>Ga0316204_10010193_pt1 | contig 12202 bp, 11 predicted proteins | sample 6monrhotite_MG_2_FD_205661 | JGI IMG/M metagenome (GOLD analysis project Ga0316204, IMG submission 205661) | Microbial mat bacterial communities from mineral coupon in-situ incubated in ocean water Damariscotta River, Maine, United States -... | ecosystem: Environmental > Aquatic > Marine >...
TCGTTGTCCTCCTTGTCGGAGCACTGCTCGTCGTCCGATTCGCAGTTGGGGGCAAACGCGCAGCCGAAGTCGAGGCAGTCGGTGAAGGTGTTGTTGTCGTTGTCCACCTCGTCCGAGCACTCTTCATCCGTATTCTCCCCGCACCCGGCGAACTGATTGCACTCGAAGTCTTCGCAGTCGCTGAAGCCGTTGCGATCGTTGTCGCATTGGTCGGAGCACGCGGCATCGCTGGCTTCGGGCATCGCGTCACCTGGGCAGAAGTTCTGACAGACCGTGACGCCGCCATCGAGGTCGGTGCAATCGAAGTCCTCGCAGTCGGTGAAAGTGTCGCCGTCGTTGTCTATCTGGTCAGAACACAGCTCGTCGGAATTCTCCCCCCCCTCGGCTCCGCTTGTCGCGTTCGTCGTGGGCGTTTGGGTGGTCGGGCCCGTAGATGTGCTCGTGTCCGACGCGGTCCCCGTGGTGCCCCGGGTCGAACCCACATCATCCCCCGAAGAAGCGGCCGACGTGCTCGCCTCCGCCTCGTCGTCGTCTTCGAGAGGACATCCCAGAGCGAGGCAACAAGCGACCAGCGGAAACAACACACGAAGGGCCATACCCGAGGTCTACGGTAGGCCCCTGCGGGAAACAAGAGGCCGTTGCTGCCGAACGGGCTCCCCTCCAGCTAGAGCGGCGGTCAGCTTGAAAGGAGAGAGATATCGAACCCTTACGCCAAGGATCGACATTGGCGCTTGCGCGTGATCCCGTAGGGCCATAGCTCCCTCTCGCTGGACCCCTCCGATCGAGCCCACCGCGGATGAAGCGCGCATCCTCAAGCGCGTCACAAAGAAGGGTCGGAACCACATCGGTGCAAAAAGGCCCGAGAGCGGCATTGGCGCTCAGCATCCAGATTGAGCCCACTTGTGCTCAAAGGCCCCGGGCACCGCTTCGGAGCCACCCCGTGTCATTTGGAGTCTGCCCATCGCAGCGGGCGCGACTCGGGTAGGCGTGGCACCGTTGCGGCCAGACTCCGCGAGTCCCGATGGTGGGCCAAGCCGCCGAGCGAGGCGGCGAGTCCGACAAGAGCAGGCTCGACCGATACGAGTGGGGGCAGCGAGCTCTCACTGCCCGAGCGTTTCGCCATGGACTGAATGATTGGCTGGGCGAGAGTCTGCGGATGCAGTCGTCGTTCTCCAGGTCGAGCCCATCGGCGTGGACGCCGCGCCCTCGAGTAGTCCTTGCCGTGGCTACGAGAGGAGGTGCCGACAGGCGTCGGTCGTTGTGGCGTCGGTTGGAAACCATGTCTCGATGCGGAGCTCGTCGAGCGCGACCGTCTGCGGAGCCTGCAGGGCGGTGATCATTGTCATGAAATGCAGGACGTCGTCGCCAACGTGCAGGCTGACCTCAACCGAGGGGGTCGAAGGGACACTGAGGTCCGCGTCGCGCCAGTGCTCGTCGACGCTTGGCCTCGCGAGCAGATCCTCGAGCAGGGCGCGCAGCGGTCCGTCGTCGGGATCGGCGAGGACTTCTCGTTGAATCCTCCATAGCAATGCCGACCCGACCTCGTCGAAGTTCGCGATCGCAGCCTGGGCGCCGGCGGGGTCGAACGTGAGACGCGCGAGGTTCATCGGGCCTCCAGAAGCGAAGCCCGACTCCGGCATGGCCGCGTGAAAAAGCGCGCGCGCTCCGGCGTTGAGGTCGAGCAGGTCGTACGCGCGGTTCATCACCAGGAGCGGGAACGGCTCGTGATGGGCCTTCATCAGCTCGAGCACATGTGACACCTCGTCCGGAAGGCCTTGTTCGATGCTGGGTTCGGGGTAGACTGCTTCGTGCCCGGCTGCCCGCAGCATCTCGTTCGCGTGGCGCAACGACACGTCCAGCGTGGCGCCCAGCCTCAGGACCATCTCGCCGCTCGGGGAGGAGCGACCCGTCTCGAGAAAACTGATGTGGCGGGCTGAGACATCGGCGGCCAGGGCGAGGTCGAGCTGACTCAACCCCCGCTTGTTCCTCCAATGCCGCAGCAAGGCGGGGAACAACCGCGTGGTCGGAGTCTTGGTCTGCATACCCACGGTACAGCGTAGAACCACCGGGCGTTCGCGTCACTTACCCGTGGAGGTCGTTGTCGCCGTGTTGGCGCCGCGCCACGCTCGGCCCGTGACCGTACTCGACTCCACGCAAGCCACGGAACTGTTTCGTGCCCCTGCCCAGCGCCACATCGACGTTGGCGCGGGGGCTGTCGCCTATCGCCGCTGCGGGGCAGGCCCTGATGTGCTGTTCGTGCACGGCTGGCCGGTCAGCGGCTCGACCTTCAGAACGCTGCTGCCGTTCTTGACGCCCCACGTTACCTGCCACGTAATCGACCTGGTCGGCGCCGGACAGAGCCGTTTCGATCGTACGACCCGCATCGACCTCGACCAGCATGTAGCCAGCATCCGGCGGGTCATCGACGTGCTGGGGCTGCAGGACTACTCCGTTGTCGGGCACGACAGCGGCGGCATGATGGCCCGCCATGCCGTAGCCGGGGACCCGCAGCTTCGCTCAATGGCGCTCGTGAACACGGAGCAGCCCCAGGGACTCACTGCCCGCTTCCGGCAGTTTCTCCTGATGGGGAAGCTTCCAGGTTTCGAGCACATCCTCGCTTGGGCGGGCATGCGCCCTGGCCTTCGCCGCAACCGGTTCCTGCTCGGAGACTGTTTCACCGATCGCAGCCTGCTGGGCGGGACGTTCGAGGAGTTCGTGCTGGCTCCGCTGCGAGATGACCCTGAACGCCGATGGGCCGCAGGTCAGCTGATGCGGACCTGGGACAGCCGGTTGATCGACGAACTGGCGGCGGTTCACGGCAAGATCGACGTGCCGGTTCAGCTCGTGTGGGGAGAAGACGACCCGTTTTTTCCCGTCGCATGGGCGCGCGAGATGGTCGAGACCTTCCCGAACGCTCAGCTCCATGTCGTGGCGGGCACGAAGCTGTTCTCGCACGAGGAGAAGCCCGAAGAGGTTGCCGCGGCGATGCTCCCGGTGCTCATGGGCGAAGCCGCCGTAGGAGGAAGGATCGCGACCAAATCGGTGTAACAACGCATCGTAGCGAGACTAGCGAGACGGGCTACAATGCCGTACCACAATCGAACGGCTACGGAACGAAGGAGAGACCGTTGTGGGGTGGCTTCACATGAATATGGGCGACCCCCTGGTCCGCCCGCTTCAGCTCTCGAACCTCTGAGCTCGGAGGGGCCAGGCGCTCAACAATCAGCGGGGACATTTTAGGCGGAGCCCGTTGAAGCTCGTGGCAGGGGAGCCATCCGGGTTCCCGACGGGTCACGAGAAACTCAAAAAAACTCTGAGGCGCCTGGGATGTGACCGCATGACGTGGACTTCAGGAACGGGACCGTACAAGCACGCGGACTCCGGTAAGGTCGTAACGCCTTGACTGACGAGGACCCTCACGAGCTCGCACAGCCCGCCGCGACGCCGCCAACGCTCGCTGGCGCGCTGTGCGGGACGGTGCTGGCGGAGCGCTACCGGGTCGACCGGGTGCTGGGCGAAGGCGGCATGGCGCTGGTGTTCGAAGGGCACCACCTCGGCCTGGACCGCCCAATCGCGATCAAGGTTCTCAAGCCAGCGTTCGTCGCCGAGCCCCAGGTCCGGGTCCGCTTCGAGCGTGAGGCTCGCGCGGTTTCGAGGTTGGAACATCCGGGCATCGTTCAGATGTACGACGTGGGCACGACGGAGCTGCAACCCCTGCTGCCCCCCATCGCCTACTTGGTGATGGAGCGGCTGCGTGGTCAAGAACTCTCGGACCTGCTCACAGCACCACTTCCACCGGAGGAGGCGCTGCGCAACCTGGAGGCGGTGCTCAATGCGGTTGAGCACGCCCACAGCCGGGGAATCGTCCACCGCGACCTCAAGCCTGACAACATCTTCGTCTGCGAGACCGCGGCCGGACCGCAGCTCAAGCTCGTCGACTTTGGAATCGCCAAGATGGTCGAGTCGAGCGGTGCTGCGCCCCTGACCCAGATGGGCATGATCTTCGGGACGCCGCCGTACATGAGTCCCGAGCAGGCTACGGGCATGCCGGTGGATGGCCGTACAGACCTGTACAGCGCGGGCATCATCTTCTACGAGATGCTCGCCGGGCGGTTGCCGTTCATCGCCGACGACATGATGAAGGTGCTGCGCATGCAGGTGAACGCGTCTCCTCCCCCCCCTGCCCGAGTTGTCTCCGGCACTGGCATCCATTCTCGAGACGCTCCTGACCAAGAGACCGGAGGACCGCTACCCGGACGCCAGCGCCGCGCTGCAGGCCGTACGCGAGGCGCTCAAGGCCCCCTCGGTCGCCGCGACCAGCCCAACGGTGAATCCGACCGTGCCTGCGATCACGCCCGAGCTCGCTGCGCCAACGATCGTACCCACGTCGCGACGTTGGTGGCCGCCATCGCGACCGATGCTCCTCGCGGGCTCCGGCGTCCTGCTCGTCATCCTCGTCATGGCACTGTGGCCCGGGGTGGACGCGCACGATCCGTCGCCGTCCAGGACCAGCCGCCCTGCCGCGGCTGCGAACAGTGACACCAGGGGCTCGGATCCCTTCTCCACACGGGCGCCTACCGAAGCTCTGGAGGCGGTGGACGCGGACCGAGTCAAGACGGCAAGACAGCCGAAGCCGAAGCCGAAGCCGAAGCCGAAGCCGAAGCCGAAGCCGAAGCCGAAGCCGAAGCCGAAGAAGCGTCCCTTCCCTCGACTCCGGCGCGCATTTGGGGGCTGAAGCTGCCGGCCCTCTCAGCGGTATTCAAGCGCCCGCCCAACGACGGATGCCAGGCCGATTCGCCGAAACTTGCACGCTAGGGAACCGCGCTCTTGAACTGTCGAAGCCGCACAAGACGCCGACTGAGGACGTGCTGCTGCCCGTGGAAAACAACGTTGTTCGTTGTTCCACTCCGTGGGACTGGCGTGCCTCTCCAGCCCCCGAAAAACGATCAGCGTCCAATGGTCATGGAGTTGGGGCGGGATCTGGACTTCACCTGAGGTGAGATCCAAGTTCGAAAAAGGCGAACGCGTCCCTACGTGCCCATAGCTGATCACCCGGGCCCGCTTGGATCCATGAAGTGACGACTCGCTATGCAACCCCGAGGTTCACGTCCGGATCTGCGGCAGCCCCCGAGAGGGAGACTTCTCGGGCCACCCGACTTCCGTTGTTCCCCCATTGGGCCAATACCGGGACGCCGGTCAGTCAACAACCTCCGGCTGATGGCGCTTGGCCTTGAGCTCGGACGTTGATATGTACAGACGGTCTGGGCGCCCATGGCCTTCCCCGCTATCCCCGGCCGAGGACGACTCGGCGCTGTGTTCGCGTACTGCGTCCTCCTCGCGTGCTCATCCGAGGTGGAGACCACCCAGAGCTCCACCGGGGACGACCCCGCCTCCTTGTCTTCGCACGAAACCGCCGCCGCGGGCGGGAGCACCGGAACCGCGGAGTCCCAGACCACGTCCGCTGACCCCACCGGAGACGAGGGCGACTCCAGCACCGCCCCTCCTCCGGAAGATCTGTGTTCCCTCCGCGGAGAACCCGCGCTCGAAGTTGGACACGGAAACCAGATCTTCGAGCCATTCGACGCCCACGACGCCCCACTCATCGCCGGGGTGCAAGGCGGCTACCACATCTTCATCGGGGTGCGAGGGCGCCACATCGACAACTCGGACCCCGCCGTGGTTCGGCTCACCGGCACGATCGATGGAGAACAGCTCGGATTCAGTGCGCCCTACGCCGACCTCATTTGCACAGACGAGGGACTCGAGGCTTCCAACTTACTGCTCATCTGGGACAGTACCCCCGACGTTCTCGACGGCAAGATGGTCCACATAGAGGTCGAGCTGACTGATGCCGCGGGAACGATCGTCTTGGCCGAAGGGGACGTCACGATCGGCGCGTCCTGACAGTGACCCGAACTTGGAGTACCCGACCATGCCCACCCAAACCGCGCGAACCATCACTTCGGCCCTGCTTGTGTCTGGGGTTTTCCTCGCTCTCGGCTGCCCCAGTGAGCGAAGCGGGTCCAGTGACGGCGAGGCCGGCTCGGCCACCAGCGACACGGGTTCGAACGACACGACCGACTCGACCGCAACCTCGAATGGGACGAGTACGACAACGACGACAACGGGTGCCGATAGCTCGTCCGGGAACTCAGGGAGCTCAACCGGTGCCGAGGTCGACTGCTCGGACCGTCCGACGGGTCGCCCCAGCGTGCGCAGCGAACTCGACGGGGTTTGGGACGGCGACCGCGGCGCAGTGATCATGTTCGGAGGCGACCAAGGCATCCCTGTGATGTGCTCGCCACAGAGTGACTTCGTCGCCGATACCTGGGCATTCCACTCCGACTGCGACAGCTTCGAGTTGCTCGACAGTGGCAGCGGGCCCTCTCCGCGAGGACGCCACGCGGTAGCTCTGGATAGCCTCGGCGGTCGCATGATTATTCAGGGCGGACGCTTCCGCCCCGAAACATCCGGTACGTACACGCTCTACGACGACACCTGGGCATTCGACCTCGCGACCGATACTTGGGAAGAGCTTGGCACGGGCGGGCCTTCCGCGCGCACCAACCACACCGCGGTCGTCGCGAACAACCAGCTGCTGATCTACGGAGGGAACGCTTCGAGCAACGGGCTGGCTTTCAGTCCGCTGGACGATCTGTGGTCGCTCAATCTCGACACCCTCGAGTGGACCGAGCTGAACACCATTGGGGCCCCATCCGCACGGCTGTTCCACGCCGCAGCGGTGTCTGACGACGAGAGCACCATGTTCGTCTACGGTGGCGGCGACGAAAACGCTTTCACGGGTCCATTCTTCCCCGACCTGTTCGCACTCGACCTCTCGACGGGCGAGTGGACGGAGCTGCATGACGGCTCTGCTTCGGCACCCGTCGGTAGCATCTGGGGAGACCTCCTGTTCGATGGCAACGCCAACAGGCTGCTCCTGTGGGGAGCGCACGAGGATAATTTGCTCGGCAACAACAACAAGATCTGGCAGTTCGACCTCCAAGAGAATTCGTGGCTAATGCTTGAGGAAGGCGATGTGCTCGACAATACTTCCGCGACCTTCTGCGACTTCCCGGTCGACTTCGTCGCTTATGCCAAGGGCACCCCGGAGCGTCGAAGCGCCGGGGTCGGCGTGCTCACCGACGACAGCGAGCTGCTGATCTTCGGCGGCAAGACCGACTGCGGTTTCGTTGATGACGTGTGGTCCTGGCCGCTCGCGGGTGGTCAATGGAACAATCGCGTCCGGGCGACCTTGGGGGAGATCTGCGTCCGCGCCTTCGCCGAGGGCTGCGACAGCATGTGCATCTGAGCTACTGGAAGACGGAGCACCTCGCCCACGGCGCATCGAGATCCGCCGCGCCGGTCTCCCTGGCGGACTTCTCAGTGGCCCTGTCGAGACCGCAGCACGAGGTAGAACGCGAACGCAGTCGCAGCTCGATGTCCGGACCGTCCAACGTTGGCTCGAACACGGGCCAGAGGGCGGCGAGGATGGGCGTCGAGGCCCGAAGACCGTGCCCGCGAACAAGCTCAGCGACGTCGAACGGGCGCGGATCATCGAGTTGGTGACGTCCGCCGAATTCCGCGACCTGCCCCCGTCCCAGCTCGTGCCGCGGCTCGCCGACATTGGCATCTGCGTTGCGTCGGAGTCGACGATCCACCGTCTGCTGAAACAGCACTCGCTGAACGCCCGCCGCGGGCGACATCGACCTGCGAAGAACTGCAAGACTCGGGAGCACTGCGCGACCGGACCCAGCCAGGTGTGGTGCTGGGGCAGCACCTACCTGCGCGCGCCTACCCGCGGCGCGTTCTTCCATCTCGACCTTTTCCTCGAGGTGTGGAGCCGGAAGATTGTCGGCTGGCGGGTGCACGATTGCGAGGACAACGAACTCTCCGCCAAGGCCTTCGTCGAGATCTGCGAAGCGGAAGGCGCGGACCCGAAGAAGCTGGCCCTGCACTCGGACAACGGTGGGCTGATGAAGGGGGCCACGATGGTCGCGACCCTCGAGCCGAAGACGGTAACGAAACCGCTGCAGTTGCTCGAAGTCGTGGCAAAGGGCCGTAGTGGCACAGTGTCACTGACGGTGCGGGTAGGCGCGGTCGAGCTGGTGCTCGGCCGCGGCTTCGACCCCGAGGTCCTCGCTGGCGTGCTCGATGTTTTGCAGGGGCGCCGATGATGCCGACAACGCCGAGCTTCGGGCGACGGTCACCGAGTTGGGAGTGACGAACGCCAAGCTCGAGGAGGAACGCGAGCGCTACCGCCAGCTGTACCAGCAGATGCTGGAGAAGGCGCGGAAGCTGGAGCTGCTCGGGCAGAAGGCCGAGCGACTGCCATCCTCGGACGCTCAGCTCACGCTTGCGCTGCTGGCCGGACTGCTGCCGGGAAGCGATTCGAAGTGCGCCCCTTCAGCTGGCAGGCGTGGTGCGGGTCCGCCTCGCAATCTCGGCGTTCATCGCCCCATGCCGCGAGGGCACACGCGAGGTCGAGGGCGGTCATTCGAGCAATCGTCATCCGTTAGTTCTCCAAGATCACGGCAATCGCCGCGGTCATCGCATCCGAGGGGACGGGGCCGGTGCCCTCGTGCATCCAGGTCGTGGTGGGGTCGCCGTTTTGGTCGACGTACTGCAGCCCGTCGACGCTCTCCCCTTCGGAGCCTTGCAGCATGAACTCCCCGGTGCCTTGTCCGAACACGCCGCGGACCCGGCGAAGCTCGGCATCGGTATCGTCGCGGCGATGACAGGTGTCGCAGGTGCGCGGCTTGGCGGTGGTCGTGTGCTGGAAGAAGGGGGCAAACCCGAGGTTGGCGGTGAAGCCGTCGCGCTCGCGGAACTTGCCGCCCTGCTCGGAGCCCAACAGGAATGCGCCATCCTCAGAGCCGAAGAACTCCGCACCGACAGCGGTCATCTGGACTTGCTGAGAAGCAAGCACCGTTTGCACGCGCCCGTCGGGCCCCTGTCCGAGCAGAACCTGATCGAGGGAGTAGGTGCTCCGAGAGCCGCGAGTGAGTCCCGGCGTACGCTCTCCGGTTTGGTAGTCGACCTGCTCGAGCCGGAGGTCGAAGCTGACGTGACAACCGATGCACTGCTGGTTGTACGAGGTGTGGCACGTGTCGCAGGTGAGCGAATCGGTGTGCGACCAGCCGTTCTCGTCGGGGGCCATGGCGGCGCGCATGGCCGGGGTGCCGTCTCCGTCGTCGTCCAGAAGGTCCGCAACTTGGGCGACAGGGTGCGCCGCTCCGTCGACGATGCCGGTGAGCGTGACCCGTCCGCCTTGCAGACTCAGCTGCGGCAGGGGGCGACCGCTGCGGGTGAAAAATGCTCCGTCTGCGCCGGGGACGACGGGATCGCGTACGGTCCCGTGGCAGTCCTCGCACCCGATGTCGACCTGGTACTTGGCCGAGGAGTAGATGCGCCCGTCTCCGTGGACGTCGGACCCAACGTGGCAGTCGGCACAGTGCATGCCGGCTGCGTAGTGGAGATCCGGCGGCGTTTCGTCGACATCATTGGTGACGTCTTCGTCGTCGAAGTAGTAGCCGGGCGTGTGTCCGTACAGGGTTCGCTGGATAGGCGACGCATTGGGGGGCGTGTTGGCTTCGCCGAAGCCGCCCTCGCGAATGCCCCGGAACAGCAAACCAATGCGGCCGCCTTGAAAGTGACACGTCGCGCATTGCTCGGACGGAATGGCGCTTGTAATTTCATGGCGGCGCGGATGGACTGGGGTGCCGCGGGCGATGGCCGGGTCGTTGCCTTCGTAGACGCCGAGTTCGCCGTACAGAACGTGGCACCCCGAGCACCCCGCGGAGCGGTAGAGCGCCGGGGAGTTGTTGCGGGGAAAGCCCGCGTGGTGGCACGTATTGCAGTTCTTGGCGAGGTAGTGGTCGTACGCCGCAGCCTCGACATCTCCGCGCTCGATGGCCGCCGCGACCTCGTCCGGGCCTGGCGGAACCAGGGTCTCGAGGTCACAGACCGTGCCCGGGATCGAGGGATCGCAGTCGGGGTCGACCGCCGAGTAAGACCCATAGCGTGCAAAGCGGTCTTCCTGGAGTCCAGCCATGAAGAGGGTGGGGTAGTAGTGCCCGGCGTTGGTTGTCATCACCGACGTCGGCATGGTTCGGACCTGGTCGGGATGGCAGATCCCGCAGGTGGAGTCGACCACCCGGATGTCCCCGGGGTTGATGAAGCGGAGGTACGCCGGGTCGAGGCGATCGAGTTGGTCGGGGGCGAAGTCGCGGATGAATCCCTCGGGGGCGATGGGAAGACCGTCTCCGCGAATCTCGGCCCAGTCGCTGGGTATCGAGACGTGCGCCTCGCCCTTGGCTCGCGAGTCCGGATTGCCGCCGTGGCAGACGACGCACTGGTCGCCGGGGATGGGACCGTGCGCCTGCTCGATTCCGTCGTGGCAGCTCAAGCAGCCCTCACCCTCGAGGGGCGCAGGGCCATCGTCCTGGCAGCCCGTGGCAGCCGAGAGACCTAGCAGAAGGGCAAAACGTCTCATCGCGAGTCTCAACCGCCAACCCTGATGATGACCGCTTGTTGAACGGAGGCCATCGCCATGCCGGCGTCGATCACAGTCACCCACAGCACCGCCTCGCGGCCGTCGAGTGCGACCAGGTCGTCGTTGGTTCCGTATCGGTCGGGGTCGAAGCCGACGACTGCGCCGGAGACAAGCCCGCCGCCTCCCTGGGTGTCCAGGCACAACAAGGCGGCGTCGGTTAGAAGGAATGAGCCCTCGACCGCGCCGTCGATCTCCACGTCGAGTTGAACGTCGGCAAGCGAGTCGTCGCCCGCGGACAGACCTTCGGTTCGAATCACGACGGAGACCCCGAACCCTCCTTGCGGTGCGACTGCCAACGAGACGGCCTCACCATCTCCGAACGGCGCGAATGCACCGCCTACGCCTTGGCCGAGCTGCACGGTTGGACTCTCTGAAGGCGCGCACAGATCGGCGCCCACGGGGTCTTCGGGACAACCGCTCAGCAGGAGAGCGAAAGTCAAGCTTGTGTACGCGGTCTTCAGCACGCGACCGGGAGAATACCGTGGGGCGTCGCGCCGGGCCCATTCGGGTTGTCCGGGCTCCCACACGCGCAATCTGTGCGCGCTTAGAAACGGGCGCGAAGACTCATACTCCACCAACGCGGCAGCCTGTCGCTGACGGCTGTGCCGCCGGACGCGGACGCCGCCGAGTCGAGAAAGGCCACCGGGAGTGTCAGATCTTGCTGCGGATGGTCGAAGCGCGCGACTGGATAGTTGGGGTGTCGTAGTCCGCGCGGTACGTGGGCGCTCGACCACTTCGGACGCTCGAAACCCCTCGCCCTTCGCGAGCTTCCGCGCCCCCGGGACCGTCTGCTGCACCTCCACCTCCGGTCGCATCGGGACCGGCGGTTTCACCTTTGCCTTCGGCTGCGCGGGGCCCTTCTTCTTTTTCTTCCGCTTCTTCTCGACCACCACGACGCTCATTGCGGACGAGTCTACCCGCCATCCCTGTCCGGGTAGACTCGTCTCGGCATGGCGGACCGCGGCACGCTCTCTTCGCTCATCATCGACTTGGACGCGGACATCCGGGCCACGCAGAAGCGTCTCGACAAGTTCAAGGACAGCCTGCAACGGCTGCCAGACCTGGCCTTCATCCTCGACGCCCGCATCGTCCTCGCCGAACAAGAACTCGAGCACCACGAGGAGCGCCGAGCCCAGATCATGGCCCAGCTCGCGCGGCTCGACGAGTAGGCCATCAGGTCCCCGAGGTCCTACTCAAGACGTCGTACAGCGCAGTCCGAGACATCCCGACCTGGCGACTCGCGTACGCTCGGTTCCCTGAACACGCTTGGAGGACACGCTGGATGTAGCGCTCTTCGAACACCGCCCGCGCCTCCTTCATCGGTAGGGCCATGAGGTCGGCAAACGGGTCTACCTGTGGCCGCCGTTCCGCCTTTGGGGGCCGGAGGGGCGGGCGGCCTCGGTGAGCTGCGCTCGACAAGCTCCTCGACGCTGCATCCGAGCTTCGCGCGGAAGTCCGCCACGCTCATCTGCCCCACGAACGTCTCCAGTGCGTCGCCACTCATGGGCGACAGTCTAAGTGACGCTCGCGAAGCCGAACGAGGGCAGCTCAGCTCTCGAAGATTTCTTCGGTCGCCGTGACCGTCGCCGCGGACACCAGCCAGTGCTGGAGCACGTCGAGCTCGTGACACTCTTCGATTCGCGCCCG
>Ga0316204_10010194_pt1 | contig 12202 bp, 8 predicted proteins | sample 6monrhotite_MG_2_FD_205661 | JGI IMG/M metagenome (GOLD analysis project Ga0316204, IMG submission 205661) | Microbial mat bacterial communities from mineral coupon in-situ incubated in ocean water Damariscotta River, Maine, United States -... | ecosystem: Environmental > Aquatic > Marine >...
TCAAGGGTGGGGTCGGAAAAACCAGCACCTGCGCCCACCTGGCGATGTCTGCGGCGCTGGATGGCTACAAGGTGCTGATGGTGGATCTGGACAGTCAGGGATCGATGACCTCGATCTTTGGCGGCAAGGTGACGGATGAATGGGGCACGGTGTTTCCACTGCTGGCGCGCCATTACGCCCAAACCCTGCAAACCGACAATCAGCGGCGGCTGGATCGCGGCGAAGCCCCCCTGCCCCTTGATGACACGCTGGCCGAGGCGCTGAAGATCAAGGCGGGCGACGTGATCCGCCCGACCCACTGGCCCAACATTGATCTGATTGGCGCGCAACTGAACCTTTACTGGTCGGAATTCCAGATCCCGGTCTGGCGCATGCAAAGCCGCGGCTGGAAGCTGTGGGATGCCCTGACCGATGTGTTGCAGGCTGACGGGGTGCTTGATGACTATGACATCGTCTTCCTCGATACGCCCCCTGCCCTGGGGTACCTCACGATCAACGGGCTGTCGGCGGCCGATATCCTGCTGGTGCCCCTGGGGGCGTCGTTCCTGGAGTTCGACAGCACGGGCCGGTTCTTTGACATGCTGCATTCCACATTTGCCTCGATCGAAGATGGGGAAAACACCGCCGCCCGCGCCCTGGGCCGGCCCGAGATGGCCTTTGAATGGGACGCGGTGCGCGCGATCGTGACCCGCTATGACGGTGGCCAGCAGGCGGAAATGGCGGGTCTGATGCAGGCCTATCTGGGCAAGACCCTGTCACCCTACCGCCAGGATTTCACCGCGCTGATCGGGCAGGCGGGCGAAAGCGTGAATGGCATCTACGAGGCCGATTATCGCGATTTCAACCGCGAGACCTATGCCCGCGGGCGTGCCACGTTTGACGAAACCTATGCCGCGTTCAAGGAACTGCTGTTGGGGGTCTGGCGCCGCGATGAACTGGCCGTCGGGCAGGGCGCGCACGCCCCGGTGGAAGAGGTCGCATGACCTACCCCCAAAGAGCCCGGAAAAAAAATTTATTTTTCAATGCCTTAGCGCAAGGTCAGCCAGAAAATGGGCGATCTGAAAATGTTTCGCACGCGAAACAAATGCCCGGCAACCTGTTGAAAACATTGAACCCTGCAGGGGCCTTGGGCCTTGAAATTTTTCTGCCGTGCGCTGGGTTTGCCAAATCCTTACCTGCCTGCCCAAGACTGACTGCCCGCCTTCAAGGAGCCCCGCATGGCCAAGCGTAAACGTCTGACCCCGACCGACATAAAAACGTCAGAACCCGGAACCGTTCCCGCGCCCGAAGCCAAATCCGTGGGCCAGCATCCATTGGGTGCGCCACCGGCAATGACCCGGCGTCCGCCGATCGCCCAGGTGGCTGGTGACGCCGCTGCTCAGGCCGCCCTGGACGAGGTTGCCGGGGAATTGCGCGCAGCCAAGGCCGAGGGGCGCATGGTGCAGCTGATTGATCTGGCAGCCATCGATGTTGACCATCTGATGCGCGACCGCATGGTCAGCGATGCGGACGACATGGATACGCTTAAAACCAGCCTGAAGGCGCGGGGCCAGCAAACCCCGATCGAGGTCGTTGATCTGGGGCAGGGGCGCTTTGGCCTGATTTCCGGCTGGCGGCGCATGGCGGCGTTTCGGGCGCTTCTGGCGGAAACCGGCGACGACAGATTTGCACAAATTCAGTGTCTAACGCGCCAGTTAGACACTGTTTCTGACGCTTATGTGTCCATGGTCGAAGAAAATGAAATTCGCGTTGGTCTGTCCTATTATGAACGGGCCCGGGTGGCGGCCCGTGCGGCAGAACAAGGGGTCTATCCAACTGCGCAACTGGCGGTGCGCGATCTGTTCGCCAGCGCGTCCCGTGCCAAGCGATCCAAGATCATGTCATTCGTAACGATCTACGAGGCGCTGGATGATGCCCTGAAATTCCCCGCCACCATGTCAGAGCGGTTTGGCCTGAAGTTGGCCAAGGCCCTGAAAGATGATCCGCGGCTGGAAAAATATCTGCGCGTGGCGCTGGTGGCCAGCAGCCCGGCTGATGCGGCCGCTGAACAGGCCGCCCTGGCCACGGGTCTGGAACCCCCCAAACCCGCCAAGGCGCCACCCGACATGATCGCCGGCATTGCGCTGGCGACCAGGCCGGGACACCTGACCCTGTCAGGGGCAGCGGTGACAGAAGCACTGGTGGCGGATCTGAAGGTTTGGCTGCAGGGCAGAAGATAGCTCCTCATCTTGCTTGGCGCTTTAGAAACATTTTGAATCTTTCGAGTCTTCGAGACGCGTCTGAACATTGTTAAAAATTTGCCGCCTTAGGAGCGATAGATAATTTTAGCCCTTTAATTGATTGTCCAGAACGCCGAATTTATATACGCGATTACTATCGTGATATGATGCTTTCTGGAGTATTACATTTGAAAGAAATTGGAGCCTCTACAGCGCAGAAAATTTTGAGGCGTAAATCGAAATCCGGTTCTGTTTTTGGACGAATTGGCGCTGCCGATTTAGGGGAGGTGTATCATGCGCATGGTCTTGCGCACCGAACTGCCGGATTCGCCGGCCCTGATTTCGACGCGGCCAGAAAGTGTTTGCCGGAATATCCGATTGAGCCAATTCAAACCACAAACAAGCTTGTCGGGGTAATCGCTGAAACTCGACCACATTCAAATTTGGAGTCGATCGTTCTGATGGTTGCGGAACGCCTTGATATACAGGTCCAGCTGTTTCACGGGCCTGATAACCTTTCATTTATTATGTCGTCCAAAATTGCAGAACTGATCGAGGACGGCCGGGTGGTTTTAACACAATTGGACACGTCAGGCTTTGTCGCCCCGATCTACAACGCCTTGTTCATGTCACGGAGATTTTGGCGGCATGTTATTGGCCGCGGAAAAATTCTGGTGTTTCAGACGGACGCAGTGATCTGTTCAAATTCGGACTATGTGATCAGCGATTTTGCGAAGTTTGATTATATCGGCAGCCTTTTCTGGCGCGGAGATTTTGGCGGCTTAAAATGCCACGGTGGAAATGGGGGGTTGAGCCTTAGATCCTGGGAAAAAACAATGGAATGTCTCGATCGTTTTCCGGCTGAAAACTGGCCAGGTGGTGAAGATCGATACTTTGCCTTTCATATGGATCTGATCGGTGTTGTGGGTCGGTTTTTTGACAGCGCCCGGTTCTGCTCTCAGCATCGGTTCATCCGCCGCAGTTTTGGCGCACACAAAATTACGTCTATGAACCCAGTCGATCTGGGAATGTTTTTGGATTATTGCCCAGAGGCGGGCCGGATTGCTGGTGACAGGAAAGCTGACAGACGGGTTGTTGCAAAGATCAAAAGAATGTTCTGGGGTCCTATTTTATGGGTGGCCTTTGTGGTTTTTAACCCGATTCTTTAAGTCAAGCGGTGTCGCTAGTCTGCGGCGGGAATCCATCTTTCCATTCGGCGCGCCGATCCCATATTTCCGCCCAGGTTTTTGACTTTTCAATCAGCCTCGGTTTGCGCAACAGGTTTCCCGCCAGCCCTGTTGCAACACGGCGCGACAAAGGCCAGAGGGCAAATAACCCCATCCCCAACCCTCGTGTATGCGGAGAAAAGTGCCGCTTGATCAGTTCCATTTTCGCCCGCATCAGGCGCACCATTTTATCGGCCTGCACCGTTTCGCTTGCACCGCCGTAATGGATGATCGTTGCCTCAGGCGTTATCCGGGGCTGGTATCCGGCTTCACGGGCCCGAAGGCACAGATCTGCTTCTTCACCATACATAGAAAATTCCGGGGCAAAGCCGCCTAGGTCATCCCAGGTTTCACGGCGTAATAGGAACAGGCAGCCGGTTACAATGTCGACATCGCGTTCGGTGTCCCGGGGCCAGTTTCCATAGACCTCAGAGTTCAAGAATTCGGATGTGCGGAAGATACCAGTCAGCCCGGACACTCTGCATATGACGGACCACAGTGTCATTTTCCCCCAACATGAAAGGGGGTTCAGTGAATGATCGGGGTAGAGCGTGCGCCCGCCCCATATGCCCGCTTTCGGTGTCCGTTTGGCAAAGGCCAATAGCCTGTCCAAGGCACCGTTTAAAACAACCGTGTCCGGGTTCAACAACAACAGCCAAGGTGCACGGGATATCGGAATTGCTAAATCATGGGCTCTTGCAAAGCCGTGGTTGTATTTTTCGGCGATAAGGGTCGCTTGGGGAAACTGTTCGGCGATGGCTTCTGATGATCCGTCGCTGGACGCATTGTCTACAATGATGAGTTCGAACGGCACTTTTGTTTCGGTGTAAACCGAAGCGATGCAATCCAGTGTCATTTGTTTGGTGTTGTAGCTGATGATTACAATTGACAGTTCTGGTTCAGACTCGTGTGGGGACATGGGGTGACCCAGTATAATGAATGCACGGCATGGCTATAACAATTTTCCAGAGTGTGCATCTGGGAATATCACTGACGCTGAAAGTGTTTCCCTTGCGAAACAGATTCGATTTAAGGCATTGATAAATATATTATTTTTCCTTTATAAAAAGCCTTTCATGATTGTTCTTTTTACGGCATGGTCCATGCGATCCCTTTGCTTTGTACGAGACATATGACCAAAACATCCCAACCCGCCTACGCTGTTATTATCCCGCATTATAATGATTTTGTGCGTTTACATCGTTGCTTGGGCGCGCTTATGGAACAGGACACACGTGATGTGGAAATTCTGGTGGCGGACAATGGATCAACCGAAAGCCTGGATGCGGTTAAGGCGGCTTTTCCAGGGGTTCGTTTTGTCACGGAAACGCAAAAAGGGGCCGGGCCCGCACGCAATCGCGGGGTGGCGGAAACCACAGCGCCCTGGCTGATGTTCATCGACAGTGATTGTGTGCCCGCGCCCGACTGGCTGGCGGTGGGACGCCGGATTGCCAGGCCGGATATGGTCATTGGCGGCCGGGTGGATGTGTTTGATGAAACGCCACCCCCACGCAGCGGGGCCGAAGCGTTTGAATGCGTCTTTGCCTTTCACATGAAATCCTATCTGGAGGAAAAGGCCTTTTTGGGGGCGGGCAATCTGGTGGTATCGCGGGCCGTGTTTGAACGCACTGGCGGGTTCCGTCCTGCCGTGTCCGAAGACGTGGAATGGAGCCAGCGCGCCGCACGCAAGGGGGCGGTGCTGGCCTATGATGACGCATTTGTTGCATCACACCCGTCCCGGTCAGACTGGGCAGCGCTACGTCACAAATGGCGGCGGCTGGCCAGCGAAGGATTTCAGCTGGACGGGGCCAGCGTTCAGGGCCGGGTGAAGTGGGGCCTGAAAGCCCTGGCGATGCCGGCGAGCATTCTGGCCCATATTCCAAAGATTCTGCGGCACAAAGGTTTGTCATCCAGGGACAAGGCGCGGGCCATCGCGACGCTGGTCCGTCTGCGGTTTGCCCGCATGGGGTGGATGCTGGGGCAGGCGGCAACCGGGCGACCCTGACGCATTCAGTATTTCACATGACCCAAGGGAAGTTCGCGCGGGTTTTTGCAGCCCTTGCCAAGGGTTACGCCCAAGTGGCGGCTAAATATGTCGGAATTGCCTTAATTTGCTGGGGCTTTCACTCGTAGACACACCAATCCGAAAGACCTAGACGGGTTTGTTTCCAAAGCCAATCGCAGCCATGGGCGGAATCCCGCGATAAGGCAGTATACCGCCACAGTTTGGACAAATTCAGCAAAAATTTGCCTTATTGGCGCCACTTCTCACAAACAGAAAGACATCTGCTGGGGGCAGCAATAGTGGACGGCAAAAGTCGAACACTAACATGAGACAGGTGTAGAATATGTCCTCAGACGTGAGCGGAAGTAACGTTATCTTAGTCACCACCACTGAAGAGTTGGCTGCTGCCTATGATTCACTTTCGAACATGGAGGGCGGCGGGACCATTCTTTTAGATGGGGATGGCGGCCCATATAATATCAAGATTACCGCAGAAAAGGAGGCGTTCGAATACGAACATGTCACCTTTAAATCCGCGAACTCAGACAATCCGGCCATTGTCGAGACGATTGAACTGACACAAGCCGAGAACATCCAGATTGAAGATGTTATTGTCGACAGCACGGAAAACACCACACGGGCCGAATGGAAAACTGACCTTACGGTCAAGGGGTCAGATAACATCACAATCATCAACAGCACGTTTCGCAGCGATGCAGGCGAATTTCTGACGGATGGTGATGATGCAGCCGAGACGCTTGGCGGGTTCAAGAACAGCTCGGACATCGTATTCTCCAACAACGTTGTTTCGAACTACCACAACGGTCTCTATATGTTAGAGTCCAATAATATTGTAATTTCCAACAACGACATTTCGCAGATGGAGGCAGACGGTCTGCGATTTGGTGGCGTTCAGAATGTGGAAATTTCCAACAACTATATCCATGATTTTATCGGGGCAGACCAAAAAGTCGCCCATACGGATCTGATTCAGTTCTGGGGATCAGGGGCCAACAGTTTGACGCAAAACGTGGTTATCACCGACAACATTCTGATCGGAGGGGAAGGCGCTGCGAGTCAGTCAATATTCATTCGGAATGAACAATGGAATGCAGAGGGCGACATTGGCGGTCATTTCAAGAATTTCACAATTACGGAAAACCTAATTTACAACGGCAACATGAATGGCATCGTTGTAGATAATGTTGACGGCATTCTGGTGGCCGATAATACGTTGTTGTGGGATCAGAGTGCGACGTTGATTTGGGCCGATGGCGCTGTGACATCTTCTGAACCTATCATAAACCTCAAAAGCAACGTTATTAACGGGGAGATCTCCGGCAACATTGCATCTGATATTTATGGAATCGATAACAGTGTTATCGTCGTGGGCAATGAAATCGTAAACTATACGGACCCGGACCACGCAAATTATGTCGCCAAGCACTTTGTCAATGTCCTGAGCGATGGAGACGGCGATTTACGCGATCTACGTCTGTTGCCTGATAGTCCCTGGTCTGATTACGTGGGGGCCGCATATTCGGATCACCCATCGTCTACCGATGGCGGCGTTGAGGCCGTATTGACTTATGATCCGGATGATGTTGATCGCTATGATTTGAGTTTTGACGCCAGTCTTTCCTTGGATGGTGGCGGTTCTGCCGAGGATGGAGAATATGAGTTTGTCTGGACGTTTTCTGATGGAACTGTCTCTGAAGGGATTACTGTCGAAAAACAATTTGAAGAGCCGGGTGATTATGACGTTAGCCTCAAAATCCTGCTTGATGGTGTGGTTATGGACGAGATCAACCGTTCCTTTGATGTCGACACCAAAGATATCGCAGAGATCAATTTCGACGATGGGGTTATTGATCTCTCAGATAATAACGCAAAAATTGTCGTGACCGGAGACGGTGATATTCATGATGGGGCTTTCTTGATCGGGGATGGAAACAAGCTGTCTCTTCACAAGTCAAATTTAGATATTCACAACCTTGAAACGTTTGGAATCGCGTTTGATATCAAGCCAACGGGTGACGAACAGTTCGGTGCATTCCTGTCCTTCAGTGATGTGATGTATGCCCGGATCAACGATGACGGGTCTGTTGTTTTCAAGTTGACGACAGATAAGGGCGTTTTCACGGTCGACAGCGATGGGGCAGTCTTTGGAGACGGAGACTGGCATCGACTGGGGGTCGCCTATGATGGGTCGACCGGGCAACTGGAAATGTTTGCCGACGGGGACAGAGTCAGCAGTAGCTTTGCGACTGGTGTAACACCGCCCAGAGGGGATTCCGCCCTGATTTTCGGGAATACATGGAATGACTCTATGGATGCATATATCGATAATATCGAAATGAGCACTGATCCCGCCATCGCTGGCGAATTGGCAGAACCGTCTTCGCCACCTCCGGCACCCGAGCCTGAGCCAGAAGTGCCGCCTTTGCCAGCAGAAGAGCCAACCGGGGATCAGGATCCTGATCCGGTTCCTGTGCCGCCCGAACCTGAGCCAGAAGAGCCTGAACCTGAGCCAGCACCAGCACCCGGGCCTGAAGAGGAGCCGGTGGAAGAGGTGTTCAAGATCGACTACAGGGTGGTCGGTGATATTTTCGCGCGGTTCTCTGCGAAGGGGGCGAATTTCACGGGCCAGGGAAAGCCATTTAGTGCAGAAGATGACAGCGAGGAAACCCAGTCACTGTTTGATATGTTCTTCAGCCTAGACAATGATGAGAATGCCTTTGCCGACGTTATCGATGAGCAGACCGAAGAAGTGAGCGCCGACAATATGCTACTGATCCTGTAAGCGATCAGGTCTGCGGACGTCGACTTTTACGAAATCCAACAACCCAGCTGTTGCGCAAACCAGCGCAACAGCGGTTGCTACCAAATATCAATTTTAACCAATTAGCGCCCTAATCTTCGTCAGAACATTCTGAAACGAGGATTCCATGAAAAATGACTTTGAAACCCACACTGTTGGGTTAGCGTCACCCGCCCGGGCGTCAGAGATAATCACCCCAAGTGATGTCGCTGAACTGGCACATGCCACGCGTGGCATTTACGTTGGCACTGGTGGTGATGTGACTCTGCGTATGGTGTCCGGTGAGGCGGTCACATTGACCAATGCACAACCTGGGGCTTTCTATCCGATCCGCGTGATTCAGGTGCTTGCCACGGGCACCACAGCCTCTAATCTGCTCGGAATGCGGTAAAAGGGGCCGGGATGCATTTGGGGATCAAAATAGCGCTTGGTGGCTTGCTGGCAGGCCGTAAGTCCGGTCCGGAAGTCTTGGCCAATATGTCGGTGCCCTCGATCAGCACTGCAGTGATTGGCGGATCTTCGGTTTTGTCGTTTGGGACCTGGCAGGGTGCGGCGTCACTGGCAGGTGAATTGCTGCGCGACGGTGTTGTCGTGGCCACAGGTCTGACAGACGGGCAGGCGATGACCTGGCTGGCCGGTGATGATCTGGCCAATATGGAATTGCGGGTGACGGCGACAGGGGCGGACGGAATGCAATTGTTGCAAGTCTCTGCCCCGTTTGTCGTGCGCTATGCCCCGCCGACGGCCGCAGGGACCCTGTTTGATGAAATATTTGATGTCGGGTCGGGCGCGCAATTGATTGATGCGTCGGTAGATTTCAGCGGGGACGGGCTCACGTATTCTGTCAGCGGGTTTGGCGCAAATATAGATCCCTCGACCGGAATGGTAACAATTCAAACGGATGTAACGACCGATGGTGTGGACGTCACCGTGACCGCCTCAAATTCGGGTGGCACGATCGGCAGCGTATTTAGCGTAACGGTGGAACCCGACACGGTCGTTGTTGAAGCCTATTGGACGTGGCTTGCCAACACGATCATGCGAACCAACGAAACCACCCAGGCTGCGCCGGGATTTTTGGTGAACGGCAACACCGGGTGTCTCAAAATCGGTGGCGGGTATATCAACAATATCTCGCCCACGTTCACACAGCCGGTCATGGCAGGCAATTCGATTACGTTGACAGTGGCTTTATCGGCCACAAGAACAGGTGGTTCCGACAGTGTTTCGCGAGGTGTCTGGTGTGCTTTCAGAGATGACAGTGACAATCTGATTGCATCCGGCATACCGGATTCATTTATCGGCCGAACAGAGACACCGTTGGTTTCCACGGATGCCGAAACCGAGGTGATAGATTATAATCTGACGCTTGTGGTACCGGCAGGCGCGACCAAGTTTTTTATGGAATTCCAGTCGGACAATTACACCAATCTCTATTATCGTCTTTATCGCCTGAAGATTTACGACAACACGGCAGGCGCAGGGCTATATGACGAGTCCTTTAACGACACGACTATCGCCGGCTTATTGGTCACCGAGAATAGCGGACCAGTGTTCCATGCACCTTATATGTACGTTGGGAAGCAAAGTCAGACCTTAGATTATGGGTCAACATTTTCAGATGGCTACGCGTCGATTGAATTTGATGGCACAATCCCGCGAACCATTGTTGGATCGGAAATCTATTTCACGCCGGTCGACGAGCAAGCGCTGACGACAGACCATGTGATGGCAATTCTGGGCAGCATCACGCCGCCCTCAAGTAATTTGCTGACCTTTGTTGATGTCGCGCCCGCGCCCCTTGCCGCGTCAAATCCCGCAGATCTCTTCATAGAGATCAACCGTCCTATGCCAGCAATTGACCCGTATTTTTATGTGATGGGTGGGGTTAAGCCATTCAGCTATTCGGTCGTCACAAAGCCGTCTTGGATAACGATGGAAGCCCACGGCACCTGTTTTGGTCGTGCCCCTAGCGCGGCCGTGTCTGCAACAACAGTAACCATTCGTGTGACCGATCAGGCCGGAGCAACAGTTGATGTCTCATGGGATGTTACGGTTGTCGCAACCCGGTCGCGGTCGGGTGTGGCTTTGGTCGCGGGCGGGAATATTCATGATGCCATTGAGGCCAACCCGGGTTCAAATATCGTTCTGGACGGTGGGACCTACAGCCGTGGCGGTCAGGAAATCACGTCAACAGGTACAGCTGAAAACCCGGTTATTGTCGTGGGCAACGGGTCCACGATCATGGTTGGTGATGGTCAGCGCAGAATGCCGTATGGTCATATCATCTGGGAAGACTGCCACTTTAAAATGACGTCCTATGTGGAAGGAACAGCGGCTTACTCGGTTGACCTTCGTTCCATATCTGAGGGTTGCATGTTCTTTGATTGCTCTTTTCAAGGATATGAAGTTACCTATTTTGATAACGCTTTGTTGCTAAGTACTAAGCCGTCTGATCCGACCGTTAACGATAGCGCCGGGGCTTTGGTCGATGGCAACTGGTACTTCAACACGACTGAACGCCAAGTGCGGGAATATCAGGGGGGCATTTGGTCCAACACGGGATTCCTGACGTCAAGCTTCAACACCATGTGGCGGGGAACCGGGATCAACATTGAAGGCCGGCAAACTGTTCTAGACGGGTGCATCTTTGATGGTGTTGAGCGTGGAGTGATCGTCCAGGGGCGCGAAGATGCAGTTTATAACAGCCTAGTTCAGAACATGGCGACGGATGGTATGAATGTACTGAACGCTAAAGGCGGAATTGTATCAGACACAACAATCCGAAACCACGATAAACTGTTTAAGAAAACCGGCCACCGGGACTTGTTGCAAGCCTATCATGAAAATGGTCGGAGCAAGATGTACAACAGGCTTACGATCCAGAACTGTTTTTTTGACTGCAACGGCGTCTATGACGTTCAGGGTTTCCATTCGGACCACGACAACTGGGGTGGAACAAGTAAACTTGAAGAGGCATGTGCGTCGGACATCGTTTTGCGAAACACTGTCATTATTGCGTCATCCTCAAACGGATTTCTATTCGAGCGGTTTTTGCGCGGTATCGTCGACGGTCTGATCCTTATTCCACATCCAGATATTCCCGGTGACCCAATTTGCGTGCATCGCCGGTCGTCCCAAATAGCGTTTTCGAATAGTTTTTTTGATCAGATCACCGGCGATGCCCACACTGGTGTCCAGGGCAACTGGTCCCATTTGATCACCCAGAACAACTGTGAATCGTTTGGAGCGACAGGCACCGCCATGACCGACGTCTTCCCGAACTATACCAATACCGGCCTGATATTTGATGATCCGCGCACGGCGGTTGCAAATGGCGTCGCAGCGTCAACAGCGCGGTTCTATATCAATCCAGACAGTGCTTGGGGAATTGCGAACCCACTGATTGGACCGGGCTGGCTGAGAACGGGATGATACATCGTCCCTGGTTGCGGACCATAGAACAGGCATAGGCCCGGTCGCTCAAAGATATTTGAACCCGCCCCAAAGATTTTTGGTTTCAGGAAACAGTTCGCCACAGAATTCATAAACGTGTTTGTATTCTGCGGCGATATCTTTTGCCAGACCGTCTGGAAGGCTGGATTTTTGTTCTGAATGATTAAACCGCTTCTGGGCAAATTCAGGGCGCGCCTTAACGCCACAAAATGTAGACAGGGTTGCTAAGTTTTCTGGCAAGAACATGTTTTCGTAAAACCCTGTGTAAACAGAGTCCTGAGGTATTGCATTGTAAATATTCCTTATCGTTTTGTCATAGGCTGTGCGCAGTTTTGTCCCGGGAGCATTGTGTCCGTCGTCAAATAAAATGGAACATCAGAGCGGCTTGAGCATTGGAGGCTCTGGTTCGTTTGTGTGATTGATTATGCGGCTTGTTTTTGATGTTGCAAGCGGCGTTTCTGGATTGTCAGTTTCT
>Ga0316204_10010196_pt1 | contig 12198 bp, 5 predicted proteins | sample 6monrhotite_MG_2_FD_205661 | JGI IMG/M metagenome (GOLD analysis project Ga0316204, IMG submission 205661) | Microbial mat bacterial communities from mineral coupon in-situ incubated in ocean water Damariscotta River, Maine, United States -... | ecosystem: Environmental > Aquatic > Marine >...
CGTTAACATCAGAGACTGTAATGATGGAAGTTTGTGTCGCTGTTGCGCCATCGTCATCCGTCGTAACAACCGTAATTGTTGCGTCGCCGTTAAAGTTCGTTGCCGCAGTAAAGGTAATTGTATTATCTGCATTAACAACAACGGTACCTTCTAAAGGATCTACTGTTGCAACCGTTGAAGAAATTGTGCCGTCAACATCCGCCGCTGCATAAGTAATCGCAACCGAACCATCTTCTGCAACAGTCGCAGTTGATTGAACAACCAGAGTTGGTGCGTCGTTTACATCAGAAACTGTAATGAGTGAAGTTTGTGTCGCCGTCGCGCCATCATCATCCGTTGTTACAACCGTAATCGTGGCGTCGCCGTTAAAGTTCGTCGCCGCATTAAATGTAATTGTGTTATCTGCATTAACAACAACGGTTCCTTCAGCAGGATCAACACTTGCTGTTGTTGATGCAATCGATCCATCAACATCCGCTGCTGCATAAGTAATCGCAACCGAACCATCTTCTGCAACAGTCGCAGTTGATTGAATCGTTAAGGTTGGAGCATCGTTTACATCGCTAACTGTAATGATTGAAGTTTGTGTCGCAGTTGCGCCATCATCATCCGTCGTAACAACTGTAATCGTTGCATCGCCATTAAAGTTTGTCGCCGCATTAAACGTAATCGTGTTATCTGCATTAACAACAACGGTACCTTCTAAAGGATCTACTGTTGCAACCGTTGAAGTAATTGTTCCGTCAACATCCGCTGCAGCGTAAGTAATATTTACTGAACCGTCTTCAAGAACATTTGCTGTTGATTGAACAACCAGGGTTGGTGCGTCATTAACATCGCTCACAGTGACAACAGAAGTTTGTGTCGCTGTCGCACCATCATCATCCGTCGTGACAACGGTAATCGTTGCGTCGCCATTAAAGTTAGCAGCAGACGTAAACGTAATCGTGTTGTCAGCATTAACAACAACCGTGCCTTCTAAAGGATCAACACTTGCAACCGTTGAAGTAATTGTTCCGTCAACATCCGCTGCAGCATAAGTAATCGCAACCGAACCATCTTCTGTAACAGTCGCAGTTGATTGAACCGTTAAGGTTGGAGCATCGTTTACATCGCTAACTGTAATGAGTGAAGTCTGCGTCGCTGTCGCGCCATCATCATCCGTTGTTACAACAGTTATTGTCGCGTTACCGTTAAAGTTTGTCGCCGCCGTAAAGGTAATCGTGTTATCTGCATTAACAACAACGGTACCTTCTAAAGGATCAACTGTCGCAACTGTTGAAGCAATTGTGCCGTCAACATCCGCTGCTGCGTAAGTAATACTAACAACGCCATCTTCCGCAACACTTGCAGTGGACTGAACCGTTAAGGTTGGAGCATCATTAACATCACTAACCGTAATGACTGAAGTCTGCGTCGCCGTCGCGCCATCATCATCCGTCGTCACAACGGTAATTGTTGCGTCGCCGTTAAAGTTCGTTGCCGCAGTAAAGGTAATTGTATTATCAGCATTAACAACAACCGTGCCTTCTGCAGGATCAACCGTCGCAACTGTACTAATAATTGTTCCATCTACATCCGCAGCCGCGTAAGTAATATTTACCGAACCATCTTCTGCAACAGTCGCAGTTGATTGAACCGTTAAGGTTGGAGCATCGTTTACATCGCTAACTGTAATGAGTGAAGCTTGTGTCGCTGTTGCACCATCATCATCCGTCGTGACAACCGTAATCGTTGCGTCGCCATTAAAGTTCGTCGCTGCATTAAATGTAATTGTGTTATCTGCATTAACAACAACCGTGCCTTCTGCAGGATCAACACTTGCTGTTGTTGATGCAATCGTTCCATCAACATCAGCTGCCGCATAAGTAATCGCAACCGAACCATCTTCTGCCACGTTAGCAGTTGATTGAACAACCAGGGTTGGTGCGTCATTAACATCCGATACGGTAACAACAGAAGTTTGTGTCGCTGTTGCGCCATCATCATCTGTCGTTACAACCGTAATCGTTGCATCGCCATTAAAGTTCGTAGCAGCCGTAAACGTAATCGTGTTGTCAGCATTAACAACAACCGTGCCTTCTAAAGGATCAACCGTTGCAACCGTTGAAGTAATTGTGCCGTCAACATCCGCTGCAGCATAAGTAATCGCAACCGAACCATCTTCTGCCACGTTCGCAGTTGATTGAACAACCAGGGTTGGTGCGTCATTAACATCACTAACCGTAATGATGGAAGTTTGAGTCGCAGTCGCGCCATCATCATCCGTCGTTACAACGATAATTGTTGCATCACCATTAAAGTTCGTTGCCGCATTAAACGTAATGGTGTTATCTGCATTAACGACAACGGTTCCTTCTGCAGGATCAACTGTTGCAACCGTTGAAGTAATTGTGCCGTCAACATCCGCTGCAGCATAAGTAATCGCAACCGAACCATCTTCTGCAACAGTTGCAGTTGATTGAACCGTTAAGGTTGGAGCATCGTTTACATCGCTAACTGTAACGATTGAGGTTTGTGTCGCTGTCGCACCATCATCATCCGTCGTGACAACGGTAATCGTTGCATCGCCATTAAAGTTGGTCGCAGCCGTAAACATAATCGTGTTATCTGCATTAACAACAACGGTACCTTCTAAAGGATCTACTGTTGCAACCGTTGAAGTAATTGTTCCGTCAACATCCGCTGCAGCATAAGTAATCGCAACGGCACCATCTTCTGCAACAGTCGCAGTTGATTGAACAACCAGGGTTGGTGCGTCATTAACATCACTCACTGTAATGATGGAAGTTTGTGTCGCTGTTGCGCCATCATCATCTGTAGTCACAACCGTAATCGTCGCGTCACCGTTAAAGTTCGTTGCTGCATTAAAGGTAATTGTGTTATCCGCGTTAACTACAACGTTGCCTTCTGCAGGATTAACAGAAGCAACTGTTGAAGTAATTGTGCCGTCAACATCGGCAGCTGCATAAGTTATTGCAACCGAACTATCTTCTGCAACAGTCGCAGTTGATTGAACATTAAGAGTTGGTGCGTCATTAACATCGCTCACAGTGACTACAGAAGTTTGAGTCGCAGTCGCACCATCATCATCCGTGGTTACAACCGTAATCGTTGCATCACCATTAAAGTTCGTTGCCGCATTAAACGTAATCGTGTTATCCGCGTTAACTACAACCGTGCCTTCTAATGGATCTACTGTTGCAACCGTTGAAGTAATTGTTCCGTCAACATCCGCGGCTGCGTAAGTAATATTTACTGAACCATCTTCAAGAACATTTGCAGTGGACTGAACATTTAACGTTGGAGCATCGTTAACATCACCCACTGTAATGATGGAAGTTTGTGTCGCCGTCGCACCATCATCATCCGTCGTGACAACGGTAATCGTTGCGTCGCCATTAAAGTTAGCAGCAGCCGTAAACGTAATTGTGTTATCCGCATTAATAACAACGGTACCTTCTGCAGGATCTACCGTTGCTACTGTTGAAGCAATCGTGCCGTCAACATCCGCGGCTGCGTAAGTAATATTTACTGAACCATCTTCAAGAACATTTGCTGTTGATTGAACATTCAGAGTTGGAGCGTCGTTTACATCAGAGACGGTAACAACAGAAGTTTGTGTCGCCGTCGCGCCATCATCATCCGTTGTTACAACCGTAATGGTTGCATCACCGTTAAAGTTCGCAACAGCCGTAAACGTAATTGTATTGTCAGCATTAACAACAACTGTGCCTTCTAAAGGATCAACTGTTGCTACTGTTGAAGTAATTGTTCCGTCAACATCCGCAGCTGCGTAAGTAATATTTACTGAACCATCTTCAAGAACATTTGCTGTTGATTGAACATTCAGAGTTGGAGCGTCGTTTACATCACTAACCGTAATGATGGAAGTTTGTGTCGCTGTTGCACCGTCATCATCTGTAGTCACAACTGTTACGGTTGCTTCACCATTAAAGTTAGCTGCTGGTGTAAAGGTAATTGTACCGTCTGTATTTACAACTGCAGTACCCTGGGCAGGATCAACAGATGCAACTGTTGAAGCAATAGCACCATCTACATCGACAGCAGAATAGGTGATTGATACGACTCCATCTTCATCAACAATTGATGTTGATTGAACAACTAGATTAGGCGTATTATTTAGTATAGGTACCGTTACGATTGGAACTGGCGCTTCCGCTGCCGACGCTAACAAAGCATCATCATTAGCAAATAAATTATCAGCACCACTATTACCGGTATTAAAATCAGTAACTCGAGTTTCTACTTCACCCTCACGTGCTTCACGCTCATAAATAGGTGTTTCATTCAAGCTTGATGATTGGCCTTGCTCATTACCAGCTGCCGTTGGGTCTAACTCAGAAAGATCCTTTCCTTCTAGAATGGCTTGCTGAAGAGCAGCAACCTGATCTACCTGCGCATCTGTATAGGATAAATCTTCAGAATATATGGTTTCATCTAACAGTACTTCAGTATTTTCAGTCACCTGAAGCTTTTGACCACTATAAAAATCTACGGTTACGCTTGCGCCCTGTCCTGACATAAGTAAATCCCTGTCACTAACAGTATCACCAATATTTAGGACTTTAATAACGCCTTCAGCTGTGCGAACTTGTGCAGAGCCTGTTAAATCAGCGATATATCCAATATTTTTAGTAGCCATGATGCAACCTTTTATGAGTAGTCATAAGAGATTAGTTCATATCAAATAAAGGGGTATCGTACTAAGGTACTAGAAAATGAAACATTAGCGGACGCTAATGCGATTAAATTCAATTTGTAGAGCTTATTCCACTGAGTAATGCTTCAATTTGGACAAATCGAACTGATTTAAGTGAATTGCCAGAGCCACACGGTCTTTTAACTGAAGTTTTTTGAATATTTGGGTTAGGTGGGTTTTGACGGTTCGTTCCGCCATATTGCAATTACTAGCGACCTGCTTATTACTTTGGCCATCCGCTACTGCCAAAGCCACTTCTTTTTCTCTTTTAGTTAAGCCTTTTAAAGGATCGTTAACAGGCTGCTGAATAGCTGATCTGGCCAATGTAAATGTTTCAGCCATTAAAGCGGGTGGAAACCAGCTTTGCCCATTTGTTAGTAAACGCAATAATTGATCGTAGTGCGTTTTAGCCATATAAGAATTAAAAAAGCCACGTACGCCCAATTCTGTATACGCTAGCAAGTCTTCAACTTTAGGATTATCCGCGGCTATACCAACAATGACACCCGCTTCAGACGCACTCATCATCCAATCTGCTAATTCATCTTTAAAAGACGTAGCATGAACCAGAACAACATCATTTTTATTTATATTTGTAATCGACAGTTTAGATCGCGCACTAAATTTTTCAACAACACTACTGATATAGCCTTCAAACATTCTAGATTGTGAAATTATAATTAAAGACATTAGTTTTCTTGTAAGGCTCTTTCAAAACCGCGATTAATTGGCTTGAGTAAATATTCAAGTATAGTTTTTTTATCGGTAATAATATCTGCTTCACTCGCCATACCAACTTTAATTGGCATCGGCTGCGCTTCATGACCTAGATATGATTTTTCTGGTTTCACACGTGTAACGTAATAACTAATTCCATCTTCGTCGGTTACCGTATCAGCACTCACAAATGTCACAAGGCCTTTTAGGCTACCGTGTATGGCAAAATCATAAGCAGTAAACTTTAAACGAGTTTCCTGACCGACAGTTATATAGGCTATATCTGCGGGTTTAATTCTAATTTCAATTAATAATGCATCTTCCCATGGAATAATTTCTAAAATTTCACTTCCAGGAGTAACAACACCACCAATTGAATTTGCATATAAACGCTGAACAATACCTTTAACAGGTGATCTTAAAGTTGTACGACTAACTCTATCTTCAAGAGCTATTTGAGCTTCTGCTATACGCGACACCTCTGCCTGTATTTCGTTTAATTCTCGTTTTGCTTTATTGCGAAACTCTAAACGTACTTGTTCTAATTTACGTTTACCTTCTTCGACAGTTGATCTAATTCTAGGAATAGAAATACTGACACCTTCCAACTCTCCTTCAGCTTCCGCTTCACGCTGTTGAACCTGTAAATACTCAATTTCAGAAATAATTCGACGTCGTACGAGTGGCTCTTTAATTTTTAATTCTTGTCGCAACAATTTAAGTGACTTTGTTAATTGACGCTCTTTAGATTGAGTTTCTTCTAACGCACTATCCTGCTGTCGTACCTGCTCTTCGTAAATGCTTAATGTTTCTTTTAATTGCTGTTTATTTGATTCATATAAGCTTTCTTCAGATTTAAGCAATTCCGGTGCAGCCTTGGCAACTTTTTCATCTCGCACAAACTCAGTTCCAAATGCTTCAGCTTGTAAACGTGCACTTTTTGCACGTAACTCATAATACATCAAACGGTTTTCTTCGAATGAACCGGAGAATGCGACATCAGATATTTTAACCAGCGGTTGATTGCTCTCTACAAGATCACCTTCGTGAACCAGTATTTCAGAAACAATACCTCCTTCTAAACTCTGAACCAGCTGCACTTGTTTTGCAGGTATAACCTTACCGCTGCCTCGTACAACCACATCTATTTCTGCCCAGCCCATCCAGATAAGTGCAACAAATACAACGGCTGCTGTAATCGATACCATCGTCAGCAAATGCTTAGGTGATCGCTGAACAACAGCAGCAGATAAACTTTGCATATAAGCAATATCAGTATCACTGTAACTCTCATTATTACTATTGTGATTTTCAGAATTCATTTTTACCGCCCTGCAAGGCTTTTAATACTTTTTCTTTTGGTCCGTCCATGACAATACGCCCATCATCTACAACAACTAGCCTTTCCACTAAATCCAACATAGGGGCTTTATGAGTAACCAGCACCAATGTTTTATCACGAGTATAGTCATATAGTTTTTTTCTGATATTAGCTTCCGTCGTGTTATCCATACTGTTAGTTGGTTCATCAAGAATGACAATTGGCTCTTCCAACAATAGTGCGCGACCCAATGCAATTGATTGCCGTTGTCCACCAGATAACCAGCTGCCCTGCTCACCAACTGAAGTATCAAAGCCTAACGGCAAGTTATTAACAAACTGGTCTACACCGCATATTTTAGCTACTTCAATAAGTCTTTCGTCATCAACATGAGGGTCTTTAAACACGAGATTATCTCGAATACTTCCACTCATTAAGCTTATATCTTGAGATAAATATCCAACGTGATGTCTTAGGTCTGCAGGGTCTATCTGATTAATATCAATTCCATCTACTGACATTGCGCCTTCAGATGGAGAATACAAGCCAACCATTAATTTTGTAATAGATGTTTTTCCTGAACCAACCTTACCTATAATACCTACGTGTTCTTGTGGTTTTATCTTCAATGTAATATTGGTTAGCGTCAAACGTCCTGCTTCTGGATAACTAAAGTTAACTGATTTTAATTCTATGCCTCCCTCAAACGTTGGGCGACGAACATATTGTTTTTCTTCAGATCGCTCAACTGGTTGCTGCATTAAATTGTCCAGTGTTTTGTAAGCCGTCTGTGTTTGTTGAAAGTTTGTTATCAACGAGGCAATTTGCCCCATTGGCGCTACCGCTCTTGAAGACAACATCACAGTGGCTATCAAACCACCTAAAGATAGCTGCAAATCAGCTATCTGATATATTCCAAAAATAATAATGCCAACTGTGTTTAGTTGTACCAGAAAATTAGTTACTACTAAAATCGACCCTGATAGCATTCGCGCACGCATGGACTTTGAAGCGATTTCTCCCGATGATTCTTCCCAAACCCACTGTGAATGATGTGAAGCACCTAGTGTTTTAATCGTTTGAATGTTACTCAAGCTTTCTATTAAATGAGAATGTTTATTTGCAGATGCTTCAAATGTTGATTCAATACTCTCTCTCAATGGCTTAATCATTAAGAAGCTAAATATAAGTAATAAGCATATAGTTATTAGAGGAATAGCCACAACAGGACCACTGATATACGCCACTACAATCAGAAAAATTATTGCAAAGGGTAAATCGACCAGTGTCGCCATAGTCGATGCAGTAAAGAAGTTTCTTATGCTTTCAAAATCTCGTAAATTATTTGCAAAGGCGCCGACACTTTTTGGCCATTGATCCATGCGCAAATTAAGTGTCTGCTCAAATAATATTGACGACATTATTATGTCGCTTTTTTTGCCCGCAATTTCTAATAAATAGGTTCGAATATAACGAATCAAACCATCAAATGCATATACCAGCAACACACCTACAGCAAGTACCCACAGCGTTTCCATTGCATCATTCGGCACAACCCTATCATAGACATTCATGGTAAATAATGGCGTCGCGACGACAAACAAGTTAATTAATACCGAAGCCAATAAAACACTGATGAATATTTCTTTTGATCGCGCTAGCGTTCCCCAAAACCAATGACTCTCACCTGCTTTTATTAGCCTTAAAGGTAAGCTGCGTTTTTTAAATTCTCGTTTCAATAAAAACGAAAAACCCATATATTCTTCTTCGAGACGATCTAAATCAATCCATTCTTCGCCATCACTGACTTCAGGAAAAACTACACGCGCACGTCTATTTTCCTTATCGATACTTTCTAACACACAGGCATTGCGATTTTTTAAAATTAAGATACAGGGTAACAATAAACCCGACAATTCATTTAGGTCTCGTTTAATCAAACGAGCAGCAAAACCTGCACGTTTCGCAACGCGTGAGAACAGACCTTTTGAACTGTGAATAGAGAACAACTCAGGACCAGGTTTACCAGGTTCTATTGGTAACCCAGAAATCAATGCATCAATTGAAATCGGGCGATTAAAAAGTTTCGCAAAAACCACTAGGCATTCTAGTAACGGGTCATAGTGATGATGATTATCACTCATAAAAACTCCTCAGTCGTACCCAGTAGATTACCTTGCATTGTTTTCACACCCAACTCTCTTAAATGGTCATACAGCTCTTGTGAATCAACACCCACCGCAATGATGCGTATATCCATAGCTTTAGTTAATGTACGTAGTGCCTCATATCCTGCAGGCGCATTGACCATTGTCATATCATGTAATGTTCTCGCATTAACTTTTACATAATCAGGACGTACCGATTGCAATGTCTGCAGTGACCGGCTTAGATTTAAATTATCTATACCGAAGGAATGTCCCGCACTGCGTACTGATTCTGCAACTTCTGCACACATAACAGGGTAGCGTTCAATAATAGTATGACTAGCCTCTACGCATAAGCTTGCAGATGATTTATTAAAAAACTGTAACAGCTGATTGAATTCCAATAATGCGTCTGCATGAGTAAAAACAGATTCAGCAAGATTGAGAGCAAATGGAACATCACAATTTTTTGTGCTCAGGCTTTTAACTAACTTAAATATCTCACAATCAATTTTTTCACCTAGGCCCAACGCATTTGCCATTGGCATAAACATTCCTGCAGGAACAATTTGTCCATTCTCATTTCTTAAGCGGACAAATATTTCCTGATGTATATTTACACCGTCAGTATCCAGTACATTTTGTTTTACTAAAAACAATGCATTAGTAGATAAACAATCTTCCAACCAGGTTCTCCACTGAATTTTACCTTGAGGTAATGTAATATCAGTAGAAAGCTTCTCCTTAATTGAATATGCACCAGAAGAGTCTGCCTGAGTTAATGCAAAATCTGAATCAGCTAGCGTTTCTCCTATACTACGCCCAACGTTGACACTACTAATACCCGAAATTAATGATACATCTCTACTTACATCTAATGTATTGATGTCATCTTTAAATCGAGTGAATATGCTTTCTAAGTACTCGACAACTGATAACGAGCCTTCTGGCACCAATAGCGCGAATTCTTCATCAGCCAGACGTGCGCAACTTTTACTTTTGAGGCTATCTGCATCTGATTGAAGAATATTCGATAAAGCTTTGACTAGCGCATCAGATTTTTCATACCCTGCATTATTATGAACATGATTTAGCCCATTAATTCTTATAACTGCCATATTGCCGTGAAAAGAAGCGTCTTCCGATTGTGCGCGCTCCAGTTCCGTCATAAAATATTGACGATTCCCCAATCCTGTCAACTTATCTTCGTACAATAATTTTTGATAACGTATCAATGTTTTTTGCTGATCATCAAATACAACATGTACCTTTTCAACCATGCCGTTCATTGCTTCAACTACCGCACGTAACTCTACTGTGCGTGGAATAGATGACTGTATTACAAATTTATTTTTATGAATAGCATTTGCCTGTTCTTTCACCTGACTAAGAGGCTTAAGCAAATAATGTAGCAACAGCCAGAGTATCGACATTCCAGATACGAAAAGTATTGCAAACCAGAACATACTCGCTTCCAGATTTTTATATAAACTTGCATATACATACCCTGGGTGCAAAGTTAACTTCAATGTCCCTAGTGGCATCCAGCCCTGCATTACCTGCGATGCTCCAGTTGCAGGCCATAAAGGCACAAGTGAAACGAACCAGTCTGGAACGCCTTGTATTTCAACGATACGTACTTTCTTATGTATCATTTCTCCATCAGGCGCCACAAGTTCAATACTCGAGTAATAGCCACTATCAAATACCGCATTAAATAATGTTTCATATGCTGCAACGTCATTGAGAGAGGAAGAATTGCTTATTGCTATACCCAGTGTGGTTGCCATGTCTTGCGCAGAGGTTTTCAGCTGTCCTTCAAGAAAAGAACCAGATCTGCGAAAATCACCTACCGTTGTAGTAACAACAATAAGTAAAAATACTAAAGAAACAACCAGTGCTACTTGCTTAAACAATGTCATGGTTTCGACCTTTTTATATCCGCCAGCAATTTTTGCCATTTATTATTTTTAATTTTATCTGTTGGCAATGAACGCCCTAAACCAGCTGATGCATTTGTTAGAAATAAAGATTTTGCATTAAAACTATAAACGGGTAGTAAATCTCGCCTTTTACTTGCAGGCAAAATACGTTGATTATAATTATCTAATATCAACGGTACACTTTTCGGTGTTTCAAAGTAACTAAGCACCATATGCGCTGCGTTTTGTCGAATCGCTTTTACATATGTAAGATATAAACGATCATCAGGAACACCTAGCGATCGCAAAGCGAAATATTTTGCGACGACATAATCCTCACAATCACCGCTATTAACACCTATAAATTCTTCTGGTGTTGCCCAGTAATCTTTCTGGCCCCATAGTTTCATATCGCTTTTATATTTAAACTGATTGAAAAACCGGTTCACTTCTTTGAGTTGTTTATTGATATTTTCATTCGAAAGTTTGCCGAGTAAGTCATTCAACACGATAGCGCGTTGTTTGGCTTGTTTACTGTACTGTTCATTCAATCGTAACAACATTTGTTCATCAGCAAATGATTCAGCATTTTGCTGCCTAGGTGACAATAAAACTAATAAGCTGAGTAATACAATCACAGGAAATTTATAGCTGCGAAACATCCTAAAATAAATTGTTTTGCGTGCTATAAACGACACTTAAAAAACTCACTATGACAAACACCATTACGCTTTGATGGAAGATTCAATTCGATCAAATCAATTGAATAGTTTGCAGACATTTCCCAGCTTAAACCTTAATCATTGTGTCAAAATTGTTTGAGGATTTCTCTGACCGCCAGCACCAAATTTAAACCGAAACTCTCCTCGTCTGTTAATTGCCTGGCCTTCTGGTGTCGCATTATCCGCTATTGGATTTTTCTCACCCATACCATATGATTTAATTTTGTTGCCATCTATGCCAAATGAAATCAATAAATCACGCGTCACATTTGCACGACGTTCAGATAAGGAGAGGTTATATCTTTCAGAACCTACATCATCGGTATATGCAAAAATTTCAACTTCTACATTGGGTAATTTTTTAATTTTATCCACAATAGACTGAATTTTATCTTCTGACGATGGAGTTAGCTTTGTTTGCTTATATATATAATTTACGTATTGAGTTTTAGTTAACTGCACATCACTCTTGGGCGATATAATTAACTTCACTGATGCGGTTGCGACTGCACCTTGTCCATCCGTAATGGTATAAGTGAATGTATCAGTACCGCTAAAGCCATCTGCTGCACGGTAAATTAGATTTTTTCTATCATCAAAAGCAGCGTTGCCAATTTCAGGCTTAGTAAAATCAATCAATCTCAAT
>Ga0316204_10010197_pt1 | contig 12196 bp, 11 predicted proteins | sample 6monrhotite_MG_2_FD_205661 | JGI IMG/M metagenome (GOLD analysis project Ga0316204, IMG submission 205661) | Microbial mat bacterial communities from mineral coupon in-situ incubated in ocean water Damariscotta River, Maine, United States -... | ecosystem: Environmental > Aquatic > Marine >...
ATAGGTGCGCGGTGGGGTGGCGACATCGTTTTTGTCATAAAAGATGATCCGGGCGCGCTGTGAGAAGCCAAACCACTGGTTGTCGCTGTCCTGGATGTAGCTGGGAACCTTGGCTTCCAGAACCGCACTATCCACGGGCTGCAAGATGCCTGCATTTTTGGCGCGGGCCAGCCGCGAGGTGTCCACGGTCAGCAGGATATCGGCAGGAGAATTGGCGCCTTCGGCGGACATGCGGGCGATCAACTCGTCTGCTTTGCCTTCGATCCGGTTGATGGTGATGCCGGTGGCCTCCTCAAAATCGGAATAGAGGCGCTCGTCGGTGTCATAGTGGCGTGAGGAATAGAGGTTCAACTCACCTTCGGCAGCGGCAGAGGTTGCAACGGCGGCTGCAAGAGCGCCTGCAAGGATGGTTGTGGCTTTCAACATAGCGATTCCGATCTACAAATAGTCCGCGTTGGGTCTGCGGAGTTTCCGACTGATTTTGTCAATTATAGAAAAAACCGGAGAAGGGAAATGAAAACTGACAAAAACCATCAGAAAAAATCCCTGACGGACCCGCAGCTACGGATGAAAGCCCCATCGGGGTGGGGAAAGGAAACAAGGGAAGTCCGGGGCAAGGACGCACTGGATCAAAGGCAGACTGGGCAGTGTCCAAACACAAAAAAACCGCATCCAAGGATGCGGTTCTTCCGATTAGAGCGAGATCTTAGTCTCAGCCCTGGCGTGCTTTGAAGCGCGGCTGTGTCTTGTTGATCACGTAGACGCGGCCCTTGCGACGCACAATGCGGCAATCACGGTGCCGGTTCTTGAGCGAGCGGAGCGAATTCTTGACTTTCATAGTCATTCTCCTGTTCTGCGGCGCGAACCAGCGCCTGGGTTTGCGGATGTCCCGACCGAATGGCCAGAACAGTGAATTCATGGTGGGCACTACAAGGTTCGAACTTGTGACCCCTTCGATGTCAACGAAGTGCTCTACCGCTGAGCTAAGCGCCCATGAAACCCTTGCGACCCCCTGTCCCAAAATAAATGGGACGCGGAGAACCGCGCCGGTGAAGGGGTCTATAATCAGAGTCGCGAAGGGGCGCAAGAGCTTTTGATGCTAGAATTTTCGCTCTATGGTGATTTCAAGAAACCAAGGGCAGAAGCACCTATGTCAAAGCAAGCATTTTCCGTTTTTTCGCCAGTTGAACTGACGTCATCGGTGGTTTTTGCCTCACCTCATAGCGGATCTGATTACGATTCTGCCTTTTTGCAGAGTTCAATTTTGGATGCCCAGCAGATTCGCAGCTCGGAAGATGCCTTTGTGGATCAGCTTTTTGCGGATGTGACCAGATTCGGGGCACCTTTGCTTACGGCGCAAAAGCCCCGCGCCTTTCTGGATCTCAATCGCGCCACAGACGAACTGGACCCAGCCCTGATCCAGGGGGTGTCGCGCCGGGGGCAGAATCCTCGGGTTGCTTCGGGGCTTGGGGTGATTCCCCGTGTGGTGGCAAATGGTCGGGCGATTTACCGGGGTAAAATGCACCAGCAAGAGGCGCAGCGGCGCATTCAGGACTATTGGCATCCCTACCACACCGCCCTTCAGGGGTTGATGCGACAGGCACAGGGCCGGTTTGGCCATTCCATTCTTATTGATTGCCATTCCATGCCCCATGAGGCCGTTGCAACTCTGCCCGCGCGGGGGGCTGTCCCGCCCGAGGTGGTGCTGGGCGATCGGTTTGGCTCTTCCGCCGGGGCGGCGGTGATGGACCAGGTCGAATCAGCCTTTGTTGGGGCGGGATTGCGGGTGGCGCGCAATGCGCCCTTTGCCGGCGCCTATATTACCCGCACCTATGGGCGCCCATCGCGGGGGCAGCATGCGGTGCAGATCGAGATTGATCGCTCTCTGTATATGAATGAGGCCGAGGTGCGCCCAAATGAAAATTTCGCAGCCTTCCGCGAGCTGTTGGGGCGGGTCGCGGGGGAAATTGCCGCGATAAAACCAGAGGATAGTAACATGCCGCTGGCGGCTGAATAGACCGGCGGCGAACGGAGGGCGGATCCAGGCGCTTAGCGCAGGGCGCGCCCTTTCAGAATGGCGCTGTCGCCAAATCGTTTGCGAATCGCATCCGTGGCGCGCTCTGCTTGGGCGCGCTTTCCTGCCTGTGGGTCCAGCAAATCGCCACTGGAATCGGCCTGCGACTCGGGGGTCAGATCCGAGATGCCACAGCCAAGCAGCCGGTACGGGCCCTGGGCGCCAACTTGATCCAGCAAGGCGCGGGATTGGCGATAGATCACATCAGCCAGTTGGGTTGGGCTGTGCAGCGATATCCGCCGGGTCAGAGCCGAATGATTGGCCCGCTTCAGTTTGAGTGTCACCACCCGCCCGGCCATGGATTTGGCCTTGGCGCGATCCGCCACCTGTTCTGCCAGTCGCCACAGATGCCCGTCCAACACATCCAGGCTGGCGGTGTCCTCCATAAAGGTGGTCTCTTTTGAGATTGATTTCACCGGGGCGTTTGCCGACACACGGCGGCGGTCTTCGCCGCGGGCCAGATGCCACAGGCGCTCCCCGGTGCCACCAAAACGGGCGACAAGATCCTGTTGCTCCCAGCGCAGCAGGTCGGCAAAGCTGCGAATACCGGCCTTGTCCAAAGAGGCCTGCGCCGCCGGGCCAATTCCCCAGATCAGCCGCACCGGTTTGTCGCGCAGGAAATCGGCGGTCTCGCCCTTGCCGATCACCGAAAATCCGCGCGGTTTATCCAGATCAGAGGCGACCTTGGCAAGGAACTTATTGTGCGACAACCCGATGGACCCGGTGATCCCCAGCTCGTCTTTCATCCGTTTGACCAATCGCGCCAGCATCACTGCGGGGGGACGGCCGTGCAGTTTCTCGGTGCCAGACAAATCCATAAAGGCCTCATCCAGCGACAGGGGTTCCACTTCTGGGGTGAGCTCATCCATCATCGCGCGCACCGCCCGGCTGACCTCGACATAGGCGGACATGCGCGGTTTGATTACCACCGCATCGGGGCAGAGTTTCAGCGCCTGAAACATCGGCATGGCGGAGCGCACGCCGCGGATGCGCGCCACATAACAGGCGGTGGACACAACCCCGCGCTTGCCGCCGCCGATGATCACCGGTTTGCTGGCGAGCTCGGGATTGTCGCGTTTTTCAACACTGGCGTAAAAGGCATCGCAATCCATATGGGCGATGGTCAAAGAGAATAGCTCGTCATGCTGTTTGATGCGCGGGCTGCCACAGTTTGGGCAGCGTCGCGTCGGAGCGATCTGGCTGAGGCAATCACGGCATAGGGCTTGCATGGCGCAGTGGAGGCTTTATCTCTGTGTGGAGCGATACAGCATTTTACCCCGGCTGTTTCGGCTTGTCTGTAGGACTATCAGCTTACAAGTGAAGAACATGTCTTTTTCCGGTGCAAAACTGGCCCTGTTTCTGGGGCACGATCTGTTGGTGATCAAGCGCGATGACAAGCCGGATATTCCCTATCCGGGCTATTGGGATCTGCCCGGAGGCGGGCGCGAAGACGGGGAAAGCCCCGAAGCCTGTGTGCTGCGCGAAACCCTGGAAGAAGTCGGCCTGTCGATCCCTGCGTCAGATCTGACCTGGTCCCAAAGTTACCAGCGTCCACGTGGCACGGTTTGGTTCTTTGCCAGCCATCAACCGGCGGAGCTGGTGAAGCAGGTCCGGCTTGGGTCTGAGGGGCAATGCTGGCGCCTGATGGCGCCGCAGAGTTATTGCAGCCACGCCCTGGCGGTGCCGCATTTTTCCGAACAGTTGCAAAGCTACCTGGCGGGCTGAGCCGCGGTCTGCACCGATGGGCTGGGGCGCGGCGCTGCAAGAGCGCACCGTGGTTTTTTCTATGATCAGGGCAAAAAATTCCCCCGCTCTCAGGCGGGGGCAGGAAGACGAGCCTCAGGAAGAGGAGCTCGTCAGGGGAGTGTCTCGGGATCAGAATCGCCCATAGCGGGGCGTTACGCAAATTTCATCGTGTGTGCGTATTGGTGCGCAACCGTTCGATGTGGCTTTCGTGTCACGTGGCAATTTGGCACAGCAAGGCGCGTGGGATGGAATTTTCACTTGAATACAGGGTGTTGACGTAGGGTAAGCTGCCAGAGAGCGCGTTAAGCCTTCGTCGCTGGGAAGGCGATCCCAAAGTAATTTGTTTGATGCATTTTTGGGCAGACGTGGCATTGATCGGGGTTTGCAACTCTTTTCAGTGGCAAACGATCATGTAATGCGCCAGAAAAGCGCCGCAACAATTGCCGCTCCCTCCTGATCGCCAAAGGGAGCGGATGCGACCCACGCTGACTGGTTTTTTACGGCTCAGGCCGCGCGGAGCTCGTCTAGAATGGCCAGGGCGGCTGCCCGTGGATCAGTGGCTTGCCAGATGGGGCGTCCTACCACAATGTGATCGGCGCCATCGGCAATGGCACTGGCCGGAGTCGCCACACGCTTTTGATCACCCAGATCTGCCCCCACCGGGCGCACGCCTGGGGTGACAATCAGCTTGCCTGCGGCCTCGGGCAGGGCGCGAATGAGCGCCGCTTCTTGTGGGCTGGCAATCACCCCATCGGCACCAGCGGCAAAGGCATTGCCGGCGCGTTCCTGCACCAAATCGCGGATCTCACCGGGCTTGATCAGGGCGCCATCCAGATCGCCGCGATCCAGCGAGGTCAGAATGGTCACGGCGAGGATCTTCATGTCTTTGCCTGCAGCGCCCTCTTTGGCGGCTTTCACCACATAAGGGTCGCCATGCACGGTGAGAAAATCCAGGTCAAACTGCGCCAGGCCGCGCACGGCGCTTTCAACGGTGGCGCCGATGTCAAACAGCTTCATGTCGAGAAAGATCCGCTTGCCCAGCTCCTGCTTTAGCTCATTGGCCAGCGCCAACCCGCCGCCGGTCAGCATGCCAAGGCCGATCTTGTAGAAGGAAACTGCATCGCCCAGCTGTTCGGCCAGCTTCAACCCGGCCAAGGCATCGGGAACATCCATGGCAACAATCAGGCGGTCGTCGGCTGTGGTCTGGGACATGAGGCTTCTCCGGAAATCTGGGCTGAGTATCAGGGCTGAGGGATTGGCGCTTTCCTACTGCGCTGCTGAGAGTGGGGAAAGCCCCAAAAGGGGGAGTCTTTCCTTGGCATTGATACATATCAGGGATTTTTCAGGAATTTTGCCACAGTATGATCTTGAAGAGGCGCTAAGACCTCCCAAATTGATCTGTGAGGCCCGGACCGGGGCGTGCCGCAAAGCGGGCGCAACCACATCTATTCGGGCGCTTGTAAAAGGAGAAAGACATGGACTTGAACAAGTTCACCGAGCGGGCACGGGGTTTCGTGCAGGCGGCGCAGACCATTGCGATGCGCGAAGAGCATCAGCGGATGATGCCGGAACATCTACTCAAAGCATTGATGGATGACGATCAAGGGCTGGCGAGCAATCTGATTGGTAAATCTGGTGGCAATGCCGCCCAGGTGGTTGTGGCTGTGGATATTGCCGTGGGCAAGCTGCCCAAAGTCAGCGGCGATGCGGCGCAGGTCTATCTGGATGGCCAGACTGCCAAGGTTCTGGATGAGGCCAGCAAGATCGCCGAGAAGGCCGGCGACAGCTTTGTTCCCGTCGAGCGGGTGCTGATGGCGCTGAGTATGGTGAAATCCAAAGCCAAAGACGCGCTGGAGGCAGGTGACGTCACCGCGCAGAAGCTGAATGAAGCCGTTAACGATATTCGCAAAGGCCGCACAGCGGACAGCGCCACCGCCGAAGAAGGCTATGACGCGCTGAAGAAATACGCCCGTGACCTGACCGAGGCGGCGCGCGAAGGCAAGATTGACCCTATTATTGGCCGCGATGAGGAAATCCGCCGCGCCATGCAGGTGCTGTCGCGCCGTACCAAGAACAATCCGGTTCTGATTGGTGAGCCGGGCGTGGGTAAAACCGCAATCGCCGAAGGCATGGCCTTGCGCATCGTCAATGGGGATGTGCCCGAATCTCTGCGCGATAAGCAGCTGTTGTCCCTGGACATGGGCGCGCTGATTGCCGGGGCCAAATATCGTGGCGAATTCGAAGAGCGCCTGAAGGCGGTTCTGACCGAAGTCACCGAGGCTGCGGGTGAAATCATTCTGTTCATTGACGAGATGCACACCCTGGTGGGCGCGGGCAAATCCGATGGCGCCATGGATGCGGCCAACCTGATCAAACCTGCGCTGGCGCGCGGTGAGCTGCACTGTATCGGGGCCACCACCCTGGATGAGTACCGCAAATATGTGGAAAAAGACGCGGCCCTGGCCCGCCGGTTCCAGCCCGTTGTGGTGCAGGAACCCACGGTAGAAGACACCGTGTCGATTCTGCGCGGCATCAAGGAAAAGTATGAGCTGCACCACGGGGTACGGATCGCCGATGCCGCCCTGGTCGCGGCGGCAACCCTGTCGAACCGCTATATCACTGACCGTTTCCTGCCGGATAAGGCCATTGATCTGGTGGATGAGGCCGCCAGCCGTTTGCGCATGCAGGTGGACAGCAAACCAGAAGAACTGGATGCGCTGGACCGTCAGATCCTGCAGATGCAGATCGAGGAAGAGGCGCTGAAGGTCGAAGACGATGCCGCCTCCAAGGATCGGCTGGAAACCCTGCAAAAGGAGCTTTCGGATCTGCAGGAACAGTCTTCTGAGATGACCGCGCAGTGGCAGGCCGAACGGGATAAACTGGCCGGTGCCCGCGATATCAAGGAACAATTGGACCGCGCCCGCGCCGATCTGGAAATCGCCAAGCGTGAGGCCAATCTGGCCCGCGCCGGGGAGCTGTCTTATGGCGTTATCCCGGATCTGGAAAAGCAGCTTGTCGCGGCCGAAAGCCGTGAAGAGCAGGATGTGCTGGTAGAAGAGGCGGTGCGACCCGAGCAAATCGCCGGGGTGGTGGAACGTTGGACCGGTATCCCGACCTCCAAAATGCTGGAGGGCGAGCGCGACAAACTGCTGCGCATGGAAGACGCGCTGCATTCCCGTGTCATTGGCCAGAACGCGCCGGTGACGGCGGTGGCCAATGCAGTGCGCCGGGCACGGGCTGGGCTCAACGATGAAAACCGCCCCTTGGGCTCTTTCCTGTTCCTGGGGCCAACCGGGGTGGGGAAAACCGAGCTGACCAAGGCGGTGGCGAACTTCCTGTTTGACGACGACAACGCCATGGTGCGGATCGACATGTCAGAATACATGGAAAAGCACAGCGTTGCCCGTCTGATCGGGGCACCTCCCGGCTATGTGGGCTATGACGAAGGCGGCGCCTTGACCGAGGCGGTCCGTCGGCGCCCCTATCAGGTGGTACTGTTTGACGAGGTGGAAAAAGCGCACCCGGATGTCTTTAACGTGCTGTTGCAGGTTCTGGACGACGGCATGCTCACCGATGGTCAGGGGCGCACGGTTGATTTCAAGCAGACGCTGATCATCCTGACCTCGAACCTTGGCGCCCAGGCGCTGAGCCAGTTGCCCGAAGGGGCGGATGCCTCGGATGCCAAACGGGACGTCATGGATGCGGTGCGGGCGCATTTCCGGCCGGAATTCCTCAACCGTCTGGATGAGACCATCATCTTTGACCGTCTGGCGCGCAAGGATATGGACGGTATCGTTGATATCCAGATCGCCCGCCTGGCCAAACGTCTGGCCGCGCGCAAGATCACCCTGTCTTTGGACGAGGGCGCTAAGACCTGGCTGGCGGATGAAGGCTATGACCCGGTCTTTGGGGCGCGCCCGCTCAAGCGGGTGATCCAGCGCGCCTTGCAGAACGCCCTGGCGGAGTTGCTGCTGAGTGGAGAGGTCAAAGACGGCGATACCATCCCCGTTTCAGCAGGTGGCGAAGGGTTGATCATCGGCGATCGCCTTGGCACCACTGAGCGGCCAAAACCGGATGACGCCGTGGTGCACTGACACGCGGTTTGCACGCTGAACATGAGAAAGCCCGCCAGTGTTGGCGGGCTTTTGTTATTAGAGACCTGTGTTGGGGCAACGGGCTGCGGGTGAGGTTATTCCTCAATGGCTTCCTGCACGATCTCGTCCAACAGGGTCTGGATCACCTGCATCGCCCCCTCTGGGAAGCTGCGAAAACCCACGGTGACGCTGTCTTCGCCGGGACGCTGGGCGACAAAGATGTCATAGGGGCAGAAGGTGATGTTCATCGGGTCGGCCTCCATCACCTGACGTGACAGTGTGGCGGAGCAGAATGAATAGACGTCAGCCTGCTGAAACAGAACCACATCGGATCCAACATCGGCGCGGGTGCGCTCCAACATCTCGCCCACGTGGCTGATGTGGTCGACCACAAAGCCACGGTCGGTTATGGCGCTTTCCAGACCAAAGGTCACATCCCCATAGTCCAGCCCGGTGGTGTAGCTGACCATGTCGTCGGCTTGTGCTGGGGTGAACAACAGCGTGCTCATGGCAAAACTGGCGGCGACGGTGAAATATTTCATCTGACTTCTCCCAATGTGAACAGCAGTACCTTGCCCATTGTGGGCATCCCCCTCATTTTAGGGAGATAGAGACAGGCAGCACAGGGTCGCCTGTTGTATTTATATATAGGAGTTTTTGCATGGGTTTCGCGGCAAAGGCTATAGAGTTTCTTGCACTTGGATTTGTTTTCTTTCTTGGCGCTCTGGTGCTGGTGGGCTTGCTTTTGTTTGTTGTGGACCGGCTGCAGACCCAGGATGCGATCCGCAGGAACTACCCTGTTGTTGGTAGATTTCGCCATTTGTTCAGCACCATGGGAGAGTTTTTCCGTCAATATTTCTTTGCCATGGACCGGGAAGAGATGCCCTTTAACCGGGCTCAACGCGAATGGGTTGGCCGCGCTGCCGAAGGGGTGGGAAATACCGTTGCTTTTGGATCAACCCGCAACATTACCGTGCCGGGCACGCCCATTTTTGTAAACGCGCCCTTTCCGCCGCTGGATGATCAATATGCCAGTACCGAACCCCTGTGTATTGGCGCGGATGCACGGGTGCCCTACATGGCGCCCTCTTTCTTTAATATCTCGGGTATGAGCTATGGAGCGCTGTCGCAGCCGGCCGTGCGGGCCCTGAGCCGGGGCGCACGCGAGGCCGGGGTTTGGTTGAACACGGGGGAGGGCGGGCTCAGCCCGTTTCACCTGGAGGGCGGCTGCGATATTGTCTTTCAGATTGGCACCGCCAAATATGGTGTGCGCAACCCCGAGGGTGGGTTGAGCGACACCAAGCTGCGCGAGATTGCTGCCAACCCCACGGTGCGGATGTTTGAGCTGAAACTGTCCCAGGGGGCCAAACCGGGCAAAGGTGGCATCCTGCCGGCGGCAAAGGTCAGCGCCGAGATCGCCGCCATTCGCGGCATTGCCGAGGGGCAGGCCAGCATCTCGCCCAACCGGCACCCCGAGATGCGGGATTTTGATGACTTGCTGGACATGATCTCTCATGTGCGGGAGGTGACGGGCAAACCGGTGGGCATCAAAACCGTGGTTGGCTCGGAAGTGGTGATGCGGGAAATGTTCATGGTGATTGCCTCGCGTCCCAAGGCAGCGCCGGATTTCATCACCATTGATGGCGGCGAAGGTGGCACCGGGGCGGCGCCGATGCCGCTGATTGATCTGGTGGGCATGTCGGTGCGCGAAGCCCTGCCGCTGGTCTGTAATCTGCGGGATGAATACGGCTTTCGCGATCGTATCCGGCTGATTTCCAGCGGCAAGCTGGTCAATCCTGGCGATGTGGCCTGGGCGCTGGCGGCGGGCGCGGATTTTGTCACCTCGGCGCGTGGTTTCATGTTTTCGCTGGGCTGTATTCAGGCGCTGAAATGCAACAAAAACACCTGCCCCACTGGCATTACCACCCATGATCCACGGTTTCAAAAAGGCCTGGTGGTTGAAGATAAATACAAACGCGTGGCGCGCTATGCCACCGAGATCATCCATGAGGTTGAAACCATCGCGCATTCGGTTGGGGTGACTGAACCGCGCAAGCTGCGCCGCCGTCATGTGCGCATCATGCAGGAGGATGGTCACTCCCGCCCGATGAATGAAATCATGCCAAGTTACAGTGCCGTCGCGCAGACGTGACAGGATATGTTTTGGCCTGCGCGGCGTGCTGGGTTAGGTCAGTGGGGACTGATACATTTTAGGAGACGCCCTCATGGCCCGTCGCTGGACCAATACTCTGACTGCCGCAGATGTGACGCCGAAAGCTACATTTATGAACCGCCGCCAGATCATGGCGGGGCTTGGCGGTATGGCGGGGCTGGCTGGGTTTGGCGGGTTGCCAGGGCCAGCACAGGCAGAAACTCTGGAGCCAAACTCCTGGGAAGATGTGACCAACTATTGCAACTACTATGAGTTTGGCACCGGCAAAGGTGACCCTGCCAAATATGCCGGTCAGCTGACCACCGCGCCCTGGAGCGTCAAGATTGACGGGATGGTGGAGCGCCCCGGCGACTATGATTTCCAGCAGATTCTGGGCGAGATGACCCTGGAAGAACGGATCTACCGCTTCCGCTGTGTCGAGGCCTGGTCGATGGTGGTGCCCTGGACCGGGTTTGAGTTGGCCGACTTGCTGGCCCTGGCTGGTGTCCAGTCAGAGGCCAAATACGTGGCCTTTGAAACGCTCTATCGTCCCTCTGAAATGCCCGGCACCGCGTACCGGGTGCTGGATTGGCCGTACCGCGAAGGTCTGCGCCTGGATGAGGCCATGCACCCGCTGACCCTGATGGCGACCGGTATCTTTGGCAAAGACCTGCCAAACCAGAACGGCGCGCCTTTGCGATTGGTGGTGCCATGGAAATACGGCTTCAAATCAATCAAATCCATTGTGCGGATTACCCTGACGGATAAAGAACCCCAGACCAGCTGGAACATGGCAAACGCGCGAGAGTACGGCTTCTACAGCAATGTGAACCCTGAGGTCTCGCATCCACGGTGGAGCCAGGCCTCCGAGCGTCGTCTGGGCGGCGGGTTGTTTGCCAGCCGTCAGGACACGCTGATGTTCAATGGCTACGGCGATGAGGTTGCATCACTGTATGAGGGAATGGATCTGGCCAAGTTCTTCTAGCGCTCCGCTCTGATGCCCCGGTTGGGCCCTGAACGGTAGGACCCATTGTGGCGGTGCAGCGTATATTGGGGTGTCCTCGCTGGAGGCCCTCATGGCCTCGTATTCAAGAGGGTGGAGTTACCCACGTTAAAACGCGCCAGAACGACGGATGAGGACGTTTCGCCACATGATCGACGCCATAAATACTGCTCTGCGCAGAATTCCTACTTGGGTTCTGTATTTGCTTGGGTCTCTTTATCCTGTCTGGCTGCTCTATTTAGGAATGACCGGGGGGCTGGGGGCTGATCCGGTCAAGGCGTTGGAGCATGAGTTGGGGGAGCGCGCCCTGCAGCTATTGATCTTGGGGTTGGCGGTCACGCCGTTGCGCCGCTTTGTCGGGGTGAATTTGATCAGGTTCCGTCGGGCGCTGGGCCTGCTGACCTTTACCTATGTGGCTCTGCATCTGTTGGTCTGGCTGCTGCTGGATGTGCAAATTGTCAGTCAGATCCTCGCTGACATTGCCAAGCGACCCTATATCACCATTGGCATGGCGGGCTTTGTTCTCATGGTGCCGCTTGCGCTCACCTCGAATGACGCCTCTGTCAAACGCCTTGGCCGCAAATGGAAACGTCTTCATCTGCTGACCTATCCCGCTGCTTTCCTGGGCGGCCTACACTACGTGATGCTGGTGAAAGGATTTCAGATCGAGCCCTTGATCTATTTGACGGTGATTGTGGTTTTGCTGGCGCTTCGTTTGTTTGGGTTTGTTGTCCGCAGTTTTGTTGTTTTGCGGGTTTAGTGTTTTTGGTTTGGATGTTTTTGGAAGGGTGAGGGGGGTGGTTTGGTTCGCGGGCGTGGTTTTGATGTGTTGTCTTGGGTGAGTCTTGGCTGGGGCGTGTTGAGTGTTGTGGTTCGGGGCGGTGTTTGGGGCGGTCCTGGGTGTTTGGTTTTGGATTGGCCGGGTGATTTTTGGGATTAACTCCGTGATTTTGCGTTATTTTTGGGATTTTCCAAAAAAGATGATATTTTTGTAATTTAGGTGTTGCGGGTTTGTTGAGTTAACACTAGAACCCCCTCTACCGGCGGCGGAGACGCGGCACGGTGGGGCGGCTGAGAGGTCGCTGACAGGCAGGAAAGGCTGCGGGACGCTCAGGAGAGACTGGGGC
>Ga0316204_10010200_pt1 | contig 12193 bp, 8 predicted proteins | sample 6monrhotite_MG_2_FD_205661 | JGI IMG/M metagenome (GOLD analysis project Ga0316204, IMG submission 205661) | Microbial mat bacterial communities from mineral coupon in-situ incubated in ocean water Damariscotta River, Maine, United States -... | ecosystem: Environmental > Aquatic > Marine >...
TAAACCGGCCTTTTCGACTACATCAACTGTTCCGGCATGTTGCATCACCTGCCGGACCCCGACCTTGGCCTGGCCAAACTGGCGTCGGTACTATCGCCCGAAGGTGGCATCGGCATCATGGTCTATGGCGAATATGGCCGCACCGGTCTTTATCAGTTGCAACAATCCCTTCGTCTGCTGGATCGCGGTGAAACACTGGCGGAAAAACTGGTATTTACCCGTGACCTGATCGGCCATTTACCGGCCAACAACTGGCTACTGAAGAATCCGGTGCTGGGCGATGATCATGACAACCTGTCAGACTCCGAGGTGGTGGACCGCTATCTGCACAGCCAGGACCGTGCTTATACGGTCCCGCAAATCAACACCTGGGCCGACAGCTGTGATTGCCAGGTCGAAACCTTTGTGCCGCCGGGGCGTTATGACGCCCGCATTTATCTGATTGGCTCAGACGCGGCTGCCCGCGTGGCTGGTCTTGCGCCCGCACGGAATGCCGAACTGGCTGAATTGCTGGCCGGTGACATGCATAAACATACTTTTTATCTGCGCCCAAAGGCCGACACGAAGTCTGCCTTGCCGTCCCCGACTGATCCCGCCAGCATTCCGGTCCTGCGCAATCGCGACGCCGCCGGTCTGGCGGCAAAACTGCAACCGGGCCTGGGCTTTCAGGAAGCCCATGGTGGTCTGGAACTGGAATTTCCCCTGAACGAATATGCCGCCCCGATTATTGCCCTGATGAACGGACAACGCACACTGCATGACATTCATGTCGCCCTTGAACAGGGGGGCGCTGAATTGACCTGGGTCGAATTTCTCAATGAGTTTGGTTATCTCTACGAAGTCATGCACCGCCATCTTTACCGTCTGTTCCTCATCCGCACGCCCCTGCCCGAAGGCGTAATAATTTAGCCGTCCAATGCAATAAATCCGGCAGCAAAAGCTGTTTTGACATTGCGACCGGCACCCACAAATGCCTAATCTTGAAACCCGCCTCATGACGGACGACTTCCTGTTGTCCGACGCCACGCCCGGCAGCTATTCGCCAACAGGTAAATTGATGACAAACCGTTCGGTCTCCCTTTCTGACAAGTACGATCTGGAAAACGGGTCAGTTTATATCACCGGCGTTCAGGCCCTGGTGCGACTTCTGTTGATGCAAGCGAATGCGGACCAGGCACAGGGGTTGGACACGGCGGGTTTTGTCTCAGGGTATCGGGGCTCTCCTCTGGGGGCACTGGATTTTGCCCTGTGGAGTGCACACAGCGAACTGGAAAAATCCGGTATCATTTTCCAGCCCGGGCTGAACGAGGATCTTGCCGCCACGTCGGTCTGGGGCACACAGCAAAGCGATATCTTCGGCGATGCAAAACATGACGGTGTCTTTGGCCTCTGGTACGGCAAGAACCCGGGCGTGGATCGCAGTGGCGATGTCCTGAAACATGCCAACATGGCTGGCACGTCAGCGCGAGGCGGCGTTCTGGCCATCAGCGGCGATGATCCCGGCGCGTCATCGTCGACGGTGCCCAACCAGTGCGAACAGGCTTTTATCGGTGCCCTGATGCCGGTGCTGTATCCGGCGGACGTACGAGAGGTGATCGAGTTCGGCCTTAAAGGCTATGCGGCGTCCCGCTACAGCGGTCTGTGGGTGGGCATGAAAACGGTCGCCGATACGCTGGAGACAACAGCCAGTATTAGCCTTACCAACATGCCAACATCCTTCGACGCCCCAACGGACTTCGACATGCCGACAGACGGCCTGCACGGGCGCTGGCCGGATAATCGCTGGAGCCAGGACGATCGACTGCAAAACATCAAACTGCCGGCCTTCGCCGCCTTCGCCAGGGCCAACCCGTTTGACAGGAACTCACATGTCTCGGTAAATCCGCGCCTCGGCATAGCCGCCGCCGGAAAGTCCTGGCTGGATGTCTGTCAGGCGCTGGACGATCTGGGCCTGGACAGGGAAATGGCGGACAGGGCCGGTCTGGTGGTTCGCAAAATCGGCCTTGTCTGGCCATTGGAAAGCGTAAGCGCAGAAGCCTTTGCCACAGGTCTGGAAGAACTTTTTGTCATTGAGGAACGCCGCTCTGTCATTGAGGCCCAGTTCAAGGACCTGGCCTATCACTGGCCTGTGGATCAACGCCCCCGGATCATCGGCAAAACGGATGAACAAGGGGCTGTGCTGGTGCCCTCAACCGGAGAGACCAGCGCGGCACAACTGGCACCTCTTATTGCCAAACGCCTGCTGGCCATGACGGATGACACCGAGATCCGCTCCCGGATTGAGGACGGCCTGAAACGTCTGGAACACCGCCTACAGGCGGCCCGGGGTCAAACCATCAAGACTATGCGCACGCCCTATTTCTGTGCCGGTTGCCCGCACGCGAGGTCAACCCGCCTGCCCGACGGCTCACGGGCCATGGCAGGGATCGGCTGTCATTCCCTGTCCATGTGGGTGCCAGGCTCCAACACACTGACACTGTGTCAGATGGGCGGTGAAGGCGCGACCTGGATCGGGCTGGAGCCTTTTGTCGAAAGCGGTCATATCTTCCAGAATATGGGAGATGGCACCTACTACCACTCCGGCCTGCTGGCTATTCGTGCTGCCATCGCCGCCGGATCGAACATCACCTACAAAATTCTCTACAACAGTGCCGTGGCCATGACCGGTGGACAGCCCGTCGAAGGCGCGCCGGATGTACAGGCTATTGCCTGGCAGATGTATGGCGAAGGGGTTCGCAAAATCATCGTTGTGGCCGAAGACCCACAGCGTCATGTAGGTGAGAGCTTCCCGCCGGACGTGCCCTTCCGGGGACGTGATGACCTGGACGAGGTCATGCGTGAGTGCCGCGAGATCCCTGGCGTTACGGTGATCCTGTTTGACCAGCAGTGCGCCACGGAAAAACGCCGGGACCGTAAATACCAGCCTGACCTGTTTGATGCCCCGCGCGTTGTCATCAATGTCCTGGTCTGTGAAGGCTGTGGGGATTGTTCGGCGAAGTCACGTTGTGTTGCCGTACATCTGCAGGAAACGCCATTGGGGCCCAAACGCCGCATCGATCAGTCGACCTGCAATATGGATCAGGCCTGCACAGATGGTTTTTGCCCGAGCTTTGTTACCCTGGAAGGCGTCACACCCCGCAAACCTGACCCGGTCAGTATCTCACAGCCCACCGATGATCTGCCGGCACCAGTGGTCGCCGGTTCTGAAGGTGTTTGCGACATGGTCATCGCCGGGGTTGGTGGCACAGGTCTGATCACCATTGGCGCCATCATCGGTATGGCGGCCCATATGAAAGGCGTGCCCTGTTCTGTGCTGGATAACACCGGCCTTGCCCGCAAGGGCGGCGGGGTCACAACCCATGTTCGCCTCGGCAGCCCTGACAATACCATCCATGCCGCCCGCATTGCCGAGGGTCGGGCCAGCCTTGTACTGGGGGGGGACGTTATCGTGGCCTGCGGCGCGGACGTGTTGTCACGGGCAGCCCCGAATACTTCTGCGGCCATCATCAACAACCATCGCCAGCCGACATCGGCCCAGGCCCTGGACCCGGATGCACCTTTCCCGGCCGCCGAAGGCGAGACCCTGTTGTCGGAGACGTTCAGCGCAGACAGGCTGGTGCTGGAGGATGTAACCGTTCTGGCTGAAAAACTTCTGGGCGATGGCATCTTTGCCAACATGCTGTTGCTGGGCATGGCCGTCCAAAAGGGCCTGGTGCCTCTGCCGGTGGATGCCCTGACACGGTCGATTGAACTGAACGGCATCGCCGTCAAAAACAATCTTGCCGCCTTTGCCTGGGGTCGCCGGTTGATCACCGACAGGGACGGCGTACACAAGACCGCTGGCCTGACGGATGCTGAAACGGTCCCGGAGACCCTGAAGGATATTGTTGATTATCGTCTGGCGTTTCTGACTGATTATCAAAACGCTGCACTGGCAGACCGTTATGGCCAGCTGGTTAACATGGTCGCAAAAACAGAAGGCACTTTCGGTGGGCAAAGCGGAGATCTGGCACGGGCGGTGGCGCGTGGTTATTTCAAACTGCTGGCTTACAAGGATGAATACGAAGTGGCGCGCCTGCTCAGCCATCCGGATTTTCTGCAAAGCCTGAAAGACCGTTTTGACGGTGAGGCAACAATACATTTTAACCTGGCCCCGCCTTTCCTGGCCCCGCCCGGCAATGCCAGCGGTAAACGCCGTTTTGGCCGCTGGATAGTACCGGCACTGCGTCTGTTGTCCCGCTTCAAGGGTCTGCGGGGTTCAGCCCTGGACCTTTTTGGCTATCAGTCTGAACGCCGCGACGAACGCGCCTTGATTCAGGATTACGAAAGCAACATCGCCGACATCCTGCAGCATTTAAACAATACCAATCTGGAAACGGCGACGGCTATCGCGGAACTGCCCATGGCCATTCGCGGCTATGGTCACGTCAAACAAAAATCCATGGCTGAGGCCCGACAAAAGCTCGACGCCTTGCTTGAAACCTTCCGCCAAACAACAGGGGACGCTCCATGACCACCGCCTGGTTTTTAACCTTCACCGGCCCGGAAGATCAGCGCGCAGATATCGCCCACTGGTTTCAGGAGAACGCGTTGCCCCCCATCACGCATCAGGCCGGTGTGCTCAGCGTTGATCTGTTCAGTGCCGAAAAAGCCCATGACCCGCACCTGGATGACGGGGCCGGGCCATTGCTGATGGTACAGACCGATCTGGAAAGTAAAACGCAACTTGAAAAATTGCTCGCGTCATCCGGTTGGCTGGCCGGGTTCGCCAGTCATTCGGATCAGGTTCCGCCTGGGTGTCAGGTCTTTCAGGGGGTTTACGAAACCGTTGATCAGGTGGTCAACGGACAAACAGAGGTCCAGCCGCGCCAGGCCCCCCTGTCCTATGTGGTACGCTATTACCGCCCCGCCGAAGATGAAAAGGTCTTTACAGATTTTTACATTTCCCATCATCCGCAAATCCTGGCGGACCTGCCAAAAATCAGAAATGTTTACTGTTACCTGCCGCTGGCTTTTGACAACCCGACATCGGTGGAGGTGGAAGACTGCATGCTGGGCAACGAAGTGGTGTTTGACAGCCTGGATGATCTGAACGCGTCACTGAAATCAGATGTGCGTCATCGCCTGCGCGAAGACTATATGCAGTTCCCGAAGTTCTCCGGCCCTAACAGCCATTACGCCATGCTGCGACAACGCGTATTTGAATCCTGACCTAACCGCTGAGATACGGCAGCCACAGGGCAATAGACGGGAAGATGATGATCAGTGCCACCAGGAACATGGCGCAGGCCATATAGGGCAGTGCTGCCAGGCAGATTTCGCTGAAACGCGTGCCCGGCGGGGCGACGCCCTGCATGACGAACAGCAGCAATCCGAACGGCGGCGTCGTGAAGCTGATCTCCATGGCCAGCAGCATGATGACGGCGAACCAGACGAGTTGCATGTTCATATCCATGCCGAAATCGACACCCTGAATGATCGGGAAAAAGATCGGCACGGTCAGCAGCATCATGGCCAGCTGATCCATGAACATACCCAACAGCAGCAACACCGCGAACATGATCATCAGCAGCGTGTAGCCCGAAACGTCGAAGCTGGTGACCCAGAGGATCAGCGACTCGCTGGCCTGACTGGCGGCCAGCACGTTGCTGAACAAGGATGAGCCGAAGAGGATGAACAGGGCGATGACGGTGACCCGCCCGGCCCCCCACATCGATTTCCACAAGGCCGCGCCGAAATCACCCCAGAAGGCCTTGACCTGCACCATGTCACCGCGCAACAGCGGCACCAGAAAGAGATAGATGATCGCCAGCAAAATCACGCCGAGCGATCCGAAAGCCGCGGATTCAGATGGCGTGGCGATTCCCAGCATGATCAGCATGATGACCATGACGATGATCGAGATCATCGGCAGAATATCGAAGACAACGAGCCTTAATTTTTTTCCCCAGCTGACCTGTTCGATTTCGTAGGACGGGGCCGCATTCGGGTCGAGCATGGTCTGGATGAAAATCAACACGCCGTAAAACGACGCCAGCAGCAGGCCGGGAATGACGCCCGCGATCAGCAGCTTGCCGATGTCGAGCTCAGCCAGCGTGCCCAGCAGCACCGCCAGCGCCGAGGGCGGGATCAGCATGGCCAACCCGCCGGTGCCGAGAATGGGCCCGATCGACATGTGTTTTTTGTAGCCGCGCTTGGACATCTCAGGGATCATCAGCGTGCCCAGCAGGGCTGTGCTGCCCATGGACGAGCCGGACAGGGTGGCGAAAACCGTGCCGCCAGCGACCGTGACATACGACAGCCGTGCTGGCAGCCGGCCCAGCAATTGCTCGACCGCGTCGAACATGCGATTGGCGAGGCCGGTGTGGAAAAACATCTCACCCATCAGCAAAAACATCGGTATGGGCACGATGGCGAAAAAGGCAATGTTGGCGAAGGCATTGTCGCTGAGCTGATTGACGCCCATGAACATGTTGGTGTCGACGTCGCCGAAGCGCCCGAACAGGATGACCGCCGCCGCCGTGTTGACCAGAATGAAGGCGATGCCGACGGGCAGGCCGATAAACATCAAAAACAGGATGGAGCCGAGCAGCAGCGACAGGGTCCAGTACCACTCCATTTAGCGGCGCCCCTCTATTTCGCGTCGGGTGTCTTCCAACTCGACCCGGTCGCTGGCGACACCGGCGAGGCCGGTATGCATGGGCTCGGCGGTAAAGATAAAGCGGATGAATTCAATAGCCATAAACAAAAACCCGAAAGGAAAGGCGACAGTGCTGACCCATAGCGGAATACTGAACTGGGCGCGCAACTCGTCGAACGCCATGTTGTCTTCGAAATGTTCAAGGAAGATCTGACCCGTATACCAGGCCCAGATCAGACAAACCGCCGCCGCCGAAAAGGCGATCAGGCGTGAGAGATATATCCGTACCTTGTCAGGCACTGCCGCCGTCAGCATTTCGATGTAGACGTGGCCGCGCGTGCGGATCAGCCAGGGTGAGCCGAGAAACAGGATGTAGACAAAGCCGTATTCGATGACGACGAAAGTCAGCGGCTCGTAGGCCCAGCCCAGGGCGCGGGAAATCGTCATGTAGATGATCGCCACCATGATCAGGCCGATGTAAAGAGCGGCCAGCGCCATCAGGCACCACAAAAACTTTTCCCAGAGATAGTCGATCTTGGCAAGCATTGGTTAGTCCAACTCAAACCGCCACGTCCGCGCGAGCAGACGTGGCGGTTATTTGGGTTGCGGTCAGCGTTTTACTGCTGGAAGGCCGCACGTAGTTTGGCGACGTGAGCTTTGTCGCGACCGGCTTTTGTCAGGCGCTCATCCATCCGGGCATAAGCCGAATCGATGGCGAGTTTGACAAACTTCTTGCCGTCCGGCACATCGTAGAACTTCATGCCTTCAGCCTTCAGCGTCGCCGTTTCCTTGGCGGCCATCTCGACCAACATGGCGTGGTTGCTGTTTTCGAACTCGATCACGGTGTCCTGGATCAGCTTTTGCGCTGCCGGGCTCAGGCTTTTCCACTTGTCGAGGTTCATCAACCAGCCGATATCGGTCTGGTAGAATTCATCAGCAACGGCGTGACGCAGGAACTTGTCCCACTTCAGGCCCTTGAGCCCCAATGTCGCCCAGGCGGCGGCATCGACAACGCCTTTTTCCAGCGCCGAGAACACAGCGCCGGCGCCCATGTTATGCGTGGTCGCGTTCATGGCCTTGAAGAAGGCGCCGTAAATCGGGTTGTCGCGCATCTTGATGCCGGTGAAGTCCGGCAAGCCGTTGGCGCCGAACTTGGGCGCTTCTTTCATATAGATGCGGAAGTTGTTGCCAGCCTCGGTCCAGCCCAGGTACTTGGCGTTAAAGTGCTTCTGATGCAAATCGTCGAGGATTTTGATGCCCCCGGAAGCGCGGGCCTGCGCAGGAGTCGAAGACGCCGTTGAAACCGCTTCGTTCTCGGGAATAGCGCTGGCGTAGAAGGCGGCCGGTGTGCAGACCAGATCGATACGGCCCTTGCTGACGGCTGGCGCCTGGGCAAACATCTTGACCGAATTCAGCGGCAGCATTTCGATCTGCACGACGCCTTTGCCGCGCGCGTTGATCGTCGCCACCATGTTTTTGCAGTTTTTGGTGTACTGCAGATAGTCGCCGAACGGATGGACCATTGTCAGCTTGGCTTCGGCAGCCTGGGCCTGACCGGCAAACGCGGCAACAACGCTGAGCGCGGCGGCACCAGCGAGTGTTTTCAAGGTTTTTGAGATGTGCATGGACATGAGATCGGTTTCTCCCTGTGATATCAGTTTTTCACTATCCGGCATTCGTCATCATCGGATCATCCTTAAAAATACTGTCGGAAAAGTCCGCGATAATTTTTCCCTGGCCGTAAATTCTAACCCGGGAGGCCGAAAATTCGCAATAAATTCAGACTTGCTGAGCAAGCCGGATTAAAAACACCAGAACGGTTCTATACGGGTAACTATTTGTAAATAAACATGTTTCCGTATAGTTGGCATAATTCTATACCATTTAGATAACCGCGTCAAAGCAGGAAAACCATTGATCTGGGGCCCCCTCGGCATTTCCCATACAACAAAAATGCAGCACCAGTGCCTCAGAGAATTGCAATGATTGCAAAAACCGGAGAGGCTGTTTGTCCTTCACAAATGCGCCTGGCCTTCCAGATAAATTTCCAGGGGCCGGAATAAAACCCAGGGAAATGACAGCATGAGCCGCAGCACCATCAGCACCGGATCAAAATACGAGGAACTGGCCGGATATTCCCGGGCGGTGGTCGATGGCCGCTGGATTTTTGTCTCCGGCACGTCAGGTCACGACCCGAAGACCGGCGCCATCAAAGAAGGGATTGAAGCCCAGACCCATCAATCCCTGAAGGTCATTGAAGATGCCCTGACACAGGCGGGTGGCTGCCTGGAAGATATCGTGCGGGTCCGGGTTTTTGCCTCTGAACGTGATTACGTCTGGCCCATCAGCGAAATTCTGAAACAGAAACTGGGCCATTTTCGGCCCACCAACACGACCCTGATCACCGGTTTTGCCGACCCGAAAATGAAAGTTGAGATCGAAGTCACGGCCCTGCGCCAGGTTGAGCCTCAAGTTGATCAGGCCACATGAGCTATCGCGTCGGCATTGATATCGGCGGCACCTTCACCGACTTCGCCCTGCTGTCGGAAAAGGACCACCGCCTGGTCATTCACAAACAACTGACCACGCCTGCCGACCCCTCACAATCCGTGCTCAGCGGTCTTGAGACATTGATCAACAAGGCCGGTGTGGCCCCGGCAGACGTTTCTGCCATCGCCCATGGCACAACCCTGGTCACCAATTCCCTGATCGAACGCCGGGGTGCTGTGACAGGCGTGCTGTGCACATCGGGTTTTTCCGATGTTTTTGATATCGCCCGGGAACGTCGTTACGACATGTACGACCTGTCGATCACCTACCCCGAAGCCCTGGTGCCGCCGCATCTGCGCCGGGAAATTAATGAACGCATCCGCGCCGATGGCCATATTACGACGGCACTGAATGAGGATCAGTTATGTACCGCCGTACAGTCGATGATCGAAACGGAGGGACTGGAAGCGCTGGCGGTTTGTTTTCTCAACAGTCCTGCCAATCCCGCGCATGAACTGCAGGCGGCGGAACTGATTACCCGGGCATTCCCGCAACTGTATGTTTCGACCTCAACCGATGTCTTCCCGTTTTTGCGGGAATATGAACGCTGGACCACGACGGTCATGAATGCCTTCACCGGCCCGATGTTTGACACTTACCTTTCGCGACTGGAAAGCGGACTGGCCGGGATGGGGTTTGAAGCTTCCTTCTACATCATGTCGTCCTCCGGTGGCACGGTGACGGCGGAGACGGCCCGCAAATATCCCGTGCGCATGCTGGAGAGCGGTCCCGCCGCCGGGGTACTGCAATCGGCCATGCTGGGCCGCCAGCTGGGCCGCCCTGATCTGCTGTCTTATGACATGGGCGGCACCACGGCCAAAGGGGCCCTGATCCGCGGCGGCCAACCCCTGAAACGCTATGAGCTTGAAGTGGCCCGGGTCCACGAGTTCCGCATGGGCAGCGGCCTGCCGGCACGGATCCCGGTCATCGATCTGATCGAAATCGGCTCCGGCGGGGGCTCAATCGCCGCCGTGGATGAACGGGGCACTGTGAAGGTGGGACCGCTCAGCGCCGGTGCCCGGCCAGGACCTGTCTGTTACAACCAGGGGGGCACGCAACCCGCCCTGACCGATGCCAATCTCTGTCTCGGGTATCTTGATCCGGCATTTTTTCTGGGCGGCGAAATGGCCCTGAACCAGGATGCAGCCCTTGCCGCCATCGACCGGGTTATCGCCACGCCGCTGTCTGTCAGTGCCGAACGGGCCGCCTGGGGCATGCACGAATCAGTAAATGAAGATGTCGCCCGGGCCTTTCGCAATCATGCCTCGGAACGGGGCTTTGACTATCGCGCCTGCGCCATGACGGCGTTCGGCGGTTCCGGCCCGGCCCATGCCTGTCGTGTCGCCCGCAAACTTCGTGTGCCCATGGTCATTTTCCCGGTCGGTGCCGGGGTGATGTCGGCCGTTGGTTTGCTGGCCAGTCCAATGTCCTTTGAAATCATGCGTTCGGAACGCATGGCCCTGGAGGCGCTGACAGATGCAGAGGTTGCAAGACGTTTTGACAGCATGGTCAAAGAGGCCGCCGCACACCTGACCGGTACCGGACTGAAGCCCGAGCATATGACCCTGCGCTATCAACTGGACATGCGTTATCAGGGCCAGGGATATGAGATCGAAGTTGCCCTGCCGACGGCTCTGGACGGTATTGTCGAACAACTTCCCCACCTGTTTGCCGACGCCTATGAGCTGGTCTTTTCCAAAAGCTTTCCGGCCAGTCCTGTCGAAATCATCAACTGGAAAGCCGAGGTTATCGGCCCGACCCCGCCCGGCGTCGGGGACTATTTTCTGGATACCGCCAACCCGGACGGCAACGCTGTCAAAGGGAGCCGCCAGACCTTTAACCCTGACAAAAACAGTTTTGTCGACACCCCGGTCTATGATCGCTACGCCCTGTCGCCGGGCGACAGTTTTACCGGCCCCGCCCTGGTGGAAGAGCGCGAATCAACCTGTGTCATCGGTGACGGCGATGTGGTCAAGGTCGACGATCACGGCAATCTGGTGGTGTCCATTTTCACCGGAGGTGCGGCATGACCAAAAGAGAGATCGACAGCGTCGACCCCATCGACCTGGGCATCATGTGGGACCGCCTGACCTCGATTACCGATGAAGTGCTGATATCCATTGTGCGCACCGCTTTTTCCGTCGGCGTGCGTGAAGCCTGGGATGCGGCCTGTATCATCTTTGACGCCCGGGGCCGGTCTATCGGACAGGCAACCCTGAGCATGCCGGCCTTCATCGGCACGGCTCCCTTTACCATGCAGCATATGCTGGCGCGCTATCCGGCAGATCAGTGGAACCCGGGCGATGTTGTGGTCACCAACGACCCCTGGCTGGGCACCGGCCACACACCCGATATTTGCGTGGCCCGCCCGGTTTTTTCCGCCGATCTGCTGGTCGGTTTTGTCATGACCATCAGCCATCTGCCGGACATTGGCGGGGTCGGCCTGTCCGCCCACAACACTGAAGTCTATCAGGAAGGCCTGATCCTGCCGGTCTGCAAATTGTATCGCAACGGCGAACCTGACGAGGCCCTGCATACCCTGATCGAAAAAAATGTCCGCGGCGCTGATATGGTTTTTGGCGATCTGCTGGCCAATGTCTCGGGCTGTACGGTGGGCGAACGCCTGATCCTTGAACTGATGTCTGAATATGACCTGAAAGACCTGGTACCGCTTTCGGATGGTGTCATCGGCCAGTCGGAAAAGGCCATTCGCGCCCGTATCCTGACAATGCCGGACGGCATCTACAAAAATTCCGTGCAGGTTGAAACCGTAGGTGGCGAGACGACACTTTGCTGCGCTGTCACTGTGCGCGGCGATCACATTGATGTGGACTTTAGCGGGTCGGGTGACAGTGTGGGCTTCGCCGTCAATGTGCCCATGTGTTACACCCGCGCCTTCACGGCCTATACCATTAAATGCCTGACCACACCGCGCATCCCCAACAACGAAGGGGCAACCTTGCCGATTACGGTCACCGCACCGGAAGGCTGTATTCTCAATGC
>Ga0316204_10010201_pt1 | contig 12192 bp, 7 predicted proteins | sample 6monrhotite_MG_2_FD_205661 | JGI IMG/M metagenome (GOLD analysis project Ga0316204, IMG submission 205661) | Microbial mat bacterial communities from mineral coupon in-situ incubated in ocean water Damariscotta River, Maine, United States -... | ecosystem: Environmental > Aquatic > Marine >...
TAACATTTCTGAAGCCCACAGGAAAAAACTTAAAAAATTTAGATAAAGTACGATAACCTTTAAGCAAGGAACCTATTTCTAAAGCCGCATCTGACTTGGAATAATAGGCGACACCTGTGTCGATTAGAATAATAGAATCCACGTTTGAAGTATCAATATTTCGTTCTGAAGTTAATTGTTGGCCAATTTCACTCTGTAAAGCTGCATAACGGAACACATCTTCTGTATCATGCTTGATGACAAATTGTATGGAGGTATTGCATAAATTACAAACCCCATCAAAGAGAATTATTTTTTTAACTTCTTCCACAAGGTAAAGATACTTCAGCCTAGAAAGATTACATAAATTTTATAATGTATTTAAGAAACTGGTCAAATTGGTTTCTTTATCCAGACCCAATTTCTTTTTAAGGCGGTATTTAGATTTTAAGATACTATCAGGTAGCACATTTAATGTTGCTGCAATTTCTTTTGTGGTGAGATTCATTCGTAAAAATGCTGCCAAACGGATTTCCTTTTCTGAAATGTCTGCAGATAGCGTTTTTAGTTTTTGGTCAAAGTCATTATGGACTTCTGAAAAATAGGTCTTGAACACTTCCCAGTCTTTATCCGAAGCATTTTCTTTTTTTAGGAGCATCACAATACGCCTAAACTCGGTCTTAAACTTATCTGGGGAGTTTTTGACATTTTCCAAGTTCTCCATCAATTCTTGGATAAAGGTGTTCTTTTGGACTAAATGGAGGGTCTGACTGGTTAATTCCTTTTGTTTATGTTCTATTTCTTTTTTTAATATTTCTTCTTGTTTTTCTCTTTCGATACGATTCTTTTTAATGCGTTGTCGATACCCAAAAACGGAAAGTCCAAACAAGGCAAGGGCCGAGGCCATACCTCCGGCATAGAGGCCTTTTCGTAGATTACTGATTTCAACTTCTTGGTTTAGGGTTTGTATTTCCTTTTCTTGAAGTGCGATTTCGGTTTCCCGTTTTTCCAATTCAAAGAGGGTACGCATTTCTTCGATCTGTTGTGATTTTTTAATGGAATAGATACTATCTTTTCTACTGTTGTACTGTTCCAAATTAGAAATGGATGCTTGATAATTCTGCAACTTTCGTAATGCTTTCGATTTAAGGAGATAGGCCTTAGCTGATTGAGGAAGCGCACCGATTGTATCGGATAACACAATAGCCTTGTCCGCATTTGAGATGGCATTTTGATAATCGCCTTGAGCAAATGCAACACTACTCAAATTGACATAGACTTCATTCACTTCTGTGGCGTTGTCCATGGAACGGTACACTTCCAGCGCTTTGTTATAATACATCAAGGCCACTTCGTCACGATTCAATTCATCATAGGCCATACCCAAAATGTTCAATGCGCTGGCCCTTGTCAATTGAAATTCATTGGATTCGGAAATTTCCGTACAACGGGTTAAATATGGAATGGCTTCTTCAGCCTTATCCTGAAGGACCAAGTTTTCCCCGATTAATTTAAGTACATCACTTTCCCAAAGCAAATCCTCGAAATCTTGATAGACCTTTAAGGCCTGCATTAAATAGTCAAAACTTTGCTCAAAATTTTCCAACTTCATTTCGGTCTGCCCTAGAGCGTTGTAGGCATCTGCGATAAAAAGGGAATCTTTGGCTAAGGTTCGGTATAACTCTAAAGCGGTCAACTGATTTTTTAGGGCCAAATTGAACTGCCCTTCGCGGACGTTTATGTCTCCAAGCGCATGATAAGTCGATCCCATATATTTGAAATCATCCGTTTTGCCATGTTCAAGGGAGTCACGTTGCGCATAAAGTGCAATGTTCTGGTACAAATAATCTTTGGCTTTGCTGAAGTTGTTCATTTTATTGTTTAAGACCGCCATCCCCATATTCACGGTAAGAATGCCCCGTATGTTGTTTATGCTATCGGCAATGTGTAAGGCTGCTTTCTTGTAATAGAGAGCTGAGTCGAGCTTGTCTTTGTTCAAAAAATAGAAACTAAGGTTGTTATAGGCTTGCCCTAAACCTAGACCGTTTTGTAGCGTTTTGGAAATGACAACAGATTCATGGGCATAACCATAGGCCCTTTCTGGATCAGTGAAGCTCAAATTTTGGAAAATCAGAGAACCTAATTGGATTTTGTTGGTATCGATTTTCTGTGCTCTGTACAATTGGATTAGGCTGTCTACATTTTTATAGTTCTGAGCTGTGAGTAGCAGGTGGGAACCAAATATAAAAAGAACCAATAGCTTGAATCGGGTGCTCATAAGGTATTTAAAAAGGTGGTTAAATCAGTTTCTTTATCCAGTCCCAATTTCTTTTTAAGGCGGTATTTAGATTTTAAAATGCTATCAGGCAATACATTTAATGTTGCTGCAATTTCTTTGGTGGTAAGGTTCATACGTAAAAAAGCTGCCAAACGAATTTCCTTTTCGGAAATATCCGCATAAAGCGTTTTTATTTTTTGGTCAAAGTCATTGTGAACATCAGCAAAATAGGTTTTAAATACCTCCCAATCCTTGTCGGAGGCATTTTCTTTTTTTAGAAGCATTACAATACGCCTAAACTCCGTTTTAAACTTTTCTGGTGAGTTTTTAATGTTTTCCAGATTTTCCATTAGTTCTTGGATAAAGGTATTCTTTTGCACCAAATGTAGCGTTTGGCTGGTTAGTTCTTTTTGCTTGTGCTCAATTTCCTTTTTATAGATTTCTTCTTGTTTTTCACGGGCGATTCGATTCTTTTTTATACGTTGGCGATACCCAAAAACCGAAAGACCAAACAAGGCTAGGGCAGAGACCATACCTCCTCCATAAAGTCCCTTGGTGAGTTTGTCTACTTTAGCTTTTTCATTTAGGGTTTTGATTTCTTCATCTTGGAGGGCGATTTCAGCTTCTTTCTTTTCTGTTTCGTAAATTCTTTTTAACTCTTCGATTTGTTGTGTCTTGGTTTTATTGAAGATACTATCGTTTAGCCGTTGATACTCCCTTTCATCCATTAAAGCTTTGCGGTAATTCCCTTCAGATTCATATGTAAATGATCGATATTTAAATGAATTTCGTTTCTGTTCTAGAGCTCCAAGGGAATCAGAAATTTGCATAGCTTGATTTAAATGATAAATTGATGAATCAAACTCTTTTTGATGAGCTAGAGTGTTTCCAATTTCATTTCGTATAGTAGATTCAGTAAGTTTGGAACCGAAGTCGAAGTTCTTCTGTAAGCTTTGCATTAGTAATTCAATGGCTTCATCGTAATTATATTGCTTTCTTGATAGTACCCCTAACTGAAGAAGTGAATTGACTTCCATATCTAAAATTGTCAGTTCTTTAGAAATCTCCAAGCTCTTCAGAAAGCATTCTTTGGCTTTTTCAATATTATTAATAGACATATATGATTTTCCCATATCGCAATAAGTTCTACATTCCCATATTCTATCTCCTAGATTAGTATATATATTTAACGCCTCTTTGTAGTATTCAATGGAATTGGTATAATTTCCTCTTAGGAATTCGATATAACCTAATTGTTTTTTTGTATCCGCATCTTGCCATGGTTCCTCGGGAATAGCATCAAACATTCTCATACTCCTAAGCGTTTCTTCAAGTGCAATTTTATAATCACCCTTATCGATAAAAACTGTTGCTCTTGCACTAATTGAATTAGCTAAGCTCAATTCTTGGTTAGTGAGCTCATTAATATAAATTGCCGAATCAAAATATTTTAACGCTTTGTCATAATTACTTTTTAATTGTTCAACTATAGCCATGGCTCCTAGAGTTGTCGCTTTTCTTTTATCATTCCCTAATTTGTTCCAAAGGCGCAATGATTTCTCATACCAATGCAGTGCAGAGTCATTATTTGCAGTTACCTTATAATATGTACCAATATGGTATAGTGCTACCCCTTTACTTTCTTCTCTTTCTAATTTAGAAGACAGTATATAAGCTTGGAAAGCATACTTTTTTGCTTTGATTGGAGTATTGTAGATTTCGGCGTAATACAGTTCCTCAAGGTTCTTGATTTTGGGCATGCCTTCCGATATCGTATCCTGTACTTGAAGCAAACTGTCCAGTAAATTGTTGTTTTGGCTGTAACCCATATTGTAAAAAGAACATACAATAATCAAGGAAAGGAATATTCGAATCATTATTTGGAGAGGTTGATTATAAAACCAAGATACCTATAATATCCTTTCATTGAAACTAGATTTTCGTAGCCAAAAAACATGTTGTCCATAAAAAGTCTATACCGTATCCTATTTATTTGCAATTCAAAAACCTCAAAAAGTACTGTTTTTATTGATGTTTGCAGGTTTTTTGATTTTCCTTCCGAAACCCCTTGTCCATACCCCATTTTGTTAAAGTCCATACATCTTGTCCATACTTTGTCCATACTCAAAATTAGGCTTGGTTCCATTTCACATTTAGTTTTGAGGTGTTGAATCTTAAAAACCAGAAATTATGAAAACAAATCAATCATCCTTAAAGCTATTACTCTTGTTGCTAGTATTTGGGCAATTATTCTATTCATGTAGCAGCGAAAGTGACTCTCCAGAAATTCCAACCGATGATGATCCAATCTCTCAAGATGACGATGGTCCCACACCAACCACCTTTAGTGCGGTTGTAGAAAAAGGAGGTGAATTTGATGATGTACCACAATCTAGAACTGAAAATACGCTTTCTGAAGATGAACCGTATTCAGATGATTATACTAGTGGAACGGGTTCTGATTCTGAAACTTTACGCTTTATATGTACTTCACGAACGGTAAGTGTTACAGATGGTACAGGAGATTTTCAGACTCTTGGGGGTGTAGCCAGCGAAATTTTCCCCGGAGCCTTATTACAAGGAAAAACTATTAATGATGTAAAACCCCAAGGTATTCCTTTAAAGAGGGCTGGTGGTAGTATATCATACAATTTAAATGATGGTAACCCTGAGGCTTCGCAAGATCTTGAGGAAATGAGTGAATCTAAAGTAAGGCAGGCTATGAATGATATTATAGCTGGAAGCTCTGGAGTTGTTCCCGCTAATTTTGATTTGGACTATGAAAATGTCTTTTCTGAAAAACAAGTGGCATTACAAATGGGACTTTCATTCGAGGGTTATGGTGTAAAAGCTGAAGGAAAACTATCATTCAGTCAAGATAAAACCTATAATCGTGTATTAGTGAAATTGTATCAATCGTACTATGATGTTAGTTACGATTTTCCAACCAGTTATGACGACGTTTTTGATACTAGTGTTAGTCCAGAAGATTTAGATAGATATATTCAATCAGACAATCCTGCCACTTACATCAAAAAAGTTACTTATGGTCGAATTTTCTATATGTTGATAGAATCAACTTCTTCATTAGAACTAATGAATACTCAGATAGATGCCTCTTACAAAAGTTTTGATAAGGAAATTTCTGGGGACTTGGAAACCGATAGTATGGAAAAAATGGAAGACCTAAAAATTAAGGTAATTGCCTACGGTGGTGATTCTAAAAACACATTTTCTGGTTTGGGGGAAACCAATATTGCCGACCTAGCCAATATGCTAGCGGAGAGTACTGATATTAGAACAGGTTTGCCCTTATCGTATGAGATTTATTCATTGGAAGATCCTTCTAAACAGGTTGGAACCAACATTTCTACCGAAATGGAGGTCGTGGAGTGCCAATTAAAAGGAGTTTTGCCTCCAGTATTGTATTCTAATCTAGTGGATGTTTTCGATGATGGAATAGGCGCAGCCACTCAGATTCAAAATGAATACACTGCTATTTTTAATGGAACTGGAACAGAATATGTCATATTTGATGCATCTAGCGGTGCAGTATCCGAAGCCTACAATATAAAAGATTCAAGTGGCCCCTTGGGCGCTACGACATTTGACCATGTTGGTGCCGCATTACGACAGTTTTTAGATGAAATTTACATTTTTAATGAGCTGGGAACTGAATTTGAAGTTTTAGAATACGATTATAATGGCGTTCAGAGTATGCCAACATCTGCCATTGGAACGTATCGCCAAAGTAATGGTACAAACCGAAGATGGGTGGTGAATGATAATTTTTCGAGTGAAAATGAGGTCAACAGCAATTTTGCCGATGGATCCTTTATTGGTCCCAATAGTCGGGATGTGGATTGCGTGTCTTTCCCACTCTTCGGCAAAGGAATCAAGGCTGCTGCAAGACTTGATAGGTATGTCCAGCCTGTTGGCATTTATACTGAGGGTTTCTTCACTACAATCATTAGTGGAGAGGTTACGTCATCTTATTTTTTCCCAATGGATACAAATGGAACCACGTATAGTCGAAGAAATTATTACAACCCGTATTCAGTAACAACACCAAGCGGAACTACGGGTTTTGGGGATTTCAATTGTTGGGAGACAGAGAAAGATTTAAGTGAAGTAAGAGGGTCCATAGAAGCGGCTTGTAAAATGAATATCAATGGCAACTCCATACAACGCATCTTATATTTTACTACTGATGGACTAATGACCATTCGTAATTTGGTTGGGGAAGATGAAGGACCCTATGCGCTTTAAATGAATTAGCTATACAGTCGGCCGCTCAGGTTGGATTCAACAACTTGATGTCGGCTGTTATTTTAGAGCCCTTTGATAAAACTATCAAAGTCAAGATCTTTATCAATATTTAATTTTTGTTTTAACCTGTATTTTGAGGTGTGTATACTTGATGGTAACACATTAAGGATATTCGCAATCTCATTATTATTGAGGCCCATTTTTACATAGGAGGCCAAACGCAATTCTTTATCTGTAATTTTTTCTGTGATAGCCTTTAATTTTTCTTCAAAATCTTGGTGTACCTCAGAGAAATACGATTTAAAGACCTCCCAATCTTTATCTGCGGCATTCTGCTTTTTTAAGAGCATTACAATTCTTTTAAACTCTATTTTAAATTTTTCAGGAGAGTTCTTTAGGTTTTCAAGATTTTCTTTGATTTCTGCAATGAACTGACTTTTTTGAACCAAATGCAGCGTTTGACTCGTCAATTCTTTTTGTTTATGCTCCAATTCTTCAGAAATTTTTTCTTTTTCAATACGGTTCTTTTTGATGCGCTGTCGAAACCCAAATACCAATAGCCCAGATAGGGCTAGGGCAGAAGCCATTCCCCCCGCATAAAGACCTTTGGTCAATGTGTCAACCTTAGCTTTCTCGTTTAGGGTTTTTATTTCTTCTTGTTGTAAAGCGATTTCTGCTTCTTTCTGCTCCGTTTCATATAGGGTTCTGAGTTGTTCAATTTGCTTTGTTTTATCAGCGTTGAAAATACTGTCGTTCAATTTCTGGTACCTTTTTCTGTCTATGTTGGCATTGCGATATTGCTTTCCCTTTTCATAGGCTTCCGCTCGATACCCCAGGCCTTTGAGCAAATGATTTTCTGTGTTGACAGAATCGGCTAAACGAATGGATTCATTTAAAAAATTCAACGCATTAGATATGTCATTTAAATCGGTATATGTTTTACCTATTTCACCCAAAACGCTTATCTGATTATCAATTGAATTCCTTGACTCATTTATTTCTAAGGCTTCTAGTAAGTTCGCTAGAGTAATATTGTAATTTCCTTGTTTTCTCTCTAAAACACCAAGGTTGGCCAATACGTCGGCTGTGTTGTTCATGAATTTGTATTTTCTACTGAGTTGAAGACTATTCTCATATTTTTCCTGGGCAACATCCAACTTTCCCATTTCTACATAAGTGAGACCTAAATCATTTAGGATGTAGGATTGAAAAAGGTAGTCGGAGGTATTTATATATACGTTCATTGCTCTATTGTAATATGGAATTGATTCTTCATAATTTCCTTGTGCAAATTCTATGCTACCAATACTTCTTAATATGTCTGCTTTTCTAAATGGCTCTCTTTCAATGGTATCCAGAACCTTTAATGCATCAACATAGCGCTCCATTGCCTTGTCATACTGCCCCATAGTAAAGTAACAAGTTGCTGCATTGCCGATGGCTACACCATAATTTAAATAATCTTTCAATTTGGCAAACATAGGGATAAGAGAATCCTGAAGTTTGATTGATCCAAAATAATCTCCTTTATCGGACATTAATAGGGCTTTGCCAGAAAGTGAATGCGCTATATGTATATCGATTCCGTGCTCTTGGCTTATTTTTATGGTTTTGTCATAATAGAAGTTTGAGGAATCTGGTTTATAATAGATATTAAAGTAATTGGCCAAACCATAATTTCCCATGGCCATTCCATTTGGATAATTCTCCTCGGTAGATATATTCAAAATATACTGAGTTATTTCTTTTGCCTTCTTAGGGTTTTTATAAAGTTGAATATTGTAGATGTCTTTTAGCGCGTCAACTTTATCGATAATATTTTCTGAATTTTCCACCACTTTATTTAGACTATCCAGTTTAGATTGTTGTTGTCCTAGACAGAGAACGGAAATGCTTACGGCAGTTAAAAATAAAATGGCTTTTTGGGTCATCTTGAAGTTATATGAATTTTTCACAAGGTAACTAATATTTAAGAAGAGAATGCGGTAAAAATCTAATGCTGTCTATGTTGAATCTATACAATTACAGATATCTGCATAATTCTGATATTTGTAAACTATTGATTTTGTTTGCTTTGAAAATAATTTGAATTTTTAAAAAAACAACCTGTCTAGATGTGTAATAATAATCCTGTCTAGGATTTGTCTAGCTCTATTTTTAGGTTTCAAGTCTTTGTGCTTCTAGTTTTGGAGGGTTGAATCTTAAAAGCAAAAAATTATGAAAACAAATCAATCACTTTTAAAAAGAGTCTTATCGCTAGTGCCCTTAGTACTAGTCTTTCTTGTGTTTGCCTGTAGTAAAGATGAGGTAACTCCTGAAGACCCAAATGAACCTGTGGGTTTAGGAGATGATATTACGATTAGTGAGGTATTAGCTAGAGGAATTATTGAAGATTATCCAGTATCTCGTGTGTCGGATACTCTTGAGGTATCTGAGCCTTATTATGAAGAGTATCTCGAAAGTGTTGCCGATAGTGACGTAACCAATACGTATTTATGTACCACTAAAAAAGTAAGTGTGTTAGATGGTAATGGTCAGTTTCCGCTTTTTAACCCAAATGCTGAGGTGATTTGGCCTGGCAACCTTTTGCAGGGTAAGACCCTGAACAATAATACACCTGAAAGTATAAATGTTAAACGGGCAGGAGGAACAATTTCTTATAATTTGAACAATGGAAATCCCGTTTCGGCAAGCGCTGTAGATGAAGTTGTGAAATCAAAAATACAGATAGCGCTTAATGAAATTGTGGCCAACGACCCAAACATTGTTCCTGCCAACTTTCAATTAGATGTTGAAGAAGTTTATAGTGAAGAACAAATGGCTCTTGAAATGGGTGTTAGTTATGAGTCTTATAATATTAATGCCTCAGCCAATCTTTCTTTTTCATCTGACAAAGAGTACAATAGGGTATTGGTGAAATTGACGCAACAGTATTACACCATGTCATTAGATCAAATAACTGGTTTGGATGATATTTTTGCACCAAGTGTTACGGGCAAGGATTTGTCACCTTTTGTTCAAGAAGATAATCCGGCGACATATATATCATCAGTAACCTATGGACGTATCTTTTATATGTTGGTTGAATCAACAAGCTCTATCAACGAGCTTAGAGCCAGAGTTGAAGGAACTTACCAGGGTTTACAAAATAAAATTGAAGGCGAAATTGAGTATAACGAATACAACTCGTTAAAAGAGGTCAAAACTAAAATCATTGCCTACGGAGGTAGTGCTAGTAGCGCCTTTTCGCTAACTGGAGTAATAGATATTAATACCATAGGTGAAAAGTTAGCTGAAAGCACCAATATTACTGAAGCACTGCCTTTATCTTATGTAGTAAAGAGTGTACGGGAACCAAGCAAAACTGTTGGGACTAAATTGGCTACTGAATTTGATGCGGTAAGCTGTAACTTAAGAGGCGAACGACCTCCACAAGGTTATAGCAATTTGGTTGGATTGTTTGAAGATGGTGTTGGTGCCGCTACTGCGGTCGCAGGTTCAAATTCCATTTTATTTAATGGGGCTGGTACCGAGTATGTTTGGTTTAATGGCAATACGGGTACTGTTTCCCCGAAGTATTCAATTAATGATGCGAATGCCCCTTTAGGAGCCATTGATTTTGCGGCTATAGACGCTGCAACGCTTTATATTCCTGGTGAAATTTGGTTATATGATAAAGAGAGTCTTGATATCCTAATTTTGAAATTTGATCCAGAACCATACGCTGGCAATAACAACACCATACCAACCACTTTTATTGGTGGAAATTACTTGGGCCCTTTTAATGTCAATCAAGTTCATAATGCAAACGTTGAAGGAGGGAATAGCTTTCCTATGTCAAGTTCCGGTTTTGATGCTGTTGCTTACTTGGGTGTTGAAGATGAAACTTTCGAAACGAATACAACTTTTACTAGAACGACTACTAGACGAATAACTCGTAAACATGAATACTTTGAAAAAGGCAACAATAATTTTAAGGCAATTGAATCTTATGTCGTAGAATTTAGTATAACAATAAATCTATTGACTGGTCAACGTACTGAAAATACTGAAGTATACCGTACATGGAGCTCAAAAACTAATATTTCAGAAAATGATAATTTTCCATTAAAAAATATTGGTGCAGCTTGTAAAATAACCTTGGGAAGTTCCGAATCAGGATTTAAAATACTCAATTTTGATGCTGAGGGTAAGACATTTTTTATTAGAAATGGTGTCGGGGGAAGTGTTGATGGCCCTTACGTAATCGATTAATTTACATTAATGCAGTCGGCGCCTTAAGTTGTGATTCAACAACTTGGTGTCGGCTGTTATTTTTATAATTTCTTTCAGAACCTATCTGAATCCGGCCAATATTCTAAAGTATATTTTATATTGTTTTTTTTAAGAAAATTCAGAACTTCTGTATAAGGGCTTTTGTCAATACTTGTGAATTTTTGAGCCATGAGCTGAAGGGTTCGCTCCCTGCTAACCGGCTTTCCTACAAGTTTATTTAACACCCATAGCCACCAATTTTTTGGCCCTAGTGCTTTTAATAAGGCAATTTCAGATTCATTGGAAATATATATGAGATGTTCTCCACCAGAACTTGATTCCCTGATACAAATTCTTTTATTATGAAAGAAAATATCAGTAGAATTCGCTAACCCATTTTGATATAAGGTGTAGGTGTTTTTCATAATCTCAAAGTTTAGCTTCTACAAGTTCTACTTAATCCATCTGTTTTATAAGTAAAAAGGCCGTAATCAATTACGGCCTTTTTTTCAATATTATAATAACAGTAAGTTTTTTAAATAATCATTTACTGAACGCTATCAATGGCTTTATTTAAAAGCGCTAATGTTGCTTTAATTCCTTCTTCTTCAGAAAGAACATCACCTTCGTATTCAATACCGATGTATCCTTTAAAACCTGAATCTTTCACAATTTTCAGCATTTTATAGAAATCAGTATGGATTTCATTACCATTCTCGTCAAAATGATTTGATTTTGCACTTACTCCTTTGGCGTATGGCATTAATTCAGACATACCCTTATAACGATCATATTCGTTGGCACAACCATCAGTACTGCGCTCAATACAAAAATTACCATAATCGGGAAGTGTACCGACATTGTCCATGTTCACTTCGGCCATGATTCCAGCCAACCAAGCGCCATTTGAAGAATATCCTCCATGATTTTCAACAATAATATTGATTCCTTGGGTAGCACCATAAGCTCCTAATTGTTTTAGACCATCGACTGCATTGGCTGCGACTTCTTCAGCGCTTCCTTCACCAGCAGCATTTACTCGAATGGAATGTGCTCCTAAAAACTTTGCAATATCTACCCATTTGTGATGGTTTTCTACGGTTCTTTTTCTGGCTTGAGGGTCAGCATCCCCAAGATTGCCCAATGCATCACACATAATCAACCCTACACTTACGCCAGCCACTTCACATCGTTTTTTAAAATCGTCCCAAAAGGCTTGATTATCCACTTTTCCATAGTAGAAGGTATTCACCAATTCAATGGAATTAACACCAAACTTTGTTGCCATTTCCGGAAAATCCTTTGGATCTGCGTTACCCAATAATATGTCATCAGGTGATTCTTGAAGTGTTTTTACAAACCACTCCCAATACCCTTCTTTCTGAGGCCCTAAATATGCTTTATGAAACGAC
>Ga0316204_10010202_pt1 | contig 12191 bp, 8 predicted proteins | sample 6monrhotite_MG_2_FD_205661 | JGI IMG/M metagenome (GOLD analysis project Ga0316204, IMG submission 205661) | Microbial mat bacterial communities from mineral coupon in-situ incubated in ocean water Damariscotta River, Maine, United States -... | ecosystem: Environmental > Aquatic > Marine >...
TAAAAGACAAGCAGAACAAAAGTCTGCATATCGCCAAGTATGTTGCCGGTGTGATGGTGCTGGAAAAACGGCTGAAACGTGATACCGATATGCTAGCGACTATTGCCAAAGGCATCGAACGAGCCCGCAAACAAATGGAACATTTTTCACTGCTGCATGACAATGTCATCGCAAGCCTGGCAGATACATACTCCCAAACCATCAGCCACTTAAAACCACGCATCATGGTACAAGGTGAACACGTTTACATCTCCAACCCGAACAATGCCAACCGTATTCGCACCCTGCTGCTCGCAGCAATCCGTGCAACCGTGTTGTGGCGACAATGCGGCGGTACACGCTGGCAATTACTCTTTCAACGACGCGCCATTGTTGATGAGGCAAAACGATTGCTGAAAGAACCGTTGATTACAGAATAAACTCCAACATAAACAAGTGACCACCATGAACAAACACGAAAAAATCAACTATGTTGAATTTCCGGCCAAAGACATCGAAACCACCAAAGCCTTCTTCAGCTCAGTATTTGGCTGGACTTTTATCGATTACGGACCGGAATACACCGCATTTAATAATGCGGGCATGGATGGTGGTTTTTTCAAATCCGGGTTAATCGTATCCACCAATACCGGCAGCGCACTTATTATTTTTTACAGCGATGACCTGGAGCAAACCCAGTCAAAAATTACGAATGCGGGGGGCAGCATTATCAAACCCGTTTTTTCCTTTCCCGGTGGTCGACGCTTTCATTTTGGTGACCCTAATGGCAATGAGTTTGCGGTTTGGTCAGCGACATAGCATCCACAAAATATTATTTTACAGCATTTTGTGCTCGTCGCAATTTAGGTTTTATTCCACACTTTCAAACATGAAAAAATAAGAGCAGAGGACAGGCTTAATCATCTGTAGAAACGGCCTATCTGTCTCAGTCTCTTTCGTCTCGCGGTGCCTCAACAACCATTTCATGGATAACTTCACCAGCCCTCCCTCATCAAACCGTGCATACGGTTTTCCCAAGAAAAGCGGCCGACGCGGTGGCAGTTGAGCAACTCAACACATTGAGGCAACGGATAATCCAGCCTGCTGCTGGACGGCGGATTAATCAAGCCGTAAGATCAATTGACCTTTTCAATGGACGCCACGCAAGATGAGTTGTTGCATTATTTGGACAAAATATCAGCAAATTCTTGACCGATTTTATGCAACGATAGGGTAAAGTAGATAATTCCTGCGAGGCACCAAATAGACTTTAACCTAGAAACCTCAGTTGGGCGCGAAAAAGACGCGTAAGCTCTTGGTGTGCATAGTGAAGCATAAAAATTCGTGGTCACCTTATTGGTGATGAGACATTTTTCTGCTTTGCTAGGTGCGCCAAGAGCTTGCGCGGACTTTCGTGATCCAACTGAGGTTTCTAGGTTTAACTTACCGGCCCGCTAACCTATCGGAAAGCTAGTCGCATTTGCTAAAATCGACCTTTACCTTCAGCAGGTGAGTTTTAATGCATTTCGTTGTTTTATTTATCTTGGTTCTTGCTGTGATCTTTGGGCCACAATTGTGGGCGCGACGAACGTTTGCTAAATATTCAGTTGAGCAATCAAATATGCGAGGCACAGGCGGTGAATTGGCATCCCACCTTATTGATCATTTTGAGTTAGCCGATGTAGTGGTTGAGGAGACGGAACACGGTGACCATTATGATCCTGCGGCTAAAGCAGTACGTTTAAGTGCGGATAATTTTCATGGCAAGTCATTAACAGCAGTGGCGGTAGCAGCTCATGAGGTGGGTCATGCTATTCAGGATAAAGAAGGTAACTCGCTGTTAGAAAATAGAACTAAATGGATCCAGTTTGCACAGATAACCGATAAGATGGGCTCCATTGCTATTCTCGTAATGCCTATCCTTACCTTAATATCCAAATCGCCTGCAGTAGCCGGTCTGATGATTACCATAGCGGTGGGCAGTATGCTGGTGGCTACAATAGTGCATTTTATTACCTTGCCAGTAGAGTTGGATGCCAGTTTTAAAAAGGCTTTACCTATATTGAAAGAGGGTGAATATATCGAACCTAAAGATGAAAAAGCGGTGAACGCAATTTTGAAGGCGGCAGCTTATACTTATGTGGCAGCTTCTTTAGCGAGTATTTTAAGTCTTGCTCGATGGATTGCTGTCTTGCGACGATAAATAAAGAAACAGACAAAAACAATTATGCAAGATCAATGAATCCTGCAACTCTGGGAATAGATGCCAGCTTTATTTACAACAAAGGCTGGCATAGCAATACCAAAAATGCAAATTCTCATTTTTCAACTTGTATCGGCACATGAGTTTAGCCACTCAGTATTAATGTATGCGGGAGGTATACCTTTATCATGGGGACACAAAGGTAGTACAGGTGTCTTAAGCCAATCTGCAAAATCATCTACACCTGGATACCCAAAATCAGGTGCCATCGACATCATGAAATATTACGATTGGAAAAAAATTCTGCCGCCTTTCAACGGGGAGTGACAGATAGTATAGCCATGGAAATAGATATAAAAAGGCTTAGGATCGCTCGAACAATAATTGTCGCTTTTTGGTTGGGCAAAGGGTGATACCGGTTGAAAAGACTGACATTCTTCCCTTGGACTTTTGGTGGAACCGCTACGCTTGTTCCACCCTACGGTTTTACCTTGTGTGTGAGGAAATGGAACAAATAAACCGCTACCCTGATTCTGACCTATCTCCGACCCGGGTTATGAATACGCCAACTTCAGCCATGTACGCAGGTAGGGTGGAACAAGCGTAGCGGTTCCACCATGCTCTTGCACACGCCCAAAAAAACCGAGCCCGCTCACCAATGAGACAGTTATTGTTCGAGCGATCCTTATTTGGGGAGCAAATATAGAATGAATAAAGTAAACATATTATTCTCCTCCATTATATTAACAATAACTTCATGCACTTATACAAAAGGGATAGCTGTAGTGAATACTACTGACCGACCAATTGAAGTAACAATTACTTTTAGTCATTCAGGCATTTCGCCCATTAATTTTATTGTTTCAGGCAACTCTGATGACGTACTAATGTACGATGTCGATAATCATTCCAGCAATCTATTAAGTATGGGACTAAACGAAATCAGGCTGGATAACAAAGACTGTACAACCCATATGTCTCGGGGAGAAGTCGAAAAAAAGATAAAGAAAAATGGATTATGGAAACTAGTAGTTGATGACGAAATATTGAACTGTCACCACTAAAGGATGTTCATAAAACATCCAAAACAGGCTTAGTCATACATATCCGTGGCATTTGGAATTTAGGTTTAAGTGTGCCTCATGTTTACTTCATGGTAGGGTGAAGTCACGCGTAATAATCGTTCTATTTGTAAGGAGTTTCAACGCAAAAACCCCAATCGCTACGGGTATGTGGCTCACCTTGAAATCAGTGGGTTGCTACAAAAACAATACAAAACCAAGGAGAGAATTTGTGCCATACACCCATCTGTTGGTAGAAGGGACCAACATTTACCCCAATGTTCTGGATACAAACCAGCTAAGTGTCATCAGAGGCGGCAGTTTTCTTTTAAAAGATGCTATCACTTATATTGAATCTGAGTTTAAAGATCAGCTGGAAGCAGTTTCCACCGGGGCATCATCAGGTTTGTTTTTGGTCAAAAATGATGAAGGCGCAACGCTTCAACATGACATCGTTCACGACATCGTTGATAAACTGCGCAAGCATGAAAAATTTAACCTGCTCACCTTCATCGTTGAAAGCTGCACAGCAAAATCACTTAAAGAAGCCAAAAAGAAACTCTACGCACAACTACGTTTTCGCCAATTACAATCCATTACTGTTGCTCCTGATATCGCCGAAGAAAGCTCCGGCCCTTCTGAATGGGGTGGCATCCGCCCACGACCGGCAGATGAAAAGAGCGCCTGCATCACTTATAACACCCCCGAAGAAAAAACCGTTTATGTCACGGCCTCAGAAAAAGAACGCTGGAACTACGGATGGAACAAAAAACAGGATTACTACCTGGATGAAGTCAACTCACTCAACCTGGAGAAAGAAAAAGAGGAAGAAAAAGAAAAATATGAAAGCCTGAAAAACACATTGCATAAATACGGCTTTATGCAAGACCTTAGCAGCATTGCTGAACACCCAAACTACCCAAAGCTCAGTGGAAAAATCGCCGTTTTCTACGCAGATGGTAATGATTTCGGAAAAACCCAACGTCGAGCAATCAACAACGCAGATGCCAATGAGCAAGTAAAAAAACAACAAGCTTTTGATAAACAGATCCGTACCGATCGCAGTCGGTTTCTAGCCGCTGCATTGGGAGAAATGCTGCCCCATGAGCACTCAATTTTTCCCGACATGGAAACCCAAACGGATAATGCACAGGCACAAAAAAAGCGCCACCTGCGTTTTGAAACATTACTCTGGGGCGGAGACGAAATGCTGTTTGTCATGCCCGCCTGGATCGGCTTTGAGTTCGTCCAGTTTTTCTTTCAGCAAAGCAAAAACTGGACGCTCGATGGAAAACCGCTAACCCATTCAGCTGGGCTCGTATTTTGCAGTGCGAAAACCCCCATCCGAATCACCCGCAACCTGGCACAGATGATCGCCGACGACATCAAAAATAACACCACGGGCAAAAAAGTCGACTCCTGGGACTACATGGTACTGGAATCCATTGATTACCCCACTCATACGGACTATGGCCGCTTCCATGAAGAACGGTATCGTGATATTGCCAATAGTCGTCCTGACTTTATCGCGCCATCGGATGCATGGCCAGACAACAGCGTTGAACTCAAAACCTTGATCGATAAACAACTGCCCACCCGCCAGCTCTACCGGATTGCCCGAAAACTGACGCAACTACCTGTTGAAGAAATGTTAACCACCCATGAGCACGGCAACGGATGGCCACCGCCCGCAACACAATCAACGTCTGATGACCGCAAACTTAGCCTGTTACAACAACAAGAACTACGCATGTTGCAAACCTGTGATGATGCAGAAGCACTGGAAAAAGGCGTCGAAATCGCCTGCGAGTTGTTCGGCCTGGACCACAAAAAGCAGCAGGAACGTGCCTGGCTCTGGATACACCTGCTTGAACTGAAAGACTATATCGCGCCACGGAGGAACGAGTCATGATCAAACAAAGTTACCAACTCGTTCTACATTTACAGGGACCGATACTCTCCCAAGCCAGCGGCACACTCGTCTTTGGCGTAGATGCCGCCATGCAGCGTTATCGTGAAAAACCGGTTCTCAATGGCACACAGATTCGTGGCAACCTACGCCATGTGTTGCTCTACTTCAAAAATAAACTGCCCGAATCAGAACATAAAACCCGGCTGATAAATTACCTGAAAAACTGGTTTCCCGATGAACCTCAAAATAAAGAAGACAACACACCAAACTACGACACTCATCGATCCACACTCGACTTTGATCTTTTCTGGCACACACAATGCGCCATCAAATCCACTGAAAAAACCCGTACTCGTATTCAGATCGATGCAGACAAAGGCAAAGTCAAAGAAGGCGCCTTGCAAGTGGTGGAAGATCTCTTTCCATCCGGTAGCCGGGTAGCATTCAGCGGTCGGATTCATGCCCGTTTTTTCAGTAAAGACGAACAGCATCAATTTGAAGCATGGATGGCAAAAGCACTGCAATGGCTGGGGGCTGTCGGTAGCCAGAAAGGCGTGGGTTATGGTCGGCTGCTGGATCATGAATTCCGTTCCGTCACACAATCTTCCTCACCAAACCCGATAATGCTATCAGATAACGACACACGTTTCGGCATTCGCCTTCACCTGGACCGCCCCTTCTGTATCGGTCGCCAACGCAGCAAAGAAGACAATCGCATCGTTTCTCATACGGATATTCCAGGACAAATCATCAAAGGCGTGATTGCACAACAAATAAAAGAACGGGATGGAATCAATGATCCAAACGCACTCTCCACCCTGTTAGATGAAACCTTTGCCTTTAATGACCTCACATTCACCCATGCCAAGCCCGTCGAAAAACCATCACTGTCTCGTCCGCAGGCAATTCCATTGAATCTGGCGAAAACCGATAAACAGTGGCAGCAATACACCACCGAAGACCCTCTCAACATGAATTGGCATGAAATGCCTTCATTCCAACCCGACTGGAAAGCGCAAGACTGGGATAATGCTGAAAAATTTATGAAATCACCCAGTACAAAACCAGATCGCTATCTACTGGTACGAACCGCCATTGAACCGGGGAAAAACGCCGCCAAAAAACACGCCCTGTTCAGTCTGGAATGCGTTGACAACCACGGGTTTGATTGGTGTGCCGATGTTGACTTGTCAAAAATAAAACCCAACATGCGGCCTACAGTGATCAACAATCTGCGAATACTCATGAACGATGGACTGCACGGTATCGGCAAGACCCGCGCCAGAGCCATGATTAGCATCACCTCCCCCTTTTCATCATTAGCCCCCTTAGACGAAAAGGCCACACAATGGCAAATCACCCTGCAAACCGCCACACGCATGCTGCCATTTGAGATTCAAGTGCCAAGCATCAATGGTCAGGATAAGCTGCGTGAGTATTATGAAAAATATTGGCATGAAGCGTCCAATGGCGAACTGACACTGCTCAATTATTTTGCCCAACAGAAAATGGTGGGCAATGACTATTTTCACCATCATTTCCGCAAAGCCAACAACAAAAGTTATGCGCCAGAATGGCTGACAACAGCCGGCAGTGTTTTTATCCTGCAATCCAAACCCGACAGTGAAGGAAAAAAAGCACGGGAAAGACTCAACGAATGGCAGCAATCCAACCTGCCAGCCTGGGAAAGCGATAGTGATAAAGCCCACTGGAAAAGCACCGTCCACATTCCCCAACACGGCTACGGTGAAATAACGGTAAAAGCGATTAAAACCAGATAAGAGAGCGAAATGAATACACCGGCAAAGGAATACTCGCGCGTCACCCTTCGTGGTGAACTGACCTGTCTCGCCGACCTGCACCCCGGTAGCGGTGAGTATGGACTACGCGGAGATAACAACGAGACCACCATTAATGAACTGACCTATGATTGCGCCAAACGCCCCATCATTGCCGCCGCCAGTCTACGTGGCTACCTCCATGCGCAATTTAATGAAGACGACCCAAACCGCATCGCCCTTTTTGGCAATGCCAACAACACCGACGACAGTGGTCAGGCCGGAGCACTCCGCCTCTATGATTGCAAACTCCTTAACCATACCCCCGAATGGGATGGACAGCTACGTAGCCGTGTCGCCATTGACGCAATCACCCGGACAGCAAAAGATAAACAGCTCTTCACTGATTTACTGATACCCTGCGGCAGTCAATTTGTAGTGGAAATGGAACTGGACGATATCAGTGAAAGCGCACTTAATGCACTACTCAGTGCGCTCGCCAGCCTCAACCCCAATAACCCTGCTGCACAACTGGGCCAAGGCAAAAGCCATGGACGCGGCAACGTGCAATGGAACAGCACCACAATCAAGGTACTGGATCAGGAAGATTTACAACAGTGGTTACTGAAACCCAACACTGCGCTTGATAAAGCCGATTGGAAAACAATCTGTGAAAAGGATATCACCAACCCAACAAGTGCATGGCAACGACTCGAACTACGCTACTGCTTTGATTCACCCGTATTGATCAATGACCCCTCCATTGTCAAAGAAGGCGAAAACGAACCCGACCTGCGCTTCATGCGCCGGGGTAATAAACTGTTAATCCCTGGCTCCAGCATCAAAGGCCTGTTCCGCGCTCGCGCACGGCGCATTCTAATGACGATCAGCGAAGGAAACCCCGCGAAAACCGATGAACTGATCAACGAGATGTTTGGCGGAGAAGACGGCATGGGAACCATCCGCTTCTACGACGCAACCGCATTGTTCAAAGAAAACGAAATTCACGAACAGACCATGATCGCCATTGACCGCTTTACCGGTGGCGTAAAAGACGGCGCCATGCTCATCGCAGAAGCCGCAAAACCAAAATACGCCACCGGCACAATAGCCCTCGACAAACATAAAATGAAACCCTGGCAACACGCATTATGGCTTTACTGCCTGCGCGACGCCATGGAAGGTGATCTTGCCTTAGGCTGGGGGCAGGCGCGCGGGTTTGGGGCATTCCATATTACAACTAAACCAGATTCAGGCGACCACTTCTGCGATTGGGAAAATTATATTGCCCCATTCAACAAAGATGAATTGAACGTATGGACCACTGACCTGGAAGAAAAACTGAAAGAGCAAACGGCATGAAATTCTACAACCCTTACCAATTCATCCCATTCAAAGCACCCGACGAGAAAAACCTGACACCCTATGCAGAAATCAAAGACGGAAAAACCCGCTTTGTACGTCATGACCGCTGGGATAAAGATGCATACTCAGGTCGCATCATCTGCAAACTGACCACCATCAGTCCACTGGTTGTTGGGGCAAAACAAGACAAAGGAGTAAAGGAGGATAAGAAAAAGGGAATCATAGGAAAGGCCGGTGTTGTTCATCCTTACCGTGATGGACAAAATATTCCCGCCAACTCGCTACGCGGTATGCTAGCCAGTATTGTGGAAACGATTAGCCACTCATCCATGCGGGTGTTGAGCAGCATTGAACAACATCACTATTTTGTACGGAAACCATACACAGAAACACCAAGGAAAGCAGATAACACCAAAGTCACCAAACCCAGTTATTCCGCTACCCGGCGTCGCCCTGTCGGTAATCTCTATGATTCCATAAGTCACATCGATAAAAACCTGTTGCCATGGAGTAGTGACCGGGATGGGGAAGAAAGCGAAGGCTCACTCACCCCCGCTGAAGCACTATTTGGTGTTGTGGAGGATCACCCCAAAGCAGTCGCACGCAACCTGGGTTCCCGATTGCGGTTCTACGATGCCACTGCGGAAAAACCAATTACACTCGAACACAACCATAAGCCGCTAAAAATTCTTGCGTCACCCAAGCCACCCTCACCCTCCATGTATTTCCGCACGAAAGATGGCGAGTATATTGCTAAACCTGATCTTAATCTTAACAATAAAAGTCATATTCCCAATGGTCGAAAACGTTATCTGGCGCATCCAGACTGGAAAGTGAAAATCAACCACAAAAACAAATGGGAAACGCAACAAACCGGGAATATTGACCAAAAACTGAAATGCCAACCCATACCGGCCAATGCATGTTTTTGGTTCCATATTGATTTTGAAAATCTCAGTAAAGATGAACTCAACTTACTGCGCACAGCAATTAACCCTGGTGAAAACTTTCAACACCAGCTTGGCCTGGGTAAACCCCTTGGGCTTGGTCAAATCACAGTGAAAGAAACAGCCCTGTTTTTAATTGATCGAAAAACACGCTATTCCCAAAGTGGTTTATTCCATCAACATTACAGTGAATGGTCGGGGGAAGAAGGTGGAATACCCAACCCTATCTACCCCAAAGAAGCTGAGTTCAGCAAAACCCCGCCCATAACGGCAGTAGACATGGAATGCAAATATACAGATCCCGAAACGATCGAACAATTAAATCAGCTTGGGCACCTGGAAAGCTACGAAAAAGATGACAAAGGCCATTACCTTTCTGTTTGTTATCCATTTACCGAATCCGACAAGCATAAGGAAAGTGAAAGTTACAAACATAAAGAAACCGAAGGTTATGAGTGGTTTTGTGATAATGATAAGGACAAATGCCAGTATCTGCGAGAAATTCTGCCCGGGAGACAACTCCCCCCGCTAGACAGCGATACCAACGAGCCTGATATAAGCCCACCCGCCAGCATGAATCAACAGACCCTGAAAATAGGGGGAATACCGCCAAAAAACAAAAGAGACTTTAATGATAAAGATGTGCAAGAAGCCGTGCAAACTCAGTTATCCATACTTCAACCTCAACGTGTCAATTTAGAAAAAGGGCTTCTTGTGGTCGAAATTTCACCAGACAAACTGCAAACATTGTTTAATCAAAACGACCCGATCCCGTTTACTGTAAAGCAACACGAAATGACCTTAAGGCAACAACCATCATGAACCTCTACTACGACAGCGAATTCACCGGCCTGCACCAAGCCTCTACTCTCATCAGCCTCGCCTTCGTCGCCGATGATGGCCGCGCATTCTACGCTGAATTCAGTGATTACAACCGCGAACAATGCGATGACTGGATTCAAGAAAATGTGCTTAACCATACCCGCTGGTTACAAACCACGGATGCCAAAACCGGGCAATGGAAGGAAGGCTCTTTGACATGCAGCCATGGCAACAGCGAACACAATCGTCAGGCACTCACCACTTGGCTGGCCCGTTATCAACAAATCGACATATGGGCTGATTGTCTAGCCTGGGACTGGGTTTTATTCTGTCAGCTCTTTGGAGGCGCCTTTCAGATACCCAAACAAATTTTTTACATGCCCTTTGATCTTGTCACCCTGTTCAAAGCACACAATCAAAACCCAGACACCAACCGTATTGATTTTTCCCGTCTGCCTCAAAAAACGTCGTGCAGTGAACAACGCCATAACGCCCTGTATGACGCCAAAGTATTGCAAGCCTGTTATCACCGGCTTATGTCTGGAGCAGAGGACAAATGAAAACCGAAAGTTTGCTGCTGGATCACTACCACTGCACCTTTTTTTTACCACTCATTGATTTACCCGACAACCTGAAACCAGAACGCGCTGCCTACCTTTATCCAGCAGGAACCACTAACGAAACCGAAGCCCAAACTTATCACTACTTCACCCCTGTGTTACGCGACATCCTGTTTGCAAGGTGTCCAGTCGATGATCAATCCCGTCACCCCCGACCGCTGCAAGAATGGCATCTTGACGAGGCCGAAATTAAAAAACTCAAACTGTATCTGGGAAAAGAAACTGACAAAGATGATCCGCTGCTCTTTCAAAAAAGTGTTTTTGAATCCGTCATCCTCTATCGCTATTTCAATGGTATTTACCTGCTCTCGTTTCGGCTTGTACCCGAAGTGCTTCAACAACTGCAACAAAAACAGGAAACACTGAAAGAACAAAAAATTGCTGAACTGACCCAAAAATACAAAGACAATAACAACGATAACGAGCCGGATACGGCAATGCAGGAAGCCATAACAAAAACAGCAAACTGCTGGCTGACAGGGGAAAACAACGGCCTGCCCCTGTTCTGCAACAACGCCCCCGCAACGGCTGAACAAGCGTTATCTCAATGTCCCGTCGATTGTGCTGATTATGCCCAACTACAACTGGAAGCCTGGCTCCGCTTTACCCGTCTGGCAAGGTTGCTTTATCCCAGCTTCGCCGAACAAAACCAGGAAAATAAAATAGCGCCACTTCGTCTCTATCGGGATGGAAAAGAAATTGCTACCGCATTTGATCAAACCACCAAGACATTATGCATCCCCAATCAGCCCGGAGAACAACTCTCGCCCGTGGTGCGTAAACTGCTAAGCTATTTTTTTACTGAAGAAATACACAATAAACTCAACAACAACACATCTTTTTACGATGACCGTCTATACGTCAGTGTTGCCTACGGACTGACCGAGAAAAAATTACCCGCAAAACAATTGAACCGTATTTTCTCTCTTGCCCTCTACGTAGACCGCCATAGCGACACCTGGGGCGAACTGGACGACCACGTCTACACACCCGACATCATCAAACCTAAAGTCGCGCAACATAGCATGCAACTTTGGGAAGGATTAGGCGGTCACTTTGGCTATACAGGATACTCCAACGCGGCGCTCTACTCCGGCGAATTTTTCCGTGACATCATCGCACCCATTCACATACCCGCCCTATACAACCGGATGCTGGTTCAAGCACTTTTTTATCAGGCATCGTTACGGTACTACGATAAGGAAATCTGCAATGAAACCGATGAAATTCTCAAAGAAAATACACTCAGCAAAATTCGTCAACAACGCAAAGAGTTTATTCGCTTCACCAACCAATACTGGTTCCACAACCTGACAGAACAGCTACAAGGCAAAGAAATATTTCGGCTGCAACAGGAAGCCCTGGAATTGCAAGCGCACTACGACATCATCAAAGACGAGCTGGAACGCACCGACGAATACCTGCATACCGAACATGAAATTCGCGTATCAGAAATATCAACACTCTTTACCCGCTGGGGTTTGGTCATCGCCTTCGTTGCACT
>Ga0316204_10010203_pt1 | contig 12191 bp, 11 predicted proteins | sample 6monrhotite_MG_2_FD_205661 | JGI IMG/M metagenome (GOLD analysis project Ga0316204, IMG submission 205661) | Microbial mat bacterial communities from mineral coupon in-situ incubated in ocean water Damariscotta River, Maine, United States -... | ecosystem: Environmental > Aquatic > Marine >...
AGGCCGCAGTTCGTGCCGTGGATCCAGACACAAAATGTTCGATAAGACGATCTTGTTTGTAGACGCTTAATCGGCTCTTTCTCATGCTGACCATGATAACACCTTTTAGGCATTATCTAGGACAGCCTCTAATTTTATAGCCTTGCGAGTAACCGTGTGACGCTGCGGATGTGGGCGATGAGTAACCACGTTTCAGCGCTGGCGATGGTCTTCTCCCAATCCTTAGCTAACCTCCGACACCGCCCGAGCCATGCAAATGTGCGCTCGACGACCCAACGGCGCGGCAGGACTTCGAAGCCTTTGGCCGTATCGGAGCGCTTGACGATTTGCAAAGCCCATTGCCCGATCTTTTCCAGAGCCCCTCTGAGCTTGGGCCCAGCATAGCCGCCATCAGCGAAGATATGGCGCAACCAGGGGAACAAATGGCGGATTGAGTTGAGGACGGCGGGGGCACCGTCCCGATCCTGAATATCAGCGCCGTGAACGACCAATCCGACGAGAAGGCCGGTCGTGTCGGTGACGATGTGACGTTTACGCCCGTTGATCTTCTTGCCCGCATCATAACCCCGAATGCCGCCGCTTTCCGTGGTCTTGACGCTCTGACTATCGACCACGCCCGCTGTCGGACTGGCGTCGCGGCCCAGGGCTTCTCGTGCCGCCATGACCAGATGATGGTTGATCGTTCGAAGAAGGCCGTTGTCGCGCCAGTCGTAGAAATACCGGCGCACCGTCGACACAGGTGGAAAGTCATTCGGCAACATCCGCCACTGACAGCCTGTGGACGCCATGTACAGAATAGCATCAAATACGTCACGCAAGTCCGTCGTCCGTGGACGACCTCCGGGTTTGGCTGGCGGAAGCAAGGTTGCAACATGGCTCCATTCATCGTCTGTCATGTCGCTTGCATATCGGCGCCCCTTGCGTTGATACTGGGGACGAGTGATTTCGGTCCACATGTTGTGCCTCCTCATTTGCTTTGACACAAACGAGTGAATCACAACTCACTGAAATCACTCAACTACTTTCGGATCAGGCTCTTAGAAATCAATGCATCGGCCCTTGCGCTCCCAATCGCCAAACCGGGTTGGCTCCGGTCCGCCCGGACCGCCGAATTCAGCCTGCCCCGTCGCCGGCCGTTTGGCGAGCGGCGGTTGGGTGAACGCGTCAATCGGGGGGATGGTATCCTGCAGCACCTTGTTGCGTGACCGCGGCAAGGGCGTTGGTTTTTTTGTCTGGTCAGGCTTGGTCATCTTCGATCTCGCTGTTATAGGGCCTGGCGACCGATGCTGCCAGCATAGGGTATATATGATCCGAACTGAATATCTTTACGCCAATCGGCCATGATTCAATGTAATATCTTGCGTCGCCTAATCCTCTGGGGCAAGACAGGGCCATGAAAAAGATCGGTCTGGATTCCCGCATTGCGGCTCTGAAGGTTCTCGACGCAGTCTTGCGCCAGGGACATACGCTGGACAATGCCTTTGATTTGTCAGAACAAGTCGCCGGGCTGGAGGTTCGGGAGCGCGCCTATGCCAGAAATCTGGTGACGACAATCCTGCGACGCTCTGGCCAGATTGACAGCCTGATTGGCCACTGTCTGGAGAAACCCCTGGGGAAAAGGGGCCGACAGGCGGAAATGTTGTTGCGAATTGGCATATGTCAGCTGATGTTTCTGCAAACAGCAGACCATGCTGCCATTTCAACCACAGTGGATCTGGCGCAAGGTTTGGGGCAGGGTCCTTACAAAAAACTGATCAATGCTGTTTTGCGCCGCATCCAACGCGAAGGCCCGGATTTGATTGCCGGGCAGGATGCCCCCCGACTCAATACTCCCCGGTGGTTGTGGCAGTCCTGGGTTTCGGCCTATGGCGAGGCCACCGCCTATGACATCGCAGCCGCGCATTTGTCGGAATCTCCGCTCGATATTTCGTGCAAGCATGAGCCGGAAGTCTGGGCGGACAGGCTGGCGGGGGAGCTTCTTCCATGGGGGACCGTCCGTCGGGCACCGGGCGGCAATATCCGTGATCTGCCGGGATATGCGGATGGCGCATGGTGGATACAGGATGCCGCCGCGCGCATGACCGTTCGTCTGATGGGCGACGTTGCTGACAAGCATGTTATCGATCTGTGTGCGGCGCCGGGCGGCAAGACTCTCTATCTGGCTAGCGCCGGGGGTCGAGTGACGGCAGTCGATCGCTCCGCCAATCGTCTGGAACGATTGCAGGACAATTTATCGAGGATGAATCTGAATGCCCGGATTATTGTCGCCGACGGCCTGACCTGGCGGCCGCAAGAACCCGTCGATATGGTGCTGCTGGATGCACCGTGCTCAGCTACCGGCACCCTTCGGCGGCATCCTGACGTGGCGTTGCTCAAGTCGAACGACGACGTTGTAAAGCTGGCGGGGCTTCAGGCAAAACTGTTTGATACTGCGGCGACAATGGTAAAGCCATCCGGAATGATTCTGTTTTGCACCTGCTCGCTTCAGCCGGAAGAAGGGCCGTTGCAGGTGCGGGGATTTCTTGAACGTCATCCGGAATTCAGACTTGATCGAATCGAAGCACCTGAAATTTTTGCCGCGACAAATCCGACGGGTATGTTTCGCAGCCTTCCATCGGACGTACCGGCGCTGGGTGGCCGGGACGGGTTTTTTGCCGCCCGGGTCGTACGCCAGTGACGAAAATGTCTTGGGCGGGCGGAATTATTCGCCTTCTGCTGCGATTCCGAGTCTACGATCTCACGCTGCGGTCTCGTCTGCGGGAGCCAAAACAGAACCTTCCGATTCTGTTTCCGGGAGATGCCGAACGGGGCCGGGCCATCCGTGTGGGCGACCTGATTCGCCTGCTCAGGGAGCGCGGCCCGGTACAAACGAACGTACCTGTCGATCTGGATCAGGCGCGCAGCGCACAACGATTTGACTGGCTGGCCGATCTGCATGCCAGCGAGATGGAAACAGCGGAAACGGTCGCCCGCGAACTCACGGCATTGTGGATTGATGCGCACCCCGCGTGGCACGATTTCTCATGGGCGGATCATTTGATCGTGGACCGCCTGGCAAACTGGATGCTGTACGCACCTTTTCTGCTGCGGGGCGGTGACGAGATCTTCCGGGAAGCCTTTCTGGATTCGATGCACCGTCAGGCGCGCCATGTGCGCCGGTTGAATCGGTTCAGTATGACCGGTCTGGACGGATTCGGTCGGGCGCGAAGCGAAATTTTTTACGAAATCATGTTTGCGGGCGAATCCCGGCATCTGGACGACATTCTGTCCCGACTGGCCCGGCAGATCATGGACGAGACATTTCCGGATGGCGGGCACCGTTCCCGCAATCCGTCCCGTCACATGGCAGCAATTGGCAACTTGCTGGACGTACATTCGACCCTGACCGTGGCTGGACGAGATCCGCCTCCCTGGCTGCAGGCGGCGCTGGCCCGCATGACGCCTGTGTTGAAGATGTTTTGCCTTGGCGATGGCGGATTGTGCGGAATCAATGGCTCGCTGCCAACAGCACCGGCAGAGGTTGAGCGGATGCTGGCGCTGGCTGGAGTCAGGACGCGGGCGGTAGTAAATGCTCCACACAGCGGATTTCAGCGCCTCCCGGCAGGTCAGACCGTCGTCCTCCTGGACTGCGGAATTGCCGACCGTATCAATGACAACGAAAGCGCCGGCATTCTGGCGTTTCAGTTTAGCAGCGGTCGTCGAAAAATTGTTGTGAATTGCGGATTGCCCCGGCTTGCAACCCCAGAGGTGCGCACTGTGTGCCGTGGGTCGGCCGCTCATTCCACTCTGATTCTGGCGGAAACAAATTCGTCAGAACTGATTGGTGTTGAATCCATGGGACAACGTCGCGCAAAACGTGTCGACTGTATGCGACAGGAAATCGACCGGAATATTCTGGTCGAATCGGAACAGGATGGGTACCTCGAATTATTTGGTGTCTTGCATCGCCGCGCACTCTACCTGTCGCCGGACGGCACCGACATTCGTGGAGAGGACCGTCTGACGGGCGGTGGTGGGGTCGGCGGGGTTATTCGGTTTCATCTGCACCCGGATGTTGGCGCCTCGCTGGTCGAAGGTGGCCGCTCGGTGTTGCTGAGATCGGGTAAAACCGAGGGCTGGCGGTTTCAAACCTCTGCCGACCGCCCTGCGCTGGAAGACAGCATCTATTTTGGAGATGGTGTGCCGCGGCACTGTTGTCAGATCGTCGTTTCCTTTGCACATGAAGGCCCGTCAACACTTCTGAAATGGCGATTCGCCAGAGAGCGGTAACGGGCGAGCACCAGAGGGTCAAAGCTCCCAGCGATGATACGAGGTATCGAGCACCTGGTTTCGCCACATACCTTTCAGATCAGCCAACAGGCCGCCTGGATTCAGCAGATGTTCCAACTGTGCGGCGGACAGGTCGATGTAGGTTCGATGCGGAACGGCGCCCACGACGCAGTCAAACCGCCCTGCACCCTCGAGGCTCTTTAGCAGTTCAATGCCATACTCCGAGCGGGCCTCGTCACGGTCTGCGAGGTCATCATGAACGGTCACCCGATGGCCACGGGATGCCAGGTTTTTGACGAGGTCCGCGACTTTTGAATTGCGCAGGTCGGGTACATTTTCCTTGAAGGTCAACCCCAGAACCAAAATCCGGCACGGTTCGGGTCCGCCAAGTTCCGTAGTGATCTGACCAGCAACAAATGTGGCAAACCCGTCATTAATCCGCCGTCCGGCGAGGATGACCTCAGGTTCATGGCCAACCTCTCGGGCCGCATGTGCCAGATAAAACGGATCAACTCCGATGCAGTGTCCGCCGACCAGTCCGGGTCTGAAATCCAGAAAATTCCATTTCGTACGGGCGGCATCCAGTACGTCATGGGTTTGCAGTCCCATCTTGTTGAAAATAATGGCGACCTCATTGATGAAGGCAATGTTGATGTCGCGCTGGGCGTTTTCAATTACCTTGGCGGCCTCAGCGGTCCGGATGTTTTTTGCCCGAAAGACACCTCCCTGCGTGACGCTGCCGTACAGGGTCGCCAGAAATTCTGTAACGTCGGGTGTTTGCCCGGCAACCACTTTGGTGATGCGGTCGAGCGTGTGTTCCCGGTCGCCGGGGTTGATCCGTTCCGGAGAATAACCGAGGAAAAATGCTGTACCGCACGTTAGTCCGGACGCCCGCTCAAGGGCCGGGCCGCAAATGCCCTCGGTTACGCCGGGGTAGACCGTACTTTCGTAGACGACGATATTGCCGGGACGAAGGGCCTGTCCCACATCCTGTGACGCTGACAGAATGGCCGACAGGTCCGGCTGGTTGTTGCTGTCGACCGGTGTCGGCACGGTGATGATGAATACATCACAATCCGTCAGGCAGGCACGGTCCGAACTCATCTCGAGAGCGGCGTTGTCCAGCGCTGACTTATCGCACTCGCCGGTACGGTCGATGCCGGTCCCGAGTTCCGCCAGTCGCGCCGTATTGACATCAAACCCGAGGACGCAATAGTGCGCGGATAAGCGTACTGCCAGCGGAAGTCCGACATATCCGAGACCGATGATAGCAATTTTCGGGCGATCCGGGAGATTGGGAATCATTTTCAGGCCAGATTGTGTGAAGCGGTCGACACTTTCCGGTTCCGGGCAGGTAATGTCAATTCGGAGGTGACCTCATTTGTCACAAAACGACCTGATCCGCAGAACAATCTGTTGGCATCAGGCGCCGCAACACCCTAAAAAGGATGCGCTTCCTGACGCCACAGGGCTGTTTCAATTGATTGAGTCATGACTGACAAGACGCTCCCCATCATACCGCCGACCGCCAGAGTCTTTGCAATACTGCTCGGGGTTGCGGTTCCTGCCGTTGTCTTCGGTCGGTCTGTGTTCGCAGTAATTGTGGCGCTGGCGCTGATCACGCTGTGCATTAGTCGGCCCTGGCGAGCCATTGCAGGCGATCTTTGGAGGCACAGCAGAACCCCATTGGGTGTGTTTGTTTTATTGACGTTTGCCGCCTGGTTGCCAAATGTGTTTATGTCGCACATGCCGTCGCGTTCCTTCGAGGCGGTAGCGCGGACCCTGATTTTTGTTGCGCTGGCGTCCGTCTTCTGGTCGGGACTTGCGTCACACCGGGATCTTGTGACCCTATCGCGCCGGGCGTTTACAATAATGGCGGGAATTAGCGTCCTGTATTCCCTTCTGGCGCTCAACGGACTACCGGAAATCTACTGGTTTTTGCGGCTGAAAGGATGGTTACCACAACCGCTCAGCACGCAATTGAAGGGTTTTTCGGCCCTGGCGGTTATCATTGTGCCCATTGTTGCACTGACGGCCTACCGGGCATCCGCAATCTGGAAGATGGCCTGCGTGCTGGTCGCCACCGGCTATCTTTATATCGTGTGGGAAAGTTATAATCGATCTGCGATGGCAGGGTTTCTGGCAGTGTTAATATCTGTTGTGGTCGCGGGGTTTGTCTACAAGGGCCGCAAACGCCAGGTCCTGGTTGGGCTGCTCGTCTTTGTGGCCGTGATGGCGGGCGCGCTTGCCTGGCTGCATGCCACCCGCGGTTATTATCAGGAGGCGGCACCGCCCGGCAACTGGCTTTTTCCTGTTTGGCTGGTTGATTACGAGCGGCAGATCATCTGGTCCAAGGCGCTGGAGATCGCGCGGCTTTCGCCATGGTTCGGGATCGGTGCCAATACCATCAATTTCATGCCCGGCGCCAACGGCATTATTCCCGGAACGGAAAACCTGCATGTGATCCCCGCACACCCCCATAATTGGATGGTCGAGGTCTTCGCTGAAACCGGTGCGGTTGGCCTCGCGATGCTGCTGGTTGCGATTGTAGCCTATTCGGTCCGAACCCTGTTGACCCTTCGCCGGACAGGCAATATCGGCCTGATCGCCGTGATCGCAATCATGGCTGGATACTGGGGTTCCGGCCTGTTCAATTTTTCCTACTGGTCCGCCTGGTGGCAGGTCTCGTTTTTAATGGGGATTGTATTGGCTGGGTTGACCCTCCCTGACAAACAATCCAATAATGTACCGTGGTTTTTGATACAACTCTAACTACACGGTTGGCGTGGCTGTTAGCCCGGATATTTCATGAAGCGGTGTAATAGATGATTTTACGGTTAATTTCTGTTGGTTGGCACCCTTGGCGGTTTGCTCAATGCGGGCAATGACCCGGCGTTCGGTCTTCCAGGTGGCGGCGGCGTAAGTGAGTTCACCGAACAGGCGTTGTTTGTCGCCACTCGCCTCGAAGCACATTTGCGCCGCCGCCATCCACTGCCCCGCCAAACCATCGAGGCGTTTGTCCTTGGCCAGACCGACAATATAGCCAACCCCGTTGCAATCACACCAATCAAGTATCCTGTGATGGCAAATCCCGCCATCCGTTCTGAGATAATGGAAACCTCGGGCCACGCCCGACTCAACCCTTTAACCAACAGGGCGAGGATCGCCCGGGCATGTTTGGCTCCATCGCTGAAGACGCATCATTTCCCTATTTTTGGAGGACCTTAAAGCCTGATAAATTGGTCTATCCGGTGCGTATAAAAGGTTCAGGAGAAGGTGCCGTTCCGAAGCGGGTACTATACATATGCCAAGGCGTCGCGCGTTGATATTTGTATGGCACGACGCGCGGGAATACGGCTCGCCAACCAACCGAATACCAGGGTCATGGCCAGCGTTATCACAAACCCTTCACCACTAAACACATAACGCAGAGCTGCACCATCACCGAGCATCAGCTTGCCGAAGAAGACGGACGCCGACATACTCAGCGGCCATGCCAACAGCATCCCCAACAGTATGCTGGCAACGCTCGTTATCATGCCTTCGGCGGCAAACATCTGAAATATCATCTTCGGGGTGGCACCAATCGCCCGGAGCACGCCGATTTCGCGGGTTCTCTCCAGAATGCTGATACCCGTAGCCGAGGCCATGCCCAAAGCACCGACAATCAGCACCAACAGTGAAAGAAACACAACTGTCGTCAGGATGATGTTGAGGTGATCATAGACGACCTTCACCCGTTCCGCCTGCGACATCACGTAGAGGACGTTGAGGTCGGATGGCGCGATCGCCGCTTCAATATCGCTTTTCAGCTCCATGACCTTGTCGTAGCGTTTGTCCCTGGAGACAAACATCAGGCTATTGATATAGTGGCCAGGATTGGCGAATGCGTCGTATTGGGCCTGATCGATATAAATCTTGGGTTTTTCCAACTCCTCAACGATTCCAACCAGCTTAACCGTGAGTGTGTGGCCACCGGCTTCCAGTGATTGACTGCTGCCGATGGCGGGATTCCCATACAGGTCCAGGGCCTGCCGATTCATGACCACTTCGGGTGGCTGCGACCTTTGTATCCAGCGCCCCGCAATCAACCGGGGCCTGAACAGATCGGTGTCATATGGTAGCGCGACAATGCCCACTCCGCTGCTTGTCGCGACCACCCGGGATTGCAATTCACCACGGCCTCCATTCCAGGTCTCAATGCGGGTTACATTTTTGATCGCGCTGAATACCGACACGGCACGTTCGCGCGGGATCTGGTTTCTCAAGACCACCTGTACGTCGTGTTTCATGCTGCTACTGAATTCCCCCAGCAACGTCTCCAGAGACGCGCGAACGTTAAAACCGGTATTGAAGATGGCCACACCAAGGGCCATGGTCACCACGGTAATCGTCAGGCGCTTCTTTTGGCGAAAGCTGTTCCGGATGGCCAACAGCAACCCGCGCGGCATCAACAACGGCAAAACCTTTTCCGTCGTCATGCCCTTGGCGTCTTGCGCGATTCCATAGTCGCTCAATGCATTGTGCACGGAAGTATTGATTCCTTTCATGATGGCGGGCAACGACCACATGATCGGCAGCAACAGACCGACGGTGACGAGGGCAAAATATAGATGTAGCGGCAAGTGCCGGGTGAGGATTTCGAAGTTGAGTTTTCCGGCAACAAAGTATGAAAACGCGTAGCCCGAAGACACGGCCAACGGTATCGCGATTACGCTGGCGGAGATGCCAAGCATCAGCACGACGGTCAGGTAGATGGTCAGCACCTGCCGGCGCGAAGCGCCGATGGCCTTGAGTATACCGATCTGGCGCACCTGCTTGGCCAGAATCGAAGCCATAAGTTGCGAAACCAGCACGGCACCCATCAGAAACGCCAGCAAGCCAATGCCGCCTTGCAGAAACAGGAGCGTATTGAGTTGCCATTGATGCGGGTGCTCATTGAATTTTGGGATGTTCACTGTGGCAATGCGAATTCCCAAAGACTGGAAATACCCAAGAAGTCCGTCGACCGCAGTTTGCACATCTTTTTTTGTTTTTACATTATTCAGCCGCAGGATCAGGCGCTGATTGACCGGTTCGCCGGTGATGTCGGCATAGGTTGATTTATCGACGTAGGCATAGATGAAATGATCCTGGGTCGCGGGTGCCTGGGCCGGATCGAAGCCGATTCCGGTAATGAGCACCTCGCGTACGCGCTGACCCGCTCTCACCCGTGCACGCGACCCGACATCAAGGTTGGACACCAGACGCCCGTCACGCTCGATCAACATGGTTCCCGGCGCTGGAATCTTCTCGCCCTTCTCGCTGTAAATGTGCGCCAGCTCGAGGGTGTTGAAATCCTCAACACCAAACAACCACAGTGGAATCCAGTCGTTGGGGTAAACCTCGATTCTCTGCATGGACAAATCGCGAAATTCCGCGCTTTCGACTTCTGGCCTTGCTCTGAGAGTAGCCAGATTGAGACGCCCGAAGTCTTTCGAGGTGATCAGGGCTTGCGCCGGGCGCGTTTGGGTGAAATTTTTATTCAGGTCATTGGTTAGAATCGTGTAGGACACAAGAATTCCACCAACGCCCCACAAGCCAGTCACCAGCGCAAAAATGGCTAGCAAGGCCTGCCCAGGAGAGTTCCGCAAGTCGCTGAAGGCTTTCTTGAGTGTCATGTTCATAGCAGTTCGCCTAGGGTTTCGTTGGATTTTTTTTGATCACTTTCCACCACACCGTCTTTGAGTGTGACGACACGGTCAAATCCCGCGCTTGCGGTTTTGTCGTGGGTCACGACGATGACGGTCTTGCCTGTATCGGCCAACTGCTTGAACAGACTCTGGATAACTTCGGTCGTCTGGCTGTCCAGGTTACCGGTCGGTTCATCCGCAACCACAATGGGAGGATCGTTCGCCAGAGATCGGGCGATTGCCGCCCGCTGTTGTTCGCCACCGGAAAGTGCCGATGGAAACTTGTGGCTGTGCGGGACGATGCCAACCAGTTCAAGCAACCGCATTGCACGATGCTGCCGTTCATTCTTTGGAATGACTTTGACAAAATCCATCGCCAACAACAAATTTTCAAGAATGGTGAGAGTGGGGATGAGTTGAAAGAACTGGAATACGATCCCGATGGTCTTTCCGCGCCAGCTCGCCAATTCGCTCTCGCCAAGTGTGTGCACCTCGATGCCGTTGATGACCACCGTGCCGTTGCTCGGGTGATCAATCCCCGTGAGCATATTGAGGAGTGTCGATTTTCCACTACCTGACTTACCAATGATCGCGACGTACTCGCCCGCAGAGAATTCCAGGTCGATGCGATTGAGTGCCGTAAATCCGCCGCCCGCACCAGGATAGGATTTGGAGACCTTCCGGAGCTCGATGAGCTTGACTTCACGCGTCTCCAGGCCACTTTCGAGGGTACTCTGCAAGGCGTTTCGAGTTAGCTGCGGTTCGGCGGATTGGCGTTTCTTCTTGTCTGTCACGGGTTCCATTAAACGGGTCCTTGTTATAGTCAGCAGTCAAACGGTGTTTTTTGATCATGCGAAAGCTTGTGCAATTCGGTTTTATCGCACCTGCAGTTCCAGCAACTGCATCGGCGGCTTGAAATCGAACTTCAGCTGTTCAAAATCAGGCCTGCCAGACACCAGGCTCAGCATGAAGCCACCTGAAAAGGCGAGCGGCTCCGATGGGCCCAACAAACCATGGTCGATGGCCCCATTGTCGTTTTCATCATGGAACACGACGGCGGCATAGCGCCCGGCTGGCAATCTCTTAAAGCGGAACACTGCGGCACCCCCATCAACAGGCATGCCAACCTGCCAGCGTCCGGGTCCAAGGACGTTGTCGCCGGGTGCAAACAGCTTGGCCACCGCGTGCCCGCGAGCATGAGCGAACCCAGTGACATGGATCTCCAAGTCGCCGACGTTCTGTCCATCTGCCGCAGCCACTGCCGAGATGCCAGGGCCGCAGAATGTCAACGCCAAGCCCACCAATATGCTGCGCAAGATGCGCCCGGGCGGACGAGTGCCATCAACGGGACAGGGAAGGCGCAGGGTCAGTTTACATATTTCAATCATCGGGTTCTCGCCATATAATAGACACGTGTCCACCTTGCATCTGCACAGGGTCAGCGTCCAGACACCGCACTGGCCGATCTGTTCAGTTCAAGACATACTCCATCTTGGTGTTCAGGATCTGCCATGACAAAATCGCGTGCCAATGCGTCCATCGACCGCCGTAGCCTGCGCACGCGCACCGCGTTGCGCGACGCACTGCTCGAACTCATCGCCGTGCGCGGCTGGGATGACATTGCGGTGCGGGATGTCTGTGAGCGGGCAAACATTGGTCGCTCCACGTTCTACCTGCACTACCCCAACAAGGATGCCCTGCTACAGGGCGGCCTCGAGGACCTGCAGGCCGAACTGCGACGCCAGGCCCGGGCACGGCCAGATGACGCGTGTCCAGGTCCCGAAGCGTTGGAAGGCTTTCACTTCGCACTCGGACTCATCGAGCATGTTGACGGTCAGCGCAAGGTTTTCCGCAGCGTGATCGGGCGGCGTAGCGGTTATGTTATCCAGCAGCGTTTTCGCGAAATGGTGGTTCGCCTCTTCACCGACGAACTGCCCGCAGCAACTGGCAGCTTCCCGCACGATGCTGTCGCGCGCTGGCTGGCGGGAGCATTCGTGGAATTATTGAGCTGGTGGATCGACCAACATCCGCGGTTGTCGCCGAAGGAACTGGCATTGTTGTTCAACGAACTGTCGCGCTCGGCGCGAGAAGGGGCGCGGGTTATCTGAACAGTTGGGAGGGTTTTGACGTGTTCCCCATAATTCCCTCCAGTTTAATGTAGAGTCCGTCCACCAATCAGGAGACGGATTTATGAAGCGCAGTCGATTTACAGAAGAACAAATTATCGGGATTTTGAAGGAACAGGAGGCG
>Ga0316204_10010204_pt1 | contig 12191 bp, 16 predicted proteins | sample 6monrhotite_MG_2_FD_205661 | JGI IMG/M metagenome (GOLD analysis project Ga0316204, IMG submission 205661) | Microbial mat bacterial communities from mineral coupon in-situ incubated in ocean water Damariscotta River, Maine, United States -... | ecosystem: Environmental > Aquatic > Marine >...
AGGGCATCTATGAAAACACGATGATCATTTTTTCTAGTGATAACGGACCGACCTATACGGGAGGTGTCGATTTTGATTATTTTGAAAGTTCAAAACCTTTTTCGAATGGCTATGGAAGAACTAAAGGCTTTGTTTATGAAGGTGGAATTCGCGTACCGATGATCGCTAGTTGGCCAAATCACATTAAGCCTAATACAACAAGTAATCACATCTCAGGTTTTTATGATCTCATGCCAACTATTTGTGATGTTGCTGGTGTCGAACCTCCGGATACTATCGACGGTATTAGTTTTAAATCAACTTTACTCGATCAAAATCAACAACAGCACGACTTTTTATACTGGGAATTTCCAAGTTACAACGGTCAACAAGCAGTGAGAATTGGAAAATGGAAAGGTATTCGAAAAAATATCTTCGATGGAAACTTGACAATCGAACTCTATAATCTTGAAATTGATATATCGGAGCAAGTAGATGTTGCGAGTCAATATCCCACAATAGTGGAAAAAATTAAAGCTATTATGCAGCAAGAACACGAGCCCGCTTCTAACGATAAATTTAAGTTTAAACAATTGGGAGATCTAGAATAACTATAGCTCAGGTATCTTCAATTCGCTGTGATGGTTTTGTAAGGGTGTATAAAAACCTTACAGATGTTCACCTCCCTCCCACTTTTTTGCTAAATTAGATGCTGTAAATTATCTAAAAATGAAAACAAAAATTAGCCTCCTACTGCTGGTTATCGGAATTTTATCCAGTTGTCAAATAAAAACATCGACAAACAATTCTAAAATTAAAAAAGGGATGATTAAAGTAGCCATCTTTTATCCAAATGGAGAGGGCAAAACATTCGACATGGATTATTATGCCACCAAACACATGCCTATGGCTGCCGATTTATTTGGTGATTCGTTAAAGGCAATGTCGATTGACAAAGGACTAGCTAATGGCACACCTGATATGCCCCTTCAATATGTCGCTATTGGATATTTTTACTTTGAAGATATGTCCTCTTTTCAAAATTCAATGGGACCAAATTCAGAAAAGCTTAAAGCCGATGTTCCGAATTACACAAATATTCGACCCGTACTGCAAATCAGTGAAGTGCAAACAGTAGAATAGCTAACCTTGCAAGTTCAGAATAGTTTGAAATATAAAACCTAGTATATAAGATTATCCATAACTTAAAAGAGATCTTCATTGAACAACATAGCCATAAAAAGACTATCTATTTATCCTATTAAATCGTGTCGCGGAATACATATGTTGAGCACCAATGTTAGAAAGACTGGGTTTCAATATGATCGATTTTTTGCTGTGATTAATGCTGAAAATAGAATTTTAACCGCTAGAGAAAACTCAAACCTTTTACATATCGCCTCAGAGATTCAAAATGATGAATTGACACTTTCAGTACATGGGAGCGGTTTTATTTCTATTGATCTAAACAAAACCTTAACTACCACAATCGATATTAAAATATTTAATGATGTGGCCAAGGCCAAAATTATAGATTATGTGACAAACGATTGGCTATCTCAGGTATTGCAAGAAAAATGTCGTCTTGTTTCTATTGATCAAGAGCAACTAAGGAAAATGAAATCAAAATACAATGGTAAAGAAAATGATTTCATTTCCTTCAGTGATATTGCACCCATTCATTTAATTTCGGAAGCATCTCTTAACGATTTAAATTCTAAACTCGAAAGCCCAGTAGTTATCGACAATTTTAGACCCAATATTTTAGTCACCGGATGCTCAGCTTATGAAGAGGATACATGGAGTCGTATTAAAATTGGTCATTGTGAATTTGAAGTGACATTAAAAACACCTAGATGCTCATTTACGACCATCGATCCCGTTACAACGCAGGTGCATAGCAAACAAGAACCGCTAAGAACATTGTCAACATATCGCAAAGCTGGAAACTACATCAATTTTGGCATCTACTTAATACCTAAGAAAACAGGACTACTTAATATCACTGATCCTATAAAAACTACTAGTTTCACTATGTAAACTCCAGCACACGAATAGGGTAAATTCAGTGTAGCATTGGTGCTATAATTTCAAAAAAAGGCATAAAAAAAACCGTTGAAATGAAAATTACTTTCCAAACCAACGGCAGTTAGCAACCAACTAACCAAACATGTATTTTTATTAAGGCATTACCACACTGTCTATAGCATGGATAACACCATTCGAAGCAGCTACATCGGTCAATACAACCTTAGAAGCATTTCCTTTTTGATCGGTAAGAACTACGGAACCATTGTCTAAAGTAGCGGTTAGCGTACTTCCTTGCACTGTAGTGATCTTAAAACTTCCCTTGTTATCTTTAATTGCTTTTAAAACATCAGCAGCCTTAAATTCACCAGCCACTACGTGATACGTTAATAGCTCAACAAGCGACTTCTTATTTTCTGGCTTTAAAAGTCCAGCTACCGTTCCTTCAGGTAACTTTTCAAAAGCAGAATTCAAGGGAGCAAATACCGTAAATGGTCCCTTGCCATTAAGCGTTTCTACAAGATCAGCCGCCTTAACTGCCGCAACTAACGTTGTGAAATTCTCATTCGCAACTGCTACACCTACAATTGTTGGCGTTTGCTCTTCAGCTACTACCTCTGTTGTCGTTTCTGATGTTGCTTTTTCTGTTTCGTTTTCCTTGTTATCGTTCGTATTTTTAACACACGCTGATGTGATTAAAACGGTAAACAATAGTACTACTGTAAATAAATTTCTAGTTTTCATTTTAATTAAGAGTTTTAATTTCAAACAAAAGTACTACATGAAGTTTGTTTTAGAGATATATTTTTGTTTAAAGTTTTGTTAAATTACTTAAACAGTATATTCTTTCTGTGTATCTTTGCAAAGTAGTATCTTTATAGCATGACAAAACAACAAGCAGCAGATAAAATTACCATCATTTCGTTTTTTATGGATTTCGTAGCTGAAAACGGCGAACATCCTACATCAGTGCGAAACTTTTGCAAGCAGCATAATATGAAAGAGAGTGAATTTAATACACACTTTTCATCATTTAAGTCGGTAGAAAAAGAAATATTTAGTCTTTTTTTTCAAAATACGCTCCATGCTTTAGAACAGGATGATACCTATAAAAATTTTGACACAAAAAACAAAGTACTTAGCTTTTACTATACATTTTTCGAAAACCTTGCTGCCAATAGAGACTACGTTTTACGAACTTTAAAAAACGAAAAAAATGGGTTGAAGTCGTTAAAAAAATTAACACGACTCAAGAAAAAATACATAGCTTACATAAGTGATCTAGATATAGAACGTATCGACTTAGGTCAGCAGGTTATTGAAGATTTACAGATCAAAGCATTACAACAATCTGCTTGGTTACAGTTGTTAGTTATTCTTAAATTTTGGTTAGAAGACACTTCTAAATCCTTTGATAAAACGGATGTATTTATAGAAAAATCTATCAATACAACCTTCCATTTAATAGATACTCAATTATTAAAAAGCGTAATCGACCTCGGAAAATTTATGTTTAAAGAAAAAAAACACTTCAAACTATAGCAAATGAAAACCATAGATAAAATTCCAACTGGTAAAATACAGCGTGCGACTAAATTGGTTCAAACGGGCGCTAAAATTGGAGTCAACTACATAAAATATTATGGAGATAAGCTTGTAAATTCTGAAGCCGAAGCTAAAGAACGTTTAGATCAAAATAATGCCGATGATATCTACGACGGACTTAAAAAATTAAAGGGCAGCGCGCTAAAAGTTGCGCAAATGCTCAGTATGGAAAAGAGTATTTTACCACGAGCATATGTTGAAAAATTTTCATTAGCTCAGTTTTCTGTACCGCCTTTATCCCCTGCATTGGTAATGAAAACATTCAAAAAATACTTTGGAAAGTCACCATCAGATATTTTTGACAAGTTCGATTCCACATCTATTAATGCTGCAAGTATTGGTCAGGTACACTTAGCGGAAAAAGATGGTAAAAAACTAGCCGTTAAAATACAATATCCCGGTGTAGCAGATAGCATTGCCTCTGACCTCGCCTTGGTGAAACCAATTGCCATGAATATGCTCAATCTTAAAGGTGATGACTCTGATAAATACTTTAAAGAAGTTGAGAATAAATTAATCGAAGAAACCAACTACTTGCTAGAAATTAAACAGAGTAAAGAGATCGTAGAGGCCTGTCGTCATATTCCAAATCTTAAATTTCCCGAATACTACGAAGAATTATCTTCTGAGCGAATTATCACTATGGATTGGATGGACGGCATCCATTTATCCGAATTTACGGTACCCAATGTTGATCAGAAGATTGCCAATAAAATAGGGCAAGCATTATGGGATTTTTATATGTATCAAATTCATATATTAAAAAAAGTACATGCCGACCCTCACCCCGGTAATTTTCTCATTTCAGAAGACAAAAAATTGATTGCTTTAGATTTTGGGTGTATGAAAATAATACCTGATGACTTTTACCTCCCTTATTTTGAATTGGCAAAGCCAGAAACAATTAATGATTCTGCTCTTTTTGAAAATAAATTATATGAATTGGAAATTTTACGAAAAGATGATTCTAAAAAAGAAGTTGCTTTCTTTAAAGATATGTTTCATGAAATGCTGAGCTTATTTACGCAACCATTTCATACTGAAGTTTTCGATTTCTCGAACCCTGAATTTTTTGCTCAGATCTCTGCATTAGGAGAACGTTATAGTAAGAGTACTGAATTACGAAAAATGAATGCTAACAGAGGGTCTACGCATTTTATTTATATCAACAGAACGTTTTTTGGCCTGTATAATTTAATGTTCGACTTAAAAGCATCCGAGGTTAAAATAAACAATTTCAATACTATAGAATGACTCATTATTCAAAGACGGACATTGATAATCTTGATCATCTTTTTAAAATTAACCTTATAAATAGCTGCTCTGGCTACAAATCGGCAAATCTAATTGGCACAAAATCTGAGGATAACCTTACCAATATCGCTATATTCAGTTCGGTAATACATATGGGTTCCTCACCTCCACTCCTAGGGTTTATTTTAAGACCTAATACAGTACCTAGAAATACATATGAAAACATTAAAACCACTGGGATTTATACGATCAATCATGTTCATGAATCCATTATAGCAGATGCCCATCATACTTCTGCTAAATATGATGCTGATATCTCTGAATTTGATATGACCATATTACAAGAAGAATATAAAAAGGGGTTCTATGCTCCTTTTGTGAAGGGATCGCCTGTGCAAACAGCTATGAAATTCAAGGAGGAATATCCGATAAAATCGAACGGTACTATTTTAATAATTGGAGAAATTCAGACGTTGTATTTTGAAGAAAAATTACTTGAAAGGGATGGGTTTTTAAATCTTTCTAAGGGTAAAGTTGCGACAATTAATGGGTTAGATGGTTACGCAGTTCCTATATTAAAAGAGCGTCAATCATATCAACGTCCTAAAAGGAGTTCATCATGAAAATTCTTATCACAGGAACCACAGGATATGTTGCCAAAAGACTGGTCTTAAAATTACTTGAAGACAAACACCAATTAGTTTGTTGTGTTCGAGATATGAATAGAATTCCGGACGAAATAGAAAATCAACCTGGTGTAGAATTCTTAAAAATTGATTTTTTAAAACCAGAAAACATATCGTTTCCTAAAGATATCGATTGTGCCTTTTATTTGATTCATTCTATGTCAACCGATGCAAATGATTTTGAGTCAATGGAGGAAAAATGTGCTCAAAATTTCAAGAAACTTACAGAAGATACTGCCTGCAAACAGGTTCTCTATCTTAGTGGAATTATAAATAGTCAATCATTATCTAAACATCTTAAATCACGATTGCAAGTAGAAAAGACATTGCAATCGAAGACATATGCTTTAACGACTTTTAGAGCGGGCATTATTGTGGGTAGCGGAAGTGCTTCCTTCGAAATTATTCGTGATATCGTAGAGAAATTGCCTTTTATGATTACACCTAAATGGCTAAATACCAGATCGCAACCTATCGCAATCAGAGATGTCTTAACCTACCTCTCAGAAGCAGTAGGAAAAAAAGAACTGTACAATCATTCTTATGACATTATGGGCCCTGAAATATTGACGTACAAAGAAATGCTATTGCAATTTGCAGAAGTACGTCAATTAAAGAGATATATAGTAACCTTGCCAATTTTAACCCCCAAATTATCATCTTATTGGTTATACTTTGTCACCTCTACCACTTTTAGCTTGGCTCGTTCTTTAGTAGATAGTATGAAAGTAGAAGTTATTGGTAAACCAAGCACTATTGGTGAACACATAAAAATAACACCTCTTACATACAAAGCAGCAGTTCTGCTGGCATTTCAAAAAATTAAGCAGCATGCTGTCATTTCAAGTTGGAAAGATGCCATAAGCAGTGGTGTTTTCAACCATCAATTGGCCGAACATATCGAGCTTCCGCAATTTGGGTGTTTCAAGGATGTTAGATCTAGAAAAATATCCGATGAAAGCGATACCATTGATAAAATCTGGTCTATTGGTGGTAAAAATGGATGGTATAGCTTTAATATGTTATGGCGGATTCGAGGGTATATAGATAAATTGTTTGGAGGTGTAGGTCTTAGGCGTGGTAGAACGCACGACAACTATTTAGAAGCAGGTGATCCTCTAGATTTTTGGCGGGTATTATTGGCTGATAAGAACCAAAAACGCTTACTTCTTTTTGCTGAAATGAAATTACCTGGCGAAGCTTGGCTCGAATTTAGAATCGTAAAAGATCGACTATATCAAAGAGCCGTTTTTAGACCACATGGTGTTTTGGGACGCATATATTGGTTTATGGTATTACCTTTTCATGCGTTCGTATTTAGTGGTATGATTAACGCCTTAGCAAAAACAACAACTAAAAAAGAATATTAACAACTACCACAAAGATTTCCAAACTCTTTATACAATATAATGTTTAACTTTTTTTGTAAATAATTAAACATTTTGTATATTTGTCTACTGTGATTTTAAATTCGACATATACTGACAAAGTAAACACTCAATTGACAAACGATTTAGTCGGAAAACCTTTCTCTTTATTGAAAAGATTACAGCTAGGTGGTATTGGATCAAAAAGAATGGTGATCAGTAAAGTAAGTTTGAACCTTCGGAAATATCTAAATACCATCGCCGACATCAATTATGCAAATATAGAATTGAGACCGGCAGGGATTCTAATTCATATCAATAAAGGATTACAAACTTTTACATGGATTATACCTTACTATCAGTTAGTAATTTATAAAACGGATGGATCTAGTATTCATAGTCAGGGAAGATTTATACTATTCAAACAAAACATGCTGTTAAATGCGAATAGAGAATTTTTCAAAAAAATGATGGATTTAAAGATTAACTATGACACAAATTTTAAATCACCAACAATGACATTGTAATGGATATCGCGGTATACCGAGTATTGATAATAAAACATAAGAAATCAAAAAATAGAATTAACTATTTTTTTCAAGATTCTATTTGTTAAAAACGTCATAAAAACATGCCAAAAGTGAAAGTTGCTAAAATATTTTCGATATATCCCGTAAAAAATAAGCTAAAAATTGCGTTATTTGATAGCAAATTCAAAAAACAACCCAATAGTGGTTGAAAGATTACTAGTTATTATAGAGGTGTATTATATAAAGCGTCTACAATAATGAGTTGCTAAATAATATCAATACATAAAATCTATTCATGAGTGAATTAATAGAAAGAGCCTTAGAGTTTGAAAAATCAAAAATGCCAATTACAAGCACTACAGAGCGCATCATAGTTTCGAGAAAAGCTAAAGAACTTATTCTAAGCTTAAATGAAGTATATAAAGAAAATAAAGATCCTGAAATAATGGATATCATGAAACGCTTAACTGCCATTAAGCAGCGGGCGGAGAAAAGATTAAAATAGCTTAAATGAAAAAAATTGTAATTATTGGTGGTAGTAAAGGTATAGGATATGCCATTGTTACCTCTCTTTTAGAGAATAACGAAATTATAAATATCAGCCGTACTCCACCTCCAATTACACATAAAAACTTAACGCATTATTCTTGTGATATTTCAGCAGATGAGTTACCCGATCTTCAAAATATCGATTCTTTGGTGTATTGCCCTGGGAGCATTAACTTAAAACCTATTTCTCGTTTAAGTCTTGACGACTTCAGAGAAGATTTTGAAATTAATGTATTGGGTGCCGTTAAAGCAATTCAAAAATACCTACCACTGTTAAAAGCAGGAAATCATCCATCAATTTTATTATTTAGTACTGTCGCTGCCAAATTAGGAATGCCATTTCATGCAAGTATTGCCACCGCTAAATCTGGTATTGAAGGCTTAGTAAAGTCACTAGCAGCAGAGTTCGCTCCAACAATTCGAATTAATGCCATTGCCCCTACTGTCACGAATACCGATCTCGCAGCAAAACTCCTTCGTAATGACAAAATGATTGAGAATATCAAAGAACGTCATCCGCTAAAAAAATTCTTAGACCCTAAAGAAGTTGCCGAAATGGCTCATTTTTTAATTTCTGATAAAACAACTTCTCTAACTGGTCAAGTATTTGAAATGGATTGTGGTATTGTAAGTGTTAAACTGTAACCATGAAGAAAAAAAGTATTCAACTTTTTATTGTCTTTTTAATCATAAATTTTGGTGCGCTTGGTGTTGGTAGTTGGCTCATGAACAATGGCCCAATGAGTAATTGGTATATCAATCTTTTAAAAGCTCCTTGGACACCACCCGGTTGGGTATTTGGTGCTGCCTGGACGACAATTATGATTTGCTTTTCATTTTTTATGACAGTATTATATCTCAGGGAGAATTCCACGAAAGTGAAAACTTTATTTATCATTCAAGTACTACTTAATGTTAGCTGGAACTATATATTCTTTAATCAACATTACGTCTTACTGGCCTTAATAAACATAACCTTGTTAACGTTGCTAATTTTCTATTTTTTAATTCGTTTTCGTTCACAGCTCAAGGTAAAAAGTCTCTTGATACTCCCCTATGCTATTTGGCTGTGTATAGCAACATCGTTGAATTATTATATCTACTTATTTAATTAAAATAACCCACTATGTTCGGCCTATTCAAAAAAAAGTCTCCAAAAGAAAACTTACAAGCAAAATATAAAAAACTATTAGAAGAAGCCTTCAAACTTTCTACATCCAACCGTAAAGAGAGTGATAATAAATATGCGGAAGCCGATGCTCTTCTTAAAGAAATAGAGAAGCTATAACTATTTAAAATATTATCTAAATGCCCTTATATCAGTTTAAAAAGCAGCAAAAAGTACCTTCTAGTATAGATGAACTTTGGGATTTTATTTCGGCGCCTGCAAACCTAAAAGAAATCACACCCAGTTATATGGGCTTTGACATTACATCGCAAGGTCTACCCGATAAAATGTATGCTGGAATGATTATAAGTTATAAAGTAAGCCCACTTCTTGGAATAAAAACAACGTGGGTAACCGAAATCACTCAAGTAAGAGATAAACACTATTTTGTTGATGAACAACGTGTGGGGCCATATACCATATGGCATCATCAGCATATTCTTGAACCCATTTCAAATGGTGTCTTAATGAAAGATATCGTGTCTTATAAGCCCCCTTTTGGTTTTCTTGGCGCAATTGCCAATTCACTTATGATTAAAAATAAATTAAATGAAATTTTCGATTATCGAACAATGGCCTTAGAAAAAAGGTTCGGGAAGTTTATTGATTGATATCTATTGTGAATATATTAAAATAAAAAACCCAGCGAAATCGCTGGGTTTTTTATGTCATTTTTTATACTAAAATTGATAGCGAAGACTCAATGCTAAATCTACATCAAAATCATTTGAACCATAATCATTTACAATACCTACTTCAGGTCTAAAGTCGATAGAAATTAGCAAGGGAATATCAAAATCGTATTCAACTCCAACATTACCTGCCGCATTTATAAATAGTCCATCATCATCATTAAAATTTTTGACATTTACATTACCTATCCCAGCTCCAAAACCTGCATACCAATTAAATCCACCATCGATATTCCAAACCCACTGATGAATTCCTGTCAACTTCCAAATGTTGAAATTATTATTATTTCGAAAGCCAAGATCAGCTTCTAATCGTGTAGCGTCGCTTAGTCTATGCTGATACGATACCTCTACGCCAAAACCATCATTATCTCCAAAACGCAATCCGATAGCATTCGATGAAATTTCTTGTGCTTGCACATTGTAAGTAAAAGCCATTAGAGCAATTATAATAATCGTTATTTTATTCCCAAAAATGTTGAAGAACATTTTAAAATTTTTGTTACTTTCTTTTGATGTTTTCATAAGTTTCATTTTTAATAAAATTATTTCAATTTTGAATTATAAACAACTATTATGCCTTAAATTACTTTTTGTAAAGAAAAGTATAATTCCCGACTAAATTCTTGCCTAAAAATTGGTTAAGCTATTATTGTCGTTGGACCTACTCATAAACAGAGTTATAAAAAGTTATAATCAACGCCAAATTTAAATCTAAAAAAGTATAAATTTGCCTTCAAAATAATAAAATTATGTCTGAAAATATAGAACGAATAAAATGCCTAATTATAGGATCGGGTCCTGCGGGTTACAGTGCTGCAGTGTATGCCGCTAGGGCGGATCTAAAACCGGTTATGTATACAGGAATGGAACCAGGTGGGCAGTTAACAACTACTACTGAAGTTGATAATTATTTAGGGTATCCTGATGGAGTCGATGGGACAGCAATGACCGAAGATTTTAAAAAACAAGCTGAACGTTTCGATACAGATATCCGTTTTGGTTTAGTAACGAAAGTTGAACTAAATAATAGAATTGGTGGCATTCATAAAGTAATTGTTGATGGCTCAAAAGAACTTGAGGCTGAAACCGTGATTATTTCTACCGGAGCAACGGCCAAATATTTAGGTTTAGAAAGTGAAGAACGTTTAAAAGGTGGCGGTGTTTCGGCATGTGCAACTTGTGATGGTTTTTTCTATAAAAATCAAGATGTAATCGTAGTTGGTGGTGGTGACACCGCAGCAGAAGAAGCAACTTTTCTATCAAAACTATGTACAAAAGTAACTCTCTTAGTTCGTAGGGATGAGATGCGCGCTTCGAAAGCGATGCAACATCGTGTAACTGCTACTGAAAATTTAGAGGTCTTATACAATACTGAATTGGACGAAATTTTAGGAGATACTGTTGTAGAAGGTGCTCGCGTAGTAAACAATGTAACAAATGAGAAACAAGAAATTCCTGTTACGGGTGTCTTTATTGCAATAGGTCATAAACCAAATACCGATTTGTTTAAGGATATACTTGATATGGATGAAACAGGTTACTTAATAACCAAAGGAAAATCTACAAAAACGAATCTTCCTGGTGTTTTTGCCTCTGGTGATGTTCAAGACAAAGAATATAGACAAGCAATTACTGCTGCTGGTACTGGCTGTATGGCTGCACTCGATGCTGAACGGTATTTAGCCGCATTAGAATAATATAAGAGCTATAAGAAACGTCTATAAAAAAGCCGGAAGTTTCTATTTACTTCCGGCTTTTCTATTTTGTATAGTATAAACTTAGATTTTCTTCATTTGCTGTTTCATCATCTGCATCTGCTCTTTCAGCATGCCATGTTTATCTAATTTTTTAGCTTCAGTCATTAGCATAGTCGCTTCACGCTTTCGTCTTTTCGTCATGGCAACACCAGCCAATTGTAATTTGGCCATTGCTAAATCATGATCCATCGCTAGGCCTAATTTGATCGCTTTCTTAAAAAACTTTTCTGCTTGGGTCAAATTAGTTTGAGAAACCATGATTCCTTGTAAAAAATTATAGTAACCCTCTTGCTTTTGTATTAATGCACTACTCGGGTTCTTAATATAAGAAAGCCACTTCATAGATCCTGGAAAATCTTGTTTACGCATTTTTAAAAAAGCCAATAATAAAAATTCATTTTTAAAATAGAAGAATACAAAAATTCCTGCTAAAAGTACCAACGAAATCCCATTACCTATATTACCTCCCACAAATTGATAAACCGCCCATGCTAAGATAAGTGCAGCCAATACTAATTTTATATTTTTATTAAACATCTATTATAATTTTTAGAGGCGCAATTTACAAAATGA
>Ga0316204_10010205_pt1 | contig 12189 bp, 12 predicted proteins | sample 6monrhotite_MG_2_FD_205661 | JGI IMG/M metagenome (GOLD analysis project Ga0316204, IMG submission 205661) | Microbial mat bacterial communities from mineral coupon in-situ incubated in ocean water Damariscotta River, Maine, United States -... | ecosystem: Environmental > Aquatic > Marine >...
CCCTTTGAACTAGTGGGAAACATGACTCTGATTGCAGCTGTAGCAGGAATTTTAGGAGCTAAGGTTTTTCATAACCTCGAGAACCTAGACGAATTTATGTACGACCCTATTGGAGCTCTATTGTCTTTTAGTGGTCTAAGTATTTATGGCGGCTTAATTGTGGGAGGAGCATCGGTCTTGTTTTATGCTGTTAAAAATGGCTTGGGTTGGATTCATGTAGCAGATGCTTGTGCTCCAGGTTTAATGGCAGCCTACGGAGTAGGAAGAATAGGGTGTCAAATAGCGGGTGATGGTGATTGGGGAATGCCAAATGATGCGCCCAAACCAGATTCTCTAAGTTTTCTACCTGATTGGATGTGGGCTTATGATTACCCTAACAATGTATTGGGAATAGACCTAAAAACGGATTTCAACATTATGGGCTTAGAGAGCATTACAGGTAATGCTTGGCCAACTCCTTTTTATGAAACGGTAATGGCTTTTATCATATTTGGCATTTTATGGACGTTGAGAAAAAAACTAAATGTGCCTGGCCTAATTTTTAGTTTATACTTAGCTCTTAATGGAGTTGAAAGGTTCTTAATTGAGAAGATTAGAATCAACCCAGATTATCACTTTTTGGGAATAGAGGCGACTCAAGCTGAAGTTATAGCAGTACTCATGTTCTTATTTGGCATAGCGGGCATGGCCTATTTTTCTAAGAACAAAGAAAAATTCATTCCCAATAAGACAGTTTAAGATGATTAACCTAGAAAGTCTTTGTCATGACGTTGTTGAATTGTGCAGAGAAGTAGGGATTTTCATTAAAATGGAAGAGAAGAAGGTTTCTTCTGCTGAAGTTGAAACAAAATCGAAAAACTCTTTAGTTAGCTATGTGGATAAAACTGCCGAGCAGAAGCTGGTAGAGAACCTTGGAGAAATGTTGAAAGGTTCTGGTTTTATAGCTGAAGAAGGAACATCAGATAAGGTAGGAGAAGAATACAATTGGGTAGTAGACCCATTAGATGGGACAACTAATTTTTTACATGGAATACCCACTTATTCTGTTAGTGTAGCCCTCCAATACAAGGAAGAAATTGTGATAGGCGTTGTTTACGAAGTAAACCGCGATGAATGTTTTTATGCCTGGAAAGAGGGTGGAGCTTACCTAAATGGGGAGCAAATAAAAGTTAGTCAGGCCAAAGAATTGTCGAATAGTTTATTGGCTACAGGCTTTCCTTATTACGATTACGAAAGGGTAGACCCTTATTTTGATTTATTGAAGTATCTGGCTCACAATACCAGAGGGATTCGAAGAATAGGTTCTGCAGCAGTAGATTTGGCTTATGTAGCTTGTGGAAGGTTTGATGCCTTTTTTGAATATAGTCTACATGCCTGGGATGTAGCAGCTGGAGCACTTTTGGTAAAAGAAGCAGGTGGGAAAGTAACCGATTTTAATGGTGGAGAAAATTGGTTGTTTGGAAAAGAGATGCTTGCATCTAATTCTTCAATTTTTCCTAAGATCTCAGAAAAGATCGATCAGTACATGAAATAAGCTTAGAGTGTATTGTTCTTTAACAAACCACTTTCTATGAGTTTATGCAGGTGCTTTTTTGTTCGAGCTATTTCCATCAAGTCTTGATGAACCATATGGTGACAGTCAGACCCTAAAAAACTAATTAAGCCCTCATCAATCATTCGTTCGGCAATTTTTTGCGTTTCAGGTGAGTAATGACCAATTAGGGAAAGAATATTGAGCTGTAGGAAAACACCCTTGTCTTTTAGCTCGTGGTATTTGTCAAAATCTCTGTACCAATAACCATAGCGTTCGGGATGAGCTAAAACCGCTTTATAACCATTGGTTTGTAACTCAAAAATAGTAGATGCTAAATTGGGCGGTTCAGTCATGAAAGGCAATTCAAAGAGAACGTAATTATCACCACAGGTCAATAAAGAGTGATTTTTTATTTTTTCATCTAAGGTTTCATCCAAATAATACTCGGCAGCAGCCTCAATTTCAATTTGGATGTGTTGTTTGTCTAATTCTTTTCTAACAGTATCTAATCCACTTAGGATGATTTCGGGAGAGTTTTTATAAAAATCACTCATTACATGTGGAGTAGTAATAATTTTCTGGAACCCTAACTCCTTGAATCTTCTAATCATCGTAATGGAATCTTCAAGAGTTTTTGCCCCATCATCTATACCTGGGATAAGGTGAGAATGAAAATCAGTTTTTAGGATACCCAAGTCAATAGGGTCTAATTTTTCTTCTCTTTTAAATAATTTGCTTAGCCAATTCATAATAATAGTACCTAGTAGATTTTCTTTAGATTGAAAGTGAAAGGGTTAGTGATTTCATGATTTACTGACCTAAAAGGCTAAAATTAGGGCTATTTGTTGAATAGAGCTGAGGGTTAAGGGAGAATTAGTTCTAATAATATGCAAGAAATTTGCTTAAGTCATATTAAATAACCTACTTTCGCACTTTAATATTTTAAATTATAGTAATGAGTAAAGGAACAGTAAAATTCTTCAATGAGACAAAAGGTTTTGGTTTTATTAAAGAAGAAGGTTCAGACAGCGAACATTTCGTTCACGTATCTGGTTTAATTGATGAAATTAAAGAAGGTGACGAAGTAGAGTTTGAATTGAAAGAAGGTAGAAAAGGAATGAATGCGGTTGACGTTAAAGTAGCTAACTAAACCGAATAGATCATAAAATTTTATCTAAGCCCGAGCATATTGTTCGGGCTTTTTTTGTGCCTAAACTTTGTCAACCACCAAATGGTATGTTGGGTCTTCTAAAACATTCACATCAATAATAGCGTCCGCATTCTGAAGTAATAGTTGGCAATCAGTACTCAAATGTTTAAGGTGAACTTTCTTGCCTACCTTATGGTAGCGTTCAGTAATTTTATTCAAAGCCTCAATAGCAGACATATCTACAACCCTACTTTCAGCAAAATCAATTATCACTTCTTCAGGGTCATTTAAAACATCAAATTTTTCGTTGAAGGCAGTAACAGAGCCAAAAAATAGTGGCCCATAAATTTCATAATGCTTAATCCCATCTTTATCAATACTCTTTCTAGCTCTAATTCTTTTTGCATTATCCCAGGCAAAAACTAAGGCAGAAATGATAACTCCTATAATTACTGCTAGCGCTAAATTGTGCAATACAGCAGTAACTAAGGTTACCACTACCATTACAAAGATATCTGAAGGAGGCATTCTTCTGAACGTTCGTAAGCTGGCCCATTCAAAGGTTCCGATAGCTACCATTATCATTAGTCCAGTTAGAGCAGCAATAGGTAATTTCTCAATAATGCTTGCTCCAAACATGATGAAAACCAATAGCATAATTGAGGCTACAATTCCAGACAAACGAGCTCTAGCACCTGAAGAAATATTAATTAAACTCTGACCGATCATGGCACATCCGCCCATTCCAGAAAATAAACCACTTAATACATTGGCAATCCCTTGAGCAACTGCTTCTTTATTTCCTCTTCCCCTAGTTTCAGTGATCTCATCGATAATGTTCAGGGTCAATAGGCTTTCAATAAGTCCTACCCCAGCAACAATTGCCGAATAAGGCAAGATCAATAACAAAGTATCTAGACTCCAATCAATGGAAGGAATATGGAAAGGAGGGAAGCCCCCTTCAATGGAAGCAATATCACCAACTGTTTTGGTATCAATTCCAAAAGCGACTACAATTCCAAAAATACTCAGAATGGCTACCAAAGAAGCGGGTATTGCCTTGCTAATTTTTGGTAAGCCCCAAATGATGAACATGGTCAGTAATACGAGACCAAGTATAACATACATAGACTCGCCACTTAACCAATTCCCTGAATTATCTTTAAAAGAAACCAATTGCGACATGAATATTACTACTGCCAAGCCATTTACAAAGCCAAAAATTACGGGTTGGGGCACTAATCGCATCAGCTTCCCCAGTCTAAGTAGACCTGCGGAAACTTGAATGATCCCTGCAAGAATTACAGTGGCAAAAATATATTCTACACCATGAGATTGTACGAGGCTTACAAGCACTACAGCAATGGCACCAGTAGCTCCAGAAATCATTCCAGGTCTTCCTCCCAATATGGAAGTAACCAAGCCCATCATAAATGCAGCATACAGGCCAGTTAAAGGAGAAAGTCCAGCAATTAAAGCAAATGCTACAGCTTCAGGAACCAGAGCCAGTGCAACTGTGAGCCCTGATAAGACCTCATTTTTATAGTTTACTTTCTGAGAAAGATCAAATAAGTTGAAAAACTTCTTCATGCCCAATTTTTAAGCGGGCAAAAGTAACGAGAATAAAAGCTTTTCGAGTCTAAATAGTGGAAATAGATGTTATCTGCTCAAGACTTTGTGGGCAGCTTCAACAATGCTCTTACTTCCTAAACCATATTTTTCAAAAAGTTCATTGGGTTTGCCGCTTTCACCAAAGCTATCATCAACTGCTACCATTTCCATTGGAGTAGGTAGCTTTCTAGCAAGTAATTGTGCAACGCTATCACCTAAACCACCATTCATTTGATGTTCCTCGGCAGTAACTACTTTTCCAGTTTTTGCTACAGACTTTAAGATTGCTTCTTCGTCTAAAGGTTTGATTGTATGAATGTTAATTACTTCAACGCTTTTTCCTTCACTTTCTAATTGTTCAGCAGCTTTTAAGCTTTCCCATACACAGTGTCCTGTTGCAATAATGCTAACATCTGTGCCTTCTTGAAAAGTAATGGCTTTGCCAATTTCGAAAACTTGATCTTTAGGAGTGAATACAGGCCATTTTGGACGACCAAAGCGTAAATAAACTGGTCCATCGTGCTCTGAAATGGCAATGGTTGCTGCTTTTGTTTGCTCATAATCGCAAGGGTTAATTACCACCATTCCTGGTAACATTTTCATTAAACCAATATCTTCTAAAATCTGATGTGTTGCACCATCTTCACCTAAAGTTAAACCTGCGTGAGAGGCACAAATTTTCACATTTTTGCCACTGTATGCAATCGACTGTCTAATTTGATCATAAACTCTTCCAGTAGAGAAATTGGCAAATGTTCCCGTAAATGGAATTTTTCCTCCAATAGTCAAGCCCGCAGCTACACCCATCATATTGGCTTCGGCAATTCCAGCTTGAATGAAACGATCAGGGAAAGCATCTTTAAAGGCATTCATCTTTAAGGAACCAGTTAAGTCAGCACATAGTGCAACAACATCTGAGTTTCTTTTACCAGCCTCTAATAAACCATCTCCAAAACCTGAGCGGGTATCTTTCATTTCTGTGTATTCGTATTTTGCCATAGTTACAATTTTACTTGGGTGCTTTGTCCTGATTGAATGATAAATGATTGTTCTTTAGTGTAGATACTTTGTTTTGCATTGATGGGGCGAAATACAACACGGTAACTCCCCGGTTGTAGTACAATAGACTCTCTTGTGTTAATTGAGCTCAGATTACTAACCCAAACAAGTTTATCCCCATCTTCTTGGAAGATACTTCCATACCCTTTAGAAGAAGTGCCAATGGAAACGATTCCGGCTTGTGGAATTTCTACAGTTGTAGTTCTGCTTTGTGCAATGTTTACATTTTCTATATACGTTCTGGGTAATGTTAATATTTCTAGATCATATTTGCCTGTAATGTACCGCTGTTTCTGGTTAAAATCTTGAATTACTAATGTTTCTTTTTTCCCATTTTTTCGCACAATTGCTTTAAGGTCTTTGTATTCATTAAAGCCTTTCATCTTTAATTCTAGATCCCCTTGAGGAGCATCAACAGCAATGGTATTGTGTTTGCCTGGTGTAATGGTAATTCCTTTTTTCTCAACAGGAGGAATGGTATGAACAACTAAATCATAAGATCCTAAAGGATCAATAGGAAGAGTATCTGGATTTCCTCTACTGTCCATAGTATGTACAAAATTGTATCGAACTTGCTTGCTAAAAGAATCATAGAAAGTCATAGGTACATTTGTCTCTGTAGCTTGATTCAGTTCATCCAATAAGTTTACTTGTGCAGTAGTATTGTTGAGGGCTTGAGAGATTACTATTCCTAGTACATTTCTAAACGTTTTTTCACTTGTAGCATCATAGAAGTTTCCTACACATTTGAAAGCATCCATTACTTCAGGCTCCAAGCCTAAACCAATCACAAAAGGTTTTAGGATAACACCTCTTTTTTGCAGTGCTAATGAAACAGCACATGGATCTCCATCACACTCTTCTATACCATCGGTAATTAAGATAATTACATTTCTACAATTGCTACAACTTGGAAAATCATTAGCAGCTTGTTCTAAAGAGTATGCAATAAGAGTAGTCCCCCTTGGGCGAATTGTTTGTAATCTATCCGTTATTTTTTTGTGGTTATCCGGAGCAAATGGAACTTCTAGTTTGGTGTCTTTACAATTTCGTCCGTCTGCACTAACATTGTTCTGATGCCCATATGCACGGAGTGCTAATTCTATATTTTTTGCTCCATCAAGACTATCTACCAACTCACGCAATAAACGGGTGGCAATTTGCATTTTTTGTCCATTCTCCCATCGTGCATACATACTTTGTGAGCCGTCTAAAACAAATAAGATTCTTGTTTTTTGAACTTCTCCTTGGGCAAATACAGCCGAAGATTGTAAGCCAATGAAAAAGAGGATAAAAAGAAAAATTACACGTTTCATGAGAAAGAATTTTTGAGATAATAAGGCTTGGAAATCAACAACCATACCTTTTTAATAATCTCCTAGTGTTTCTTCTAATTGAGAGAGAGCAGATTCGCATTGTTCATCATTTGGAGCTACCCCATGCCAAGCATGTGTACCCATCATATAATCAACACCTTGTCCCATTTCCGTTTTCATTAAAATACAAATTGGCTTTCCCTTTCCACATTCAGCTTTTGCTGCTTTTAAATTGTCTATAACAGAACTCATATTGTTGCCATCCATCTCCATCACTGTCCAACCAAAAGCTTCAAATTTCCCTCTCAGGTCTCCCAAAGAAAGCACATCGTCAACATCTCCATCGATTTGTCGATTATTCCAATCAACCACTGAAATTAAATTGTCCACCTTTTGGTGAGCAGCAAACATTGCAGCTTCCCAAATCTGTCCTTCCTGTAATTCTCCATCGCCATGTAAGCTATATACTAAGTGTTGGTCTCCTTCTAATTTCTTAGTTAAAGCGGCACCAATGGCAGCTGACATCCCTTGTCCTAAAGAACCACTGGCAATTCTGATTCCAGGTAAAGCCTCATGCGTGGTTGGATGACCTTGAAGGCGAGAATTGATCTTTCTAAAAGAAGCCAATTCTTCTATGCCAAAATATCCACTTCGAGCTAATGCACTATACCAAACCGGAGAAATATGACCGTTTGAAAGAAAAAATAGATCTTCATTTTTTCCATCCATGGAGAAATTGGTAGAATGTTCTAAAACTTCAAAATACAAGGCAGTAAAGAAGTCGGCACAACCTAAAGAACCCCCTGGGTGGCCTGAACTAGCTCCATGAACCATTCTTACAATATCTCTACGAACTTGGGTTGCCGTTCGTTCTAATTCTTGGATACTAGCCATACTTGTTTGCGTTTAATTTTGGTTCCAAAAGTAAATCAAATAAGAGAGAATGAGAGCTGATGTTGATAAATAGCCAATGCTGTGAATAAAGAATTTTTAGGAACGGAAATACAAGGCAGAATTCAAAGGAAAGATTTAATTTCACGCTTAAATTCAACTTCAATGGATACCAAGGCTTACAAAGTATTTCAAAAAATGATGGAAACTGATTATTGTTCGCAATGGTTAGGAATTGAACCTTTATTAATTGAAGAAGGGAAGTGCCATTTGAAGATGAAAGTTAGAAAAGAGATGCTAAATGGCTTTGGAACATTACATGGAGGCATTGCTTTTTCACTGGCAGACTCTGCTTTGGCATTTGCAATCAATTCCTTTGGAAGAATATCTCCATTAATTAATGGAAATATGAATTATGCTAAAGCAGCAGTTGAAAATGATGTATTAACAGCTAAGGCAACAGTGATCTCTTTAGGTAACCGAAAGGCAGATATTGACGTAAACGTATATTGCAATCAAGAAAGTGAGCCATACTATTTTTTCAGGGGCACCGTTTATCGAACATCGAAAGAACATTTGATTGAGTCTTGAAAAAGACATCTCCTTAATCCCTAAATTTGAATTTACTTAAACAGAATAATTGATGGAAGTAGCCCTAGAAATTTTAAAGTACATTTTACCTGCTGTAGTAGTCTTTATCGGCGTTTACTTTGTTATGCAAAACTTTTTAGAGAGTGAGCAGAAAAAAATAGAGTTAAAATACAGGAGTGATAATATGAAGCTTATAACTCCTTCTCGCTTACAAGCATATGAACGCATGGTGCTGTATTTAGAAAGGATTAGTTTAAGCAATATGGTCATGCGTATATACAGCAGAGGGATGACAGCAAAGGATCTTCAGAATAAAATGTTGCAAAACATCCGGAATGAATATGATCATAACATGGCTCAACAGTTATACATTCCATCACGAACTTGGAAACTGGTAAAGTCTGCTAGAGAAGAAACCGTTAAGGTAGTAAATAGCTGTGCAGAGCAATTGAATGATGATTCTACAGGTTTGGAATTAAGTCAGTTCATTCTTGAGTTGGTAGGCCAAGTAGATTCAAGTCCAACAGAAGTAGCAATAGAAGCACTGAAGAAAGAACTTAACAGAGCATTTTAGTTGTGGTGCTTAAACAGCATCAAGAGAACAAGCTCCATCAGAGTGAAGGGTGGATGCAAAAATGGCAAGATTACATTGGGGAGTTTGTCTACGGTGGAATTGATGGCAGTGTAACAACCTTTGCAGTAGTGGCAGGTTCTGCTGGTGCTAATCTTGACTCTTCAATCATAATAATTCTTGGATTTGCCAATTTGATAGCCGATGGTTTTGCAATGTCGGTGGGAAGTTATTTATCCAATAAGTCGGAACTAGAGAATTATAAAAAACATGAACGAATCGAATATTGGGAGGTAGACAATCTGCCTGAGAAAGAAAAGGAAGAGATTAGAGAAATATATCAGGCTAAGGGATTTGAAGGAGAATTGTTAGAACAGGTAGTAGATGTAATTACTGCAGATAAAGATCGCTGGGTGGATGTGATGATGAAAGAAGAATTGAATATGGTCAAAGCTGATAAATCTCCTTTTGCCATGGGAGCAATGACTTTCATCTCCTTTATTATAGTGGGTTTAGTACCGCTAATATCTTATGTTTGGGATTATATTTCTGGTGTTGGGGGAAATAACTTATTCGAAGTAAGTATCCTTCTAACTTCCTTTGTTTTTATAGGAATAGGATGGTTGAAGTCTTATGTAGCACAAACCAGTAGAATTAGAAGTATTTTGGAAACTCTTGCCCTAGGTTCTGCCGCGGCAGTATTATCCTATTTTGTAGGTAGCATTCTTGAAAGCATAATTAATTAGCGCCATTCTACCTTTTCTTGAATAGGGCTCATCTGATGTTTCGCAATAGCAGGTAAATTACTTTTGGGAACGCCCAATTGGAGAAAGCCCATGCATTTATCTTTTTCGTTTAGCTTTAAGAAAGATTTCATCTCATTGGAGAAAGCAATTTTGCCTGTACCCCAATAACCTATAATATTCAAAGCCTTCATAGATAGTAAGATGTTTTGAACGGAACATGCAACAGCATACTCTTCTTCTTGAACAGGGATACTTTCTTTTTCATCTCTTTTCATACAAATTGCAATGAGGTGGGATAAAGTGTTTGCCTTTAGCTTAAACTTTTTAAGTTTCTCTTCTTTGAATTCATGAGGAGGAGTAATTAAGCTGTATATCCTTCCCATTTCTTCAAAAAAATGATTTAAACTTTCACCTGAGAAAACAACATATCTCCAAGGTTCAGTCCTTTTATGTGAAGGAGCATAGTTTCCGTTTTCCAGTATTTTCCAGATGTCCTCATCTGGTATTACTGCTCCAGCTTGCATTTGCATTGGATAAAGAGATTGACGGTTTCTTATGATATTATTTGTTTCAACTATGCTAATATTCATATCCAAGCGTTTATTAAATAGCAAAAGAAGTAACTTAATTGTAAGCTACACAACAATTTTGAATTTTTTGTGATCCTTTTGTGAGCTTTGGGCATTACCTTTGAAAAATAAAATTTGAAAAGATGAAGAAATCAATAATTTATTCTTTAGCAATAGCACTAGTTACCTTAGTTGTTGCATGTGGTGAAGACTCGGATTCATCAGAAGGACCAACTGCAAATGTGAACCCTAGTGTAGATCGAGGCATAATAGAAGCAAATGATTCTACAACCTTTAGAATGCTTTTAACAGACAGTGTTTCTAAAACTTGGGATGCAAGTGTTTTCTTATTGGCCGGTTCCAATACTTTTACAAGCTGTCGTTTAGACGATTATTTTACTTTTTTTACGGATGGTACTTATGATTACTCAGGCGGCCGTCTTTGTGGAGCAGAGGATACTGATAAAAATAGAAGTGGTAGCTGGGAATTAGATTATACAGATAAGAAGATCTACTTTGATAGAAGAACATCAAAAGAATACGTAGCAGAAGTTATAGGCTTGCAAGAAAATGAGCTTAAAGTAGTAGGCTCATACATGAGAATGGAAGTAAGAGCCACTTATACTGTCAGGTAAATACAATGAGAATATATTTTTCCCTTTTACTAATAGGATTATCCCTGTTGGCTAACCCTTCTTATTCCAATGATTTGGAGGAAGTAACAGATGCTTTTCTTCAAAAACATGTAAAAGAAGGTAGCGTTGATTATAAAGGTATAGTTGCAAATAGTACTGAACTGCAACAGTTAATTCAACTTTATGGAATACAATCATTAAACGATTACAGCGAAGAAGAAACAAAAGCATTCTACATTAATGCTTATAACATAGCTGTTATTTATCACATCGCTAACAATTACCCCATTATTTCACCTCAAGAAGTAACAGGTTTCTTCGATTCTAAAAAGTTTCAAATAGCCGGGATAAATTTAACGCTCAATCAAATAGAGAAGCAAAAGTTAAACCCAGCTAAAGATCCTCGTTTGCACTTTGTTTTGGTATGTGGAGCAGTAAGTTGTCCAGTACTTGAACCCTTTGCTTATCAAGCGGAAAAGCTTGAAGAACAAATAGAGCAGCAGACTAGAAAGGCCATTAATGATCCTCTTTTTATTAGAGTGAATGATGAGGAGAAGAAAGTGGAGCTGTCCAAAATATTTTCATGGTACAAAACTGATTTTAAGAATCAATCAGAGAATGCACTAGAATTCATCAATTTGTACCGCAACAAGCTTATACCTTCGGATTATAAAGTTGGGTTTTACGATTATGATTGGACTATAAATTCAATGAATTTGCCAGTAGTAGGAGAAACCGCTATCGGAAAAGATAACCTCAGTAACCTGCAACTATTTACTCCTTCTGCTTTATTTGATTGGGGGCAATATGAAGTGAATGTATTTAACAGTATGTATATTCAGAGCGCAATAAGAGATGATGAGGGCAAAAGAGTTGATCTGAATGAGTCACAGTCCTTTCTTAATTCTCAGTTGCAATTTACAACTGGTGTTTCAAAATCTGCTCGATTCAATATTGGCATAGATGTTAACATAACAACAGCTAGGTATGGGAAAAAGGGAGAGTCTATTCATAACTTTTTTAATGAAGAGACAACAACTTTTCGCAAAACGATTATCTCATCTATAGGGCCTAGGATTAAATTAATACCCATTAGAAGTATCCCGAGGCTTTCATTACAATCTACTTTTCTGTTTCCTATAGCAAACAATCAGGAAGCAACAGAGAATCGAGGGGTAACGAAATTTATTGCCCATGATCGATATACTTGGTTTACCCAATTATTTTACGATCAATCGATTGGAGAATTGTTTCAAATTTTTCTGGAGGCAGATCTATTGCAGCGGATCAATCGAAATAGTTTAAGCTCTGGAAACTTTTTTAGAACTCCCCTGAGTGCTTTTTTTAGTTATTTTCCTACGGCAAAATCAACGCTGTATGTTTTTTCTCAGTACTCACCGAGGTACCAGACAAACAAAAACTCCGAAGGAATGTCTTCTGGTATAGGCTTTGCACAGTCGTTTACACAAGCAGGTATAGGAGCAAAATACCAATTGAGTAATAAGCTTGGTATGGA
>Ga0316204_10010207_pt1 | contig 12184 bp, 9 predicted proteins | sample 6monrhotite_MG_2_FD_205661 | JGI IMG/M metagenome (GOLD analysis project Ga0316204, IMG submission 205661) | Microbial mat bacterial communities from mineral coupon in-situ incubated in ocean water Damariscotta River, Maine, United States -... | ecosystem: Environmental > Aquatic > Marine >...
CTGGAAAGCTATGAAAAAGGCAGCACAGAAAAGAACGGTTTTAATGCCGGTATTGGTTACCAATTCTGACGATGTTTCTCCTCCCCTCCCCTCTGAAATCGTCAGGCGCAACGTTGCTCGCGCTGGTGTTGGCACTCTGTGCCACGCCAGCGACGGCACGCGGCGTTTACCAACAACCAACAGAATTTATCAATGAGGTATTTGGCCAACAGCAAAACAGCGCCAAGCTATTGTGGTTGTCGCAGCAGTTGCAAACCTCAATCAAGCAGATTCTTGGCCATAACTATCCTACCTTACGATTGAGATATTGGCAGCGTGAACAAACCAGCGCCTGGATATTGGAAGAGATCGGCAAGGAAAAACCGATCACCCTGGGTGTGCTGATCAATGCTGGCAAGATAGAGCGTTTAAGCGTGCTTGAGTTTCGTGAAAGCCGTGGCAGTGAAATACGTTACCCATTTTTTACTAAACAATTTTACGGGCGGTCACTGAATCAAAACCTGAAACTGGATGAAAAGATCGATGGCATCAGTGGCGCCACACTTTCGGTTCGTGCTGCAAAGAAGCTGGCCCGACTAGCGCTCTACCTGCACCAACAGGTTACAACGAAGTCATGAATAATCCACCTGGTTTCAAAATCAAACAGAACCGTCTCGTCACCTGGCATCGGCGTGCCGGGCTGACAGCGGCACTGTTTATCTTAATACTTGCCATCACTGGACTGTTGTTAAACCACACCTCATCACTTGAGTTGGGCAAACACAATGTTGATTCCAGACTACTACAGGCGTGGTACGGCATTGAGTTGCCAGACCGGTCGCGTCATTTCAAGGCTGACTATCACGCTATCTCGCAGCTTGACGAGCAGCTATTTATTAATGGCAAACCACTGCTAAAACAGCAGCAACAACTGCTTGGAGTCGCTGCAAACAAATTATTCGTTGCACTTGCCTTTGAGCAAGAGCTATTGCTTGTCACCCTTGAGGGAGAATTGATTGAACGCATTACGAAATTGCCCGGCCCTGAAAACAGCATCACTACAATCGGCCAGGACAACAATAACCAGCTTGCCCTGCAACTGGGTAACAAAATTTTTATCAGCGATCAGGAGCTGCTCAATTGGCAGGAGCTAACTGGCGAACAGAACATCAAGTGGTCACAACCAATAAAGGTTGAAACCGATTTTGAAAATCAAACAATTGCGGCTTACCAGAATCAGGCTTTGAGTTATGAGCGGCTACTGCTCGACCTGCATAGTGGTCGGTTATTTGGCAGTTGGGGACCCTATCTGATGGATATGGCAGCAATGGCGATGATTCTGTTGGCGCTGTCTGGCCTGTGGCGCTGGTGCCAGGGACTAAAAAGATTTAATACATAATAGGCAGGAACAATGAACACTTTATCTACAACAAAATCAATTGCTGTCATCGGCACAACGCTGGCGCTTCACTTCTTTACCAGCAGTGCCAATGCAACACTGCGTGAATATTGGGTCGCGGCTGAAAAGGTCGAATGGAACTATGCCCCCTCTGGCAAGAATATGGTCAAACCTAAAATGGGGTTAGACCTATGGGGCAATACGCTGACTTATGAGAAGTATCGCTACATCGAATACAGCGATGCCAGTTTCAGCCAAAAGATAGAACAACCTGAATGGATGGGTATTCTCGGGCCACAGCTACGCGCAGTTGAAGGTGACACGCTCAAGGTTCATTTTCTCAACAAGGCAGATAAACCTCTCAGCATGCATCCCCATGGCGTCAGCTATGACAAACAAAATGAAGGTGCTGATGGCAAAGGAAAAGGTGCTGCAGTACTACCAGGCCAATCATTTACTTATGAATGGCAAGTCACTCAAAAAGCTGCGCCCGGCCCCAGTGACCCCTCCTCTATCATGTGGACCTATCACTCGCATGTCGACTCCGTCACCGAAATCTATGACGGTTTGATTGGCACGATTGTGGTAACCAAAAAAGGCATGGAACGTTCTGAATCAAACCCACAGCCAAAAGATGTTGATGTGGAGTTCACCGCCATGTTCATGGTGTTTGATGAAAACGGCCGCCCAGCCATTCTCTCCCCTTCAGCTGAAGGTCATAGCGATAAACATCACGAACAGCATGAAACGCTATCGGCAGAAGATGAAGAAGAAGGCAATCTGATGCACGCCATCAACGGCTATGTTTTCGGAAATCTGCAAGGACTTGAGACAAACAAAGGTCAACGGCTGCGTTGGTACCTGCTTGGCATGGGTACGGAAGTCGATTTGCACACGGCTCACTGGCACGGTGAAACGGTGCTGGAAAATGGCCGTCGCACAGATGTAGTGGCGTTATTACCTACAGAAATGAAGACTGTTGACATGGTCGCTGATAATGTCGGCGAATGGCTGTTTCATTGCCATGTCACCGATCATATTACCGCGGGCATGGTGACGCGCTGGGTGGTAAAACCATAAATAATATTTCCGCCCTATAACTGGCCAGGATGGCAAAAACATCACAGCATGCGCTTGCGCATGATGGCGTAATACACCAACGCTATTACCACGAATGCAAGCAAGTTGGGAACAAAGATACCGAGGATCGGCGAGATGGCGACGTAGTTGGCACCCAGCAGGCTATGACGACAATGATGTTAAATGTACCGAGGACAAAAAACCCCGCACAAGGCGGGGTTTGATATGCATTGTATCTGTAGAGTGTGTTAGGCCTTTTTCTTTCTACTAAATCCAATACCGGCCAAACCTAAACCCATCAAAGCCAGTGTGGCGGGTTCCGGTATCGCAGCCGTCACTATCTCAACATCATCCACACCAGAAAAACTTCCGCCAAAGGGGCTGTCGCTGAATCGGAAGTAACGTATGCCTGAACCTAACAGTGTGACAGGCCCACCTGGCAAGTCGGCGTTAGTATCGCTGTCTGCGAAACTATCAAGTACAGAGAATGAGGAATCTAGAACCTCACCGAGAAAAGCACCAGATTGAAACCCCGCGAATAGGAAGGTCACGGAACTGACATCGAAATCGAACGCTAGTTGTGCATAGTCGCCATCGCTGTCTTCGTTATGCCTAAGCCCATTGCCCGAAAAACCGCCACCAGTACTCAACAAGATAGAGGAACTCCCAGAGGCGGAGGCAGTGATCGTTCCGGCGGAGGTAGTTAGGGGAGAGCCGACAATATTCAAACCGGTCGTGGCTGTATCAAAGTCAAGTGTTATGGTGGTTGCACTGGCAACACCGGATATACCAAAGCAGGCTACGGCAGCTATTAAGGCTTTGTTTATTTTTTTCATTTTGCTTCCTGGTTACTCAAAAATCATTATGATTTTCATAGAAAAATGATAAAGCAAAATCCATACCAGCAATAAAATAACATGTAAATCAATCAACTATATCATTCAAAGCCAGTACTCCACAAAAAATGTAAAGTATTTCGACATTAAATCATCAAAATATTCATATATTAATTTGCCGTTATGTTAGCCATGGCAAATCGACACTAATCAAATGATTGGGCAACTTGAACATAAAAATCACACTACCCGCTTGCGCATAAAGGCGTAATACATCACCGGGATCACCACCAAGGTCAGCAGCGTGGAGACAAAAATTCCGAAGATCAGCGAGATCGCCAAGCCATTAAAAATCGGATCATCGAGAATAAAAAATGCGCCTATCATGGCTGCCAGACCCGTCAACACAATTGGCTTGGCCCGCACCGCACCGGCGCGGATCACTGCCTCTTCAAACGGCACGCCATTAGCGACGGATTGATTGATGAAGTCCACCAGCAGGATGGAGTTGCGAACGATAATGCCGGCCAGGGCGATCATGCCAATCATAGAGGTGGCGGTGTAGTTGGCCCCGAGCAAGGCATGGCCCGGCATAACACCGATGATGGTCAAAGGGATTGGCGCCATGATGATTAGCGGCACAAGATAAGAACGAAACTGTGCCACCACCAGCAGATAGATCAGCACCATGCCGACACCGTAGGCGATGCCCATGTCGCGGAAGGTCTCGTAGGTAATCTGCCACTCGCCATCCCATTTGAGGCTGTAGCGATAGGGGTTTTCCGGTTGACTGAGCAGGGTTTGATCTAGCACATTGTCACCATGCACTTTGGTATCGCCAAGGCTGCTAAAGATGTTGAACATGCCATACAAGGGGCTATCGGTTTTACCGGCCACATCAGCAGTGACAAACACTACCGGCAGCAGGTCTTTGTGATAGATGGTGTATTCACGTTCGCTTTGCACCAGCTTGACGATCTCTGACAGGCGCACCAGATCACCGCGCTGACTGCGCACTTCCAGATCAAGCAAGGCATTGGCGTCGGCCTTGTCTGCCACCGGCAGTTCGATGCGTAACGGCATGGGATATTTGTCAGTAGTGCCGTGCAGGTAACCGACATCTTCGCCAGCGATGGCGGTGGTCAGTGCGGCAACAACGGTTTGTTGCGCCACACCCAGCAGGGCTGCCTTTTGTCTGTCCACTTCAACGATCAGACGTGGGGCGCGATGCTCGACGCTGTCGTCAACATCCACCACTTCATCGGTCTGCTCAAAGACGCCGCGTACCTGTTTGGCAACAGCGATCTGACCCTGATAATCGAGACCATAGACCTCGGCGACCAGTGGCGACTGCACCGGAGGACCGGGTGGCACTTCGACTATCTTGACGTTGGCATCGAAACGTTGACCGATTTTCTGTAATGGTTCACGCACTGACAATGCAATCTCATGACTCTTGCGATCACGCTCGGAACGGTGCTGCAGATTGACCTGGATATCACCGACATTGGCGCCACTGCGCAGGTAGTACTGTCGCACCAGACCATTGAAATTGATTGGCGCGGCGGTGCCGGCATAGAGTTGATAATCGGTCACCTCGGGCACGGTGGCGATATGTTGTCCCAGTTCCTGCAAGACACGATTGGTCTGTTCGACGCTGCTGCCCTCGGGCATGTCGACAATTACCTGAAACTCGGACTTGTTATCAAACGGTAGCATCTTGAGGATGACCAGTTTGAACATCGCCAGGCTGACAGCCAACAGGATCAGCAACATGATGCCGCCAAACAGTCCCCAGCGCCGACCACGGCCGGCATCACCGGCCAGGAATGGACCGACGCCGCGTTTGAACAGGCCGTAGAGTTTATCGTCTGTTTCAGACTCAACGTGGGCGGCTTTTTCCTTCTGCTTGCTGAACACCTTGTAGGTCAGCCACGGCGTGATGATAAAGGCGACGGCCAGCGAGATAAACATGCCCATGCTGGCATTGATGGGGATAGGACTCATGTAAGGCCCCATCAGGCCGCTGACAAAGGCCATTGGCAACAATGCCGCGATAACGGTGAAGGTTGCCAGTATGGTTGGGCCACCGACTTCATCGACGGCCTGCGGAATGACTTCCAATAAACTCTTGCCGCCCTGTTGCTGGCGACGATGAATATTTTCAACCACGACAATGGCGTCGTCCACCAGAATGCCTATGGAAAAGATCAAGGCAAACAGCGAGACACGGTTGAGAGTGAAGCCCCAGGCCCAGGAGGCAAACAGGGTAAACATCAGGGTGACCACCACTGCCGCACCGACGATGAAGGCCTCGCGTTTGCCCAGCGCAAAGAACACCAGCAACACCACCGCTGAGGTGGCAAAGATCAGCTTCTTGATCAGGGTCATGGCCTTGTCGGTGGCAGTGGCACCGTAGTTACGCGTTACCGTCACTTCGACACCATCTGGGATAAACAAACCGCGCAGTTGATCGACCCTGGCAATGACCTGATCGGCGATAGTGGCGGCGTTGGTGCCCGGTTGTTTAGCGATGGCGATGGTCACCGCAGGGAATTCACCCTTTACGCTTTGAGAAAATGCGGCACCAGTGCCGAACCAGACAAACTGTTCTGTCTGATCAGGGCCGATTTTGACGTCGGCAACGTCATTAAGATAGACCGGCACGCCGTTGTGCAGGCCGACAATCAAGGCTTCGACTTCTGCCGGGCTGGTGAGAAAGCTGCCGGCCTGGATCTCGATCTCGCGATTATCAGCCACCAGCGCACCGGCATCACGGGTGGCGTTGGCTGCCAGCAATGCAGAACGCAGATCATCAAAGCCGATGCCATAGCCAGCCATGCGTTGTGGATCAAGTTGGATGTGCACCACCTGCTCTGGGCCACCGATGGTGTAGATATCACGGGTGCCCGGCACACGCTTTAGTTCGGCCTCGATAGTGTTGGCCACCTGTTGCAGTTCATAACCAGCACGTGACTCATCCTGAGTCCACAGGGTCAGGCTGACGATGGGCACATCATCAATGCCCTTGGGTTTAATAATGGCACGCCCCACACCCAGCCCAGGTGGCAGCCAGTCGTCATTGGAATAGACTTGGTTATAAAGATTGACGATGCTCTGGGTACGGTCTTCGCCAACCTCGAACTGCACCGTCAGCACCGACATGCCAGGCCGCGATACGGAATAGATGTGTTCGACGCCCTTAATCTCAGACAACACCTGTTCGGCCGGTGTGCTGACCAGGTTCTCCACCTCAACGGCCGTGGCACCCGGATAAGGAATAAAGACATTAGCAAAGGTGACGTCGATCTGCGGCTCTTCCTCGCGCGGTGTCACCAGCACGGCAAAGATGCCCAGCAGAATGCCGACCAGGGCCAGCAGTGGTGTCATTTCGCTACGCAGAAATTTCTGCGCAATCGTCCCTGAGATGCCTAGTGCATCTTGGCGTGTATTTTGTGACATTAGAATGAGCCCCATTTTTCATCAGGCAAGGCGCGAGGCGGAGTCATAGCTGGGACTATGGCGACAACGAGCAACGCTGCATGGTGGAAAATGGGGCCATTATAAGGTGCAAAATATATGCTGAGGTGCGCTCGCTTTTCCTTGTCCATGACCTGTTACCGCTGTTGTTTAAGTTCGATGCCCGCAGCAATCGGATCGATCGCAATCTTTTCACCCGCTGTCAGACCCGCCAGCACTTCCATCTGCTCACCGATAAGGCGACCAATGCGAATCTGACGCAAGCTAATTTTGCCATTTTCCTCCACCACGTAAATACCCGTCAGTTCACTACGTTTAACCACGGCATCAGCGGGAATAAGCAGGCGTTCAACATCACCGGTAACAAAAGCAACTTTGACAAACATGCCGGGATACACGCCGTAATCAGCCTGAGGCAGATTGACGCGCACCTTAAATGAATGGCCCTGTACATCGGCATAGGGAAAAACTTGCAGTGACTCGGCCTCGACAACCTGTTCATCTTTCAAGATGACTCGTGCCTTGCCATGTTGACGCACGGAATCAACAAAGGCCTGTGGAATCTGCACCGTGGCGCGCAGATGTTCGTAGGAAAAACCGGTCATCAAAGGTTGACCCACACCTACTGTCTCGCCAACCTCGACATGGCGCTGGGTGACATAACCACTGAAGGGGGCTTTGATAACCGCATGATCCAGCTGCTCTTTGGCTTCGGCCATTTTTGCTTCGGCTGCGTTCAGTCGTGCCCGAGCTGCTTTCTGACCGGCTGCGGCCCTGTCCAGTTCAGATTTCGCTACCAGCTTGCGGGCATAAATATCCTTAACGCGCTGGTATTCATCATCAGCCTCTTTACGCCGCGCCTGTGCTTCACCCAGTCCTGCCTTGGCCTGATCAAGCCGGGCCTGCTGCTCGGTATCGCGAAAACGCAGAATCACACTACCCTTGGGGACAAAATCATCGACGTCATAATTGATCTCAATCACCCGACCCACCATTTGTGATGACATGGTTGATTGATGCACTGCCTCGATAACAGCATCAAACAGACGCTCCTGTTTACCAAGCTGCATTTGCGCAGTAATGACTTTAAGGTCTGTTGCCAATGCCGCCTGATTCAGGCCGAGGAAGGCTATTCCAATCAGCCAGTATTTAAGGTTCATCCTCACCTTGTGCTCTCCCTTGAAACGTAACTATTTTAAGTAAAGCATATATGAAATAAAAAGAATTATATATAAGAAAATACTTATATTAAACCATGTAAAAAAGCCCCTTTTTGAGGGGCTTTTTTAACCGCTTTAAAATTTAATTAATATTTGAAACGCGACACTAGTTTTTGCAACTCATCAACCACGCCTATTAGGTTATCGCTAGACTGGGTTAAACAATTCATTTCAACCACCGTCTCATCTGAAACTTCACGGATACGCACGACACTGCGATTGATTTCTTCCGAGACGGCGCCCTGCTCTTCTGCGGCACTGGCAATCTGAGTGTTCATGTCGCTGATATTAGTCACTTCAGTGGTGATCAAATCCAGCGCCGTGCCGGCATCGGTAGACTGCTGGACACTGACATTAGCCTGACTACGACCCTTCTCCATTGCCTCAACAGCCTTGGTAGCGCTGGTTTGCAGTTGTTCAATACTGGTCTGGATCTCCAGGGTAGAGTCCTGGGTTCGTTTAGCCAACGTACGCACCTCGTCAGCCACCACGGCAAATCCCCGTCCTTGTTCACCGGCACGAGCCGCCTCAATCGCCGCATTCAAGGCAAGCAGGTTGGTCTGCTCGGCGATGTCGCTAATCACATCAGAGACCTGGCCGATGTTGGCGGTGTGACTCGCAACAGACTTAATCACCTCAGACGCATTTTCCACCTCAACGGCCAGGCTGTTAATGCCTTTCATTGTTTCACTGACTACGGCATTACCGTTTTGTGCCTGTTCATCCGCCTGACGGGCAGAATCTGCGGCATTGGCAGCATTCTGGGCAACTTCATTGATGGTGGAAGACATCTCGTTAATAGCAGTGGCCACCTGGTCGGTTTCTGCCTGCTGTTTATCCATGATGGCACAGGTGTTATCGGTTGAACCCTTTAGCTGAACAGCAGTGGCGGCCAGTTGATCTACCGTCGCAGCAACACAACCGACCTGCTCCTGCACCTTAGATACAAAGATATTGGTCAACTTGGCCAAATCACCCAATTCGGCAAATGCCTTTTCCGACAATCGCTTGGTCAGGTCGCCATCGCCTTCGGCCAGATCCTTAAACATCATCACTGTGTGGCAAAGCGGTTTGACCAACAAGGTTCTGGCACCAATAAATAACAAAAGCAGTATCACACCGTAAAGAATCGAAAATCCCAACACCAAATTACGACTCATGTGAGCCTGCTGTTCCAGAAACTGCTCCTGCTGTTGGGTCTTTGCCTCAATGCTCTGGATCATTGGTTCCAAACGCTCATGCAAGGCAGCGGCTGCCTCATCAAATGCGCCCATCTTTGCGTTACCACCGATAGGGCCCTGATCGACATAGGCTTTGGCCATGACCTTACCCTGACTGTAATAGGCCTCAAAGGCCTGTTTGATCGGCGGGTATTTAGCTGCATTATCCTGATCGAGCTTGATCAGCAGGTCTATTTCGGCGCGAAACAGGTTGGCATGCTTCTCGGCCTCATCAAAGCCATCATTCAGACCATCCAGACCTCGTGTAGCACTGATATCTGTCAACCATTGCTGTACCTGTACAACATTAAGCTGAAGCTCTTTAGCCTTGGCCTGTATAGGAATACTGCTGCTAATCAGCTTGCTGGTTTCTGCCTCTACCATTGAAGTTTGCCTCAGACTGAAAAAAGACTGGCAAAGCACCAACACGGCTATCAACGCGATAGTTATCCGAAAGATTGTTTTTATAGTGAGATTCTGCATTTTTCCCTTCTTGGCCTGACAACGGCACCAACATTTCAACAAAAAACCGCGAATATGACCCCAGCTTCCAAAACTTGTATCGGTTAAATTAGCAAAACATAAACCACAAACAGAACAATGTATTTAGTAGGTTTCAGGACAGCCTGAGTTGATGAAGGGAGGGGTAAAAAATGTTGATTAGCAGGTTGTGGAAAAAGTCTCAGGTGAGTGCGAGACGCCAAAAGTAGACGCTCTAGGCGAGGCAAAACTCGGTGAAAAAGCGCAGTTTACACGTAGTAAATGAGCATTTTGAGCCGAGACCTCCTCGGTACCCCCCTGGGGTGAACGCCGTATCGTGCCGCATGAAGGTTTTTCAACAGCCTGTTAGGCCTTTTCGAGCAAATAAATATACTTGTCTCCGCTTACGCTGGTCTCAAGCAGGCGATGGCCAGTCTGAGCGGCAAAGGCAGGGAAATCGGACTGAGACCCGGGGTCGGTGGCAATCACACGCACCCGCTGACCACTTTGCATGGACTTGAGTGCCTGCTTGAGCTTCAGTATCGGCATTGGGCAATCCAGGCCACTAGTATCAAGCTCTTGATCTATTTGTTCCACCATCTGCTATCACAGTCTTTAATTATAGAAATGAACTGGCAATGATATCATTCTGTCTAACACAACTCATTGCCTTACTAGCGCCTATTTCAGTGATTATTTTTTGATAATGCCAGCTTTCCACAAAAATGTTTCATCGCCCTTTATAGCGCTATTTTTTAGCACTATCCTGGCACTCACCTGCATTTTTCTGCCCGCCAGGCTGGCAGCATCTGAACTACCAGACCTGGGGGATTCATCAGCCAGTGTGCTGAGCGCCGAAGATGACTATCGACTCGGCCAGGCCTTTATGCGCAGTCTGCGTCAGAATGTCGAGATCATCGAAGATCCCGAGTTAAATTCATATATCAACTCACTCGGCTATCGTCTGCTGTCTGCCGCAAATACTCAATTGCCGTTCAACTTCTTTATTGTCAACGAACCAAGCATTAATGCTTTCGCCGGCCCAGGTGGCCATATTGGGATTCACTCAGGACTCATTCTGGCGACAGAATCCGAAGGCGAACTGGCCGCCGTCATGGCCCATGAGATTTCTCATGTCACCCAACGTCACCTGGCCCGCGCCTTTCAAAAGGCCTCTACTGCCCAAATTCAAACATTTGCCGCAATCCTGGCTGCAATCATTCTAGGTTCACCTGAAATAAGCACAGCGATGATTACCACCGCGGCGGCGGGTAATATTCAGCAACAACTTAATTTTACCCGCAGCCATGAGCGCGAGGCAGACAGGGTTGGCATCGACATCCTGGTCAATTCCGGTTTCGACCCTAACCACATGCCAGGGTTCTTCTATCGTCTGCAAGAGGCCTATCGCTATATGGAAAGCAACCTGCCGGAACTGCTAAGAACTCATCCGGTGACACCCAACCGTATTGCTGACTCTCAAAACAGGGCACGCCAATACCCACAGATAGAAGAAAAAACCTCAGCAGGATTTTCATTTATGCAGGCCAAACTGCGCAGTTATGACAAGATCAACCAGGCCCACAACATAAAAAGGCTTGAGGCTAAACTGGCTGCCTCACAATCATTGTCGACAGCTGAGCAATATGAATACGCCCTGCTCCAGCTAACCACGGGCAATCTGGAAGCAGCCGACCAACTGATTAACAAACTACTAGATGAATCAAAAGAGTCTGCTCTATACATCGCTCTCAAGGCCCAGGTTGAAATTGCCATGCAACATCCTGAAGCTGCGGTCTTACGTCTGAAGCAGGCCTTGTTACTCTTTCCCAATCATCCGCAGCTGAGCACCTTATACGCACAGGCGCTGATTGATTCAGACAGGCCGGAAATAGCCGCCGATAAAACCCGTGCACTGATTCAGCAGCAACAAAAATTCATTCTACCTAGCTACTATCAGTTATTGGCCAAGGCCGAGAGCACGGCAAAAAGAGCAAGCAATGCCCATATGGCCATGGCCGACTATTACTACATGATTGGTCAAACACGCACGGCAATCGAACAGCTGGAAACAGCGCTCAAAAGATCTGACAACACAGCCTTTCAAACAGAGCGAATCAAGGCTCAGCTAAATGCTTTGAAACGCGAGCTGCTTGAAACAGAACAAAAATCAGGTTCTTCCCAACAATTAAGCATTGACCAGAAACGCCAATGAATTTAACTTACTCTTAATAAAATGGACTTAAGGAAAGCAATAGTGGCCTACAAAATTACAACGACCATGCTCGCCATCTCCATTATCTGTACAGGCTGTGTTTCAACACCTGCAAGCCAGTCGAAACAATCTGCCATACCAACCTCACAAGCGGCTGATCAGGTTGTTGCACAGCCAACTATTCCATCAGGCCCTCAGCCGGCATGGGTAGACGGTGAAAGCAGCAATTACCCCCGTGTTGACTACATCACCAGTCGCACTCATGCAGACACAGC
>Ga0316204_10010208_pt1 | contig 12183 bp, 10 predicted proteins | sample 6monrhotite_MG_2_FD_205661 | JGI IMG/M metagenome (GOLD analysis project Ga0316204, IMG submission 205661) | Microbial mat bacterial communities from mineral coupon in-situ incubated in ocean water Damariscotta River, Maine, United States -... | ecosystem: Environmental > Aquatic > Marine >...
AATTTCCAGGCTGAAGGTGAGGCTGAGTTAATTAGTATGGGTGTCTCATGGGATGTTAATAACTTCATTGGTTATTCAGAGTATGTAACCCGTGATATTTCTGATTCGGCAATGGCTGCTATTTTCCCAGATCAGGACGCCTGGTACGTGACATTGGGCTATCGTATGGGTAAGTATCTACCACACATTACGATTGCTAATTCAGAAGGTAAGCCTGAAGCGGGTTTGGTTAATCAAGGTGTAACTCAGGACTCTATTACCCTGGGTATGCGCTATGAAGTGAATGATAGTGCGACCTTTAAATTTGAGGTTCAATCAATTGAACCAGATGTAGCGGCAGGAAGTGGTGGTTTATTTGGCCAAACACCTGCAGGTGCACCTGCACTACCTGCTGATTTTGCAGATGGTGATACAGCAACCTTGGTTAGCGCCAGTGTTGATGTGATTTTCTAATAAATCACCTGTTTTCATTTTTATTTAATGCTCTCCAGTGATGGAGGGCTAATTTTGATTCTACTAAGTAGGTTACTAACAGTATGATAATGCGAAACATTATAGGAATTATATTCACATTCAGTCTACTACTGCCGCTTAGTTCGTATGCTGATATTTCATCGGGTGTATTTCGCTTTCAAGTGAAATTAGCCGAGCAGGGTAATCCAGAGGCCCAGTATAAAGTGGGTGAAATGTATGAAATGGGTAATGGCGTTCAAAAGGACCTACCAACGGCCTTGAGATGGTTTGAAAAAGCGGCTGCCCAGAAGCATAAAAAAGCGGGTTATAAACTACTCTACTTAGATATTAAATCGAATGGTTTAAATGATTATTCAAAAACACAGCTAGGTGTTTTACGTCAGGAATCTGCAAGTGGTAATCCGGATGCACAGTATTACTTAGGTAAAATGTATGCAACAGGTGTAGGTGTACCTAAAAGTCTGAATAATGCCTTAACCTGGTTAAATAAAGCTACATTCAATGGCGTCGCTGAAGCAGAGCATGAGGCTATTACTGTTGAGGAAGAGCTGGCAAGGCATCGTGAAAAAACAGCTAAGAAACGAGCGGCTGCGCTAGAAGCTTCAAAAAATAAAAAAGCAGAAGAAGATGCTGCTAAAAAGAAGAAACAGCAACAGGCTGAGAAGGAACGACTTGCGAAAGAAAAAAAGCGTAAATCTAAAAAGAATGCTGAGGCCATAAAGCTGGCTAAAGAAAAGAAAGAACTAAAAGCACAGCGTGCTGAATTGGCGAGAGAAAAGGCCCGACTTAAAAAAGAACGAGCTGCGGCTCAAAGACAACAACAGCAAAAACAAGCGGAACCCGTTGAAAAGGAAGCTTCTGAATCTGCGCCATCTAACTCAACGTTTAATTCAGATCCCTGTAAAGGGAAAAAGGCGAAGTTCCTCTCAACTTGTCGCTAAATAAATAAAAAAAGCATCTTTGGATGCTTTTTTTATTTATACTACTGAAAAGACAATATTATTAAGTAGTATAAAATTACCAGATGTTTAGTTAAGTTCTTATGCCTTCCAAAAAAAGAAAATCGCCAAAAAAAAATCTAAAGAAAAAATCAAAATCTAGCTATACATTTAAAAAATTTCTATTCAATAAAATAACAGCATCACTGTCATTAATTATATTATTACTGTCAACTATATATGTTGTTTATTTGGATATTAAGATTACAGAAAAAATTTCTGGAAAAATATGGTCCTTCCCTTCGTCTGTATACGCCCGCCCATTAGAGCTGTTTAAGACTAAAAGGATAGGTGTTAGTGATCTGATCAGTGAGCTTAATAGCTTAGATTATGTAAAGGTCGATACGCGACCAGTTAAGCCAGGTCAGTATAGAGTCTATAATTATTCAAATATAGAGTTTATCTCCAGGGAATTTGAATTTGGTGAGGGCGTACAAGAATCGAAAGGTGTCAGGTTATACATTGCAGGTGGTGTGATAAAAAAGTTAGAAGAGCTTAATTCAAATAAGTCGCTTGCAGTATTTCGTTTAGAACCAGTCAAAATTGCTGGAATATACCCAAAGCAGAAGGAAGAAAGGGAATTAATTAAGCTGGAAGATGTGCCCGATGATCTAATTCTGGCACTGCTGGCTGTAGAGGACAGGCGTTTTTATAATCATTGGGGTATTGATCCAATTTCTATTGTTCGTGCATTATTTGCGAATATAGTGGCAGGAAAAACAGTGCAGGGTGGCAGTACACTTACTCAGCAACTGGTAAAAAATATTTTTCTCACGTCTGAACGTACACTTGTCAGAAAAGTAAATGAAGCCATTATGGCTTTATTGCTCGAATTTCATTATGACAAGTCTGTCATACTTGAAACCTACATTAATGAAGTCTATTTGGGTCAGAATGGCAGTAACCAAATTCATGGTTTTCAACTAGCTAGCCAGTTTTATTTTTCTCAGCCTTTACAGAGAATTAGTCGTGACCAGATGGCAATGTTGGTGGGATTAGTAAAAGGCCCGTCCTGGTATGAGCCCAGGCGTAATCCTGCACGATCAAAATCTAGAAGAAACCAGGTGCTGGCATTGATGTATGAGCGGGAAGTTATATCTAAATACCAATATGATAAGTACTCATCTGCACCTTTGGGCGTTAGTAAAAAACCAAAGCTTTCGAGTAACCGTTACCCAGCACTTATGGATCTGGTTAAGAGACAGTTACAGGAAGATTACAATGAAGAAGATTTAAAGACGGCTGGTTTAAATATATTTACCAGCATTGATCCAATAGTCCAGGATAAGGCTGAATCAAGTGTTGAATCAATAATTCCCAGGCTTGAAGCTAATCAAACTCAAACGTCTGGCTTACAGACTGCAGTCATAATTGCTTCAAGTGAACAGGGGGAAATACAGGCACTGGTGTCTGATCGAAATCCGAAATTTTCTGGCTTTAATCGATCGCTCGATGCGGTTCGACAAATAGGTTCATTAATTAAACCCGCCATTTATTTAACGGCATTACAACAATCAGATAAATACAGTTTGGCCAGTATGTTAAAAGATGAGCCGTTACACATAAAAACTTCAAATGAAAATATCTGGTCGCCGATGAATTATGATAAAAAATATTCAGGAGATATTAGTCTTTTTGAGGCATTAAAAGATTCTCGCAATGTACCAACAGTTAGATTAGGTCTTGATATCGGCTTGCCTGCTATTTCTGATAGTCTGCATAACTTAGGTGTGACCAGAGATATTCCGACCTATCCATCCATGACATTAGGTGCTTTCAATTTATCACCACTTGATGTGGCCAATATGTACCAGACATTTGCGGCAGAAGGTTACCATATTCCTTTAAGAGTCATACGTGAAGTTTTAGATAAAGAGAATAAACCACTCAAACGTTATCCCTTAAGCTTTAGTAAGTCTCTGGATGATAAGCCGGTTTATTTGGTGAATCATACTTTGCATCAGGTGACACAATCGGGTACTGCAAGTCAGTTATCTAGAACCTTGTCAAAGAGGCTAGCGGGGAAAACCGGTACGACTGATGATACACGAGATAGCTGGTTTGCTGGTTTCTCGGGTGAGCATCTCTCAGTCGTCTGGATAGGTCGTGATGATAATAAGAGTACGGGGCTAACGGGTGCTTCAGGCGCCTTAAAGCTGTGGTCTGATATAATGCAGAATCTGAATACGGAAGACCTGGCATTAAGTGTTCCTGCCGGTGTAACTGAACACTGGATTGATCTTAAATCTGGCGGTTTATCTGATAAAAGTTGCCAAGGTGCGGTAAAATTACCCTTTATCACTGGCACAGCACCTAAAGAGAAGGCTACATGTACTACTGGCGGTTTAATCAATCAGCTCAAACGCTTATTCAATTAGTTTTATTAGTCTTTGTACTGGGGCTTTTCCTGCTCACAAGTAGTTGCTCTGTTGGGCCTGGTTTGGGTTCTAAAGATGAGCTGATCGAGCATGTTAGTATTTTACCCGTTCCCGATAGTCCCGAGCTTCCTGCTGTTATCAAGCGTTTGATGAATTTAGCTGATCAGCAATTTCACCAATCTAAAACTGCAGACTCTATTGTTACCCTTGAGCGAGCCATTCGTATAAAACCCCGTTATCCAGAAATTTGGTCACGAATGGCAGCGGTTTATGCGCATCTTGGAAAAATGCCTCAGGCAAAACAGTACGCTGAACGCTCTAATAGTTATATTAAAAATAATCGCCCATTAAAATCATTTAATAATGATTTGATCAACTCTGCCAACAGGTAAATATTTTGACGGATGCAGCAGAATTACTCAGTGAAAGTGGTGCTTTTTCACATGCTATAGAAGGCTTTACGGCAAGAGCAGGCCAGCAGGCACTTAGTTCTACTATTCAAACTGTAATAAATAGTAAAAAGGTATTAGTCGCTGAAGCGGGTACAGGTATTGGAAAAACATTTGCTTATCTTGTTCCAGCAATTCTTTCTAATAAAAAAGTAATCGTTTCTACCGGTACTCGCCATTTACAGGATCAGTTATTTCATACCGATATACCTCTGGTTAAAAAGGCGCTTAAATTAGATTTACCCTGTTCATTATTGAAAGGCCGTTCTAATTATCTGTGCCTATATCGTCTGGATATTGCCGATGAGTTAGCTTATCTTACGCGTGAAACCCAGGACCATCTGGCGCGTATTCGCAGTTGGTCTAAGCAAACTAAAAATGGCGATGTGGCAGAAATGTCAGAGATTTCAGAAGATTCACGTGTATGGCCAGTGGTCACTTCTACGGCTGATAACTGCTTAGGTTCCGAGTGTTCTGAATGGTCTAGGTGTTTTGTCGTTAATGCACGTCGCGAGGCTCAGGAAGCGGATATCGTTGTTGTTAATCACCATCTATTGTTAGCTGATATGGCGATTAAAGAAGAAGGCTTCGGAGAGTTATTACCGGCAGCTGATACCTTTATTATTGATGAAGCACATCAGTTACCCGAAGTTGCATCACGCTTTTTTGGTAAAGGCTTTAGTAGTCGGCAGCTAAACAATATTATTAATGACAGTATTGCTGAACAAATTAAAGATGCGCCAGATATGCACTCTATACGTGAAGCCTGTGATGAATTAAAAACGACTATGGCGCAATTCAGGCTGGCACTCGGTGCAGATAGCCAGCGCGATGGCTGGAGTAAAATTGAAAACAAACCGGCACTTAAAAAGGCCGGTGAAAACTTATTACGTGTCTTGCATGAGTTGCAGGAAAGTTTACACATTGCCGCGGAAAGAAGTCGTGGCCTAGAGCAATGCTATGAACGTTGTTCTACTATTTATCATAACTTTAAAAGTTATGGTGATAATTCTGATACAGAAAATAGAAATATCTACTGGTATGAAACATTTACCAAAGGCTTTATTCTACACTCCACACCTTTAGATGTTGCGGGTTTATTTAAACAGCAGAGAGATGCATTACCCGGTAGCTGGATATTTACCTCGGCGACATTAGAGGTAAATCACGATTTTCATCACTTTGCGCAGCGCTTAGGTTTAGATCAATATGAAAAAGGTAACTGGAATAGTCCCTTTGATTATCAGCAGCAATCACTGCTCTATTTACCCGAAAATTTACCTGAACCTTCTAGTTACGATTACACTGAGAAATTAATAGAGAAATCTATACCTGTATTAAAGGCGAGTAAGGGTCGTGCGTTTTTGTTGTTTACCAGTTATCGTGCTTTGAATGATGCAGCCAGGTTTTTAGAGCGTAAGCTAGACTATCCAATATTAATACAGGGCTCATTACCTAAACACCAGTTACTTAAAAAATTTCGTGAATTGGGTAACGCCATATTATTAGGTACAGGTAGTTTTTGGGAAGGTGTTGATGTGAGAGGAGAAGCTTTGTCTTGCGTAATTATAGATAAACTTCCATTTGCTTCACCGGGTGATCCTGTTATGCAGGCTCGCCTGGATGGTATTCGTAAACAAGGTGGCAACCCGTTTATGGACTATCAGCTTCCGCAGGCAGTTATTGCATTAAAGCAGGGCGCGGGTCGTCTTATTCGTGATATGAAAGATTACGGTGTTTTGATGATTGGTGACAATCGTTTGCGTACCAAGCAATATGGCAAGGTGTTTTTACAAAGCCTGCCTGATATGCCAACAACTAATCGACAACAAGATGTTGATGCCTTTTATGAGTCATGGGAAGACTAAACATAGTCTGTTATTTAGAGAATTATAAATGAAGCTTTTAGCATTAGATACGGCAACAGAGGCCTGCTCAGCGGCACTTTATATCGATGGTGAAATAAATGCTAAATTTCAGCTGGCACCCAGAGAGCATACCCAGCTCATTCTTAAAATGATCGAGGATCTGCTTGCTGAAGCTGATATGACAGTTGCGAGCATGGATGCCATTGCATTTGGCCGTGGACCGGGATCATTTAGTGGTGTGAGGATTGCGACTGGGGTAACGCATGGGCTGGCTTTTGCCGCCGATTTACCTGTTATACCGATTTCTACCTTAGCCTCTATCGCACAATCGACCTACACAAAACACCACACAGAAAATGTTCTGGCAGGTATTGATGCCAGAATGGGGGAAATCTATTGGGGTTGTTATCAATTGGCTGATTATGGCCTGATGAAATTAACAGGGATAGAACAGGTGTCTACAGCGGAGTTAATGCAATTACCCGATGATAAACAATGGTGTGGTTCAGGTTCAGCCTGGAAGGGTTATCCTGATCAATTGAAGCAAAAGTTTGGCAATTTACTGAATCCAATATTGCAAGATTACCTGCCGCATTCTACGAGTATGGTTCAACTTGCAGCTCACGAGTTTGCAGAGGGGCGTACGGTTGAGGCGTCACAGGCCCAACCGGTTTATCTGCGTAATGATGTAGCAAAGAAATCAGCGCAGCAAAAATCTGCAAAGAAGGCATAACATCCGTTTTTATAGGCTGTAGAGTAAGAGAACCAATAGATGAGGCGGCGGATATAAGGTAATATGCGCGTTTTATTGAAATAATATTACTTTCCTATATAAAGCGATTTTTATACTCCATGCTTGAAGTTAACCCCATTTTAAACCAGATATCCGATCTTGCAGAGCGCAGAGATGCCCTTAGGGGGTATCTTTGACTTTGATGCTCGCAAAGAAGAGCTGGATGAAGTCGCGCGCGAGTTAGAGCAGCCCGATGTCTGGAATGATCAGGAACGTGCGCAAAAACTCGGTAAGGAACGCTCACGTCTAGAAGCCATTGTTCTCACTATTGAAACACTCAATAATGGTCTTAGCGATGCCTCTGAATTGCTAGAAATGGCAGTTGAAGAGAGTGATGAAGACAGTGTGCAATCCGTAGTCGACGATTTGGCAGCAATGGAAAAACGAGTTGAAGAGCTCGAATTCCGCCGCATGTTTTCCGGTGAAATGGATTCAGCCAATGCCTTTCTGGATATTCAGTCGGGTTCCGGTGGTACAGAGGCTCAGGATTGGGCTGAAATGATTCTACGTATGTACCTGCGATGGGGGGAGTCACACGGATTCAAAACTGAGCTAATGGAAGCGACTGCAGGTGATGTAGCCGGTATTAAAGGTGCTACTATTCGCTTTGAAGGTGAATATGCCTATGGCTGGCTGCGCACTGAAACCGGTGTACATCGCCTGGTTAGAAAATCACCTTTTGACTCAGGAAGTCGCAGACATACTTCATTTGCATCGGTATTTGTTTCACCAGAAGTAAATGACGATATAGATATTGAAATAAACCCTGCTGATTTGCGTATTGATACCTACCGTGCCTCCGGTGCAGGTGGTCAGCATGTGAACAAAACAGAATCTGCAATTCGTATTACGCATAATCCAACCAATGTGGTTGTACAGTGTCAGAATGATCGATCACAGCATAAGAACAAAGCCAGTGCGATGAAACAGCTTAAAGCTAAGTTATATGAACTGGAGATGCAAAAGCGACGTGGAGATCAGCAGGCCTTAGAAGATACGAAATCGGATATAGGTTGGGGTAGTCAAATACGTTCCTATGTACTCGATTCATCGCGTATAAAAGATTTACGAACTAATGTTGAGACAGGAAATACACAGGCCGTACTCGACGGCGGTCTGGATATGTTTTTAGAAGCCAGCTTAAAGAGCGGTATTTAAAAACATCGATACTATTAATTAAGAATTAGCATAGAAAAGAAAACACCATGAGCGAAGAAAATAATACACCAGATACAAAAGACGAAGCGTTAGATGAAAATAAGTTAATTGCGCAACGTCGTGAAAAATTATCTTCAATGCGAGAAGAGGGTAATGCATTCCCGAATGATTTTCGTCGCGATACATTAGCAGCAGAGTGTCACGAACAATACGATTCTAAGACTAAAGAAGAGCTGCAGGAACTTGATGTAAAAGTTTCAATTGCTGGTCGTATGATGGCAAAACGTATTATGGGTAAAGCCAGTTTTGCTCAGGTTCAGGATATGAGTGGGCGTATACAGTTGTTTCTACAACGTGATGCCTTACCCGAAGGTCTGTATAACGATGGCTTTAAAAAGTGGGATATTGGCGATATTGTTGGTGCTGAAGGTACTCTATTCAAAACTAAGACAGATGAGCTTTCCATTAAAGTAACCAGTGTGCGTTTGTTAACTAAATCTCTACGTCCATTGCCAGAAAAATTCCATGGTCTTTCAGATCAGGAAACACGTTATCGTCAGCGCTATGTTGACCTTGTAATGAACCAGGAAGTCCGTGAAACTTTTCAGCTACGTTCAAAAATTATCACTTATATCCGCCGGTTCTTCGAAGATCGTGGTTTTATGGATGTAGAAACACCGATGTTACAGGGCATACCGGGTGGAGCAACGGCACGTCCATTTGAGACGCATCATAATGCACTAGATATGCCTATGTTTATGCGTATTGCACCAGAACTTTATTTAAAGCGTCTGGTTGTTGGTGGCTTCGAAAAGGTATTCGAAATTAATCGTAACTTCCGTAATGAAGGTGTTTCAACACGTCATAATCCTGAATTTACGATGCTTGAATTTTACCAGTCTTATGCTGATTACAATGACTTAATGGATATTACTGAAGCACTATTACACGGACTTGCTAAGGATGTAATTGGTAAATCAGAGATAGAATATCAGGGCGAGACGTATGACTATGGCAGTAAGTTTGCAAGATTGTCTGTATTTGATTCTATATTGCATTACAACCCAGATTTAACTGCAGCTAATATTGATAATATTGAAGCCGCACGTAAGGTTGCTGAAGGTCTTGATATTCCACTTAAAGATTCATATGGGCTTGGCAAAGTTCAGATAGAGATATTTGAGAAGACGGTTGAACACCGTTTAATGAATCCTACATTCATTACTGAGTATCCTACTGAGGTTTCTCCACTAGCTCGCCGTAATGATGACAATCCTTTTATAACTGATCGATTTGAATTTTTTGTAGGCGGACGTGAAATTGCGAATGGCTTTTCCGAGTTGAATGATGCGGAAGATCAGGCTGAACGTTTTAAACAACAAGTCGCGGATAAAGATGCAGGTGATGATGAAGCAATGCATTACGATGCGGATTACATTCGTGCACTTGAGCATGGATTGCCACCAACCGCTGGTGAGGGTATCGGTATAGATCGTTTAGTTATGCTACTTACAGATGCTCCATCAATACGTGATGTTATTTTGTTCCCGCATATGCGAGCAGAATCTTAATAGATACTATCTGTGCCAGAATTTGAACTAATCAATCGATATTTCAAATCTACGACAGTTCAACGCGACGATGTTTTACTGGGTATAGGTGATGACTGTGCAATACTGTCACCGCCACCCGGTAAACAGCTTGCTGTGAGTACAGACACTTTAATTTCTGGTGTTCATTTTCCCGAAACTACCTCTGCTGAAGATATTGGCTATAAATCACTGGCGGTTAATTTAAGTGATTTGGCAGCGATGGGGGCAGAACCTGCCTGGGTGAGCCTTGCTATTTCACTGCCTGAAGCGGATGAAAGTTGGCTAAGAGATTTCATGCAGGGATTTAATCAATTAGCTGTAAGGCATCATGTTGCTTTAATCGGTGGTGATACTACCCGTGGCCCATTAAGTATTACCGTAAGTGTGACTGGCTTTGTTGATGCGATAAAATCACTAAGGCGCAGTGAGGCCAAAGTAGGTGATGTGATTTTTGTTACGGGAAATCTTGGTGATGCACGCTTAGGTTTAGAGTCTCTTCTTGGTAATATACAGATTTCAGATACAGGCATTAATGATTATTTCTTACGTTGTTTAAACAGGCCAGAACCAAAAGTTGTAATAGGGCGGTTGCTTGCGGGCTATCCAGTAGCAGCTATCGACTTATCCGATGGATTACTAGCGGACTTAGATCACATATGTAAGGCAAGTGCAACTGGCGCTGTGATTCATCTGGATAAAATACCATTATCTAAACAGCTTTTTGATATATATGATTCTAAACCAGACTGGTCGTTGATATGTAATGCAGGGGATGATTATGAGCTCTGTTTTACATGTCCTCCAGACGACATTGATAGTTTACTTAGAGATCTAAATAGCCAGGGTTTTGAAGTGTTTCCTATCGGTGAAATTGATAATTCAGCTTCAGTTACATGTTATTTAAACGGCCATGAATATTCACAACTAGGCTCTGGGTATAATCACTTTTAAATATTAAGAATACGCCTTATGAAGAATAATATTAAAATACCTGTTTCTTATTTAAAAAACCCTGTTCATTTTCTAGCGCTGGGTTTTGGTTCAGGTTTAATGCCCAAAGCCCCGGGAACATTTGGCACTATTGCCGCCATACCTGTTTTTCTTTTACTTAGTCAGTTAGATTTATGGTTGTTTATTTCCATCACTGCAATTATTTCAATTGTCGGCATTTATATATGTAGCTATACGAGTAATGCTTTAGGTGTGCATGACCATTCAGGTATTGTAATAGATGAAATTGCCGGCTATTTAATTACTATGATCGCAGTACCTGCAGATTGGTTATGGATATTGATGGGGTTTATCTTATTCAGGATATTTGATATTTTAAAACCATGGCCAATCTCATGGATAGATAAGAACGTACATGGTGGCTTTGGTATTATGTTTGACGATGTTGTTGCAGGTTTGTTGGCCTTGTCGTGCCTGCATTTGATTATGTTTTTTTATGTGTAAAGCTTGTGACTAAGATTATGAAAATGTCTAGTATTTCTATTCTTCTCTTAATGTTTTCACTCGTACTGTTTTCTCCGTTAAGTGTGGCAAGTAAAACTGTTGAAGTACAGGCGCTAATGCCTGGCATGGTCGTTTTGTTAATCAATGATGAGCGCGTTACCCTAAAGAATGATAATCCTTCTTTTCAGGGTGTTAAGCTTTTATCGTCAACTACACAGTCTGCAGTTTTAGAAATCGATGGTGAAACAAAGACAGTTTTTATGGGTGGTGCTGTCAGTACTAAATTTAGGCAAAGAGAAATAATAAGTGAGCAAGTAATTGCAGATAAATATGGTATGTTTCGAGCACATGGCAGCATTAATGGACAGAGCATTAAATTTTTAATTGATACCGGTGCTAGTAGTGTAGCAATGAGTGCAAGGGAAGCACGTAAACTGGGTATACAGTATCGTTTAAATGGTACGCCCATTAAAACAAATACCGCTTCAGGTGTTGCTAATGGCTGGGCGCTGACACTTGAAAATGTTCGCTTGGGACAGCTAGTAGAAAAAAATGTTCGAGGTACTGTAATTGATGGTGATTATCCATATCAGGTACTTTTGGGAATGACCTTTTTAAACCGAATGAAAGTCGACAAAGAAGGCAATAAAATGGTTATTAGTAAAAAGCAGTAATTCTAATATTCAGCCACAGGCTTAGTCTCTAAATCACATCTTGTTTTAATTCCCTGATATAAACCTCTATAAATAATATTTGCGGTTGATAGGGTTGGTGTTGCTACCACCATTCCAATAAAGCCAAATAAATTTCCAAATACTATTATGCCTATAATCACTATCAGCGGATGAAGATTGACGGCATTGGCAATAACGGAAGGTATCACTATAGTGCTATCTATTAGCTGTGCAATTAAAATAACTGATATGGCAGCACCAACAAGCCAAAGCTCCATTGGTACTTCGCTTACGGCGAGTAGTATGGGTAATACGGTTGCCAGGAGTGGGCCAACATATGGAAT
>Ga0316204_10010209_pt1 | contig 12183 bp, 10 predicted proteins | sample 6monrhotite_MG_2_FD_205661 | JGI IMG/M metagenome (GOLD analysis project Ga0316204, IMG submission 205661) | Microbial mat bacterial communities from mineral coupon in-situ incubated in ocean water Damariscotta River, Maine, United States -... | ecosystem: Environmental > Aquatic > Marine >...
AAATCTGGCGGGGATAGAGAACGTACACCTGATTCATACTTTTGTGGGATGGGATGCAGACAAAGACAGTCTTGATAAAGTCCTGTCACAGACCCCGGCCCCCGCCGATCCGGATCTGATCAGCATCGATATCGATGGAACGGATTGGTATATATGGCACGAGTTGACGCACTACCGCCCCCGTGTCGTTCTTGTTGAATTCAATCCAGTCATTCCGAATGATGTGATGTTTATTCAAAGCAGGGACTTCAATGTAGTTCAGGGGTGCTCTCTTCGCGCGTTGATCGAATTGGGGAAAGCGAAAGGGTATGAGCTGGTGTGCGCCACACGATACAACGGCATCTTCGTTCTCGCCGAGGAATATGAGAAGTTTGGCATTGCGGACAATAGTATCGGGGCCATGCATCAACCACTTATGGATGGCAGAATTTTTCATTGCTACGATTCAAAAATATACACGGTCGGTATGGATCATCTGAACTGGGTTAGTGGCGGTTCTGAAACTACCAAGCGAACGATCCTGCCAGACGAATTACAGTTGCCGGTTGAACCCTGATCCGGCCCTTGCCCAAAAACCATCTGTCATTGGTTAATGTCTGGTAACATAATATACCGAGGTTTCAGATACACAGGATTTACGGAAAGCGAATGGGATGGATACGAATCGTCTGATTGACGATGGAAACATTATAGTTGATTTACATAACCAGCATCAGTTCGAGGCTGTTTCAAAGAAGCTTGATTCGTGGATCAGCGAGTATTGCGAAAACGCTATGTTGCCAATCGAGGGTCATAGATCTGCCCTTGTGCTGGCAAGTATTGCTTCCGCATTGGAACAGCATGACCTCCTGTCCCGGCTGAGAGACGCCTCTCACAATGCTGAATTTGATAATCGGTTGCGCGCCGAAACCAATGAAATCGTTGTAATGGCCTCTAACGGTCGGAAGGATGAAGCGCGGCAAGCGTTGCTTGATCTGACGGGCGGGGATTTGAACCGAACCATCTTGATGCCGCACTCGTGGGATGTTTTGGCGATGCTTCGCCGAATTGCCCTGAACGTGGCGGCAGAGGAAGCCCTGCCAATGATAGACACCCGTCGCTATGAGACCGGTGTTTTCGAACGGATCGGATTATTGGATGGTCCGCACGCAAATGTGCAAATTGACGGCCATGGCGAACCGGGTTTTCTGATGCACAGCAAGGGGGATTGCCCTGTTTGCGAGGTCGTTGTGCGAACCGGAGCGTATGAGCCCACCTCCATGCAAGTCTGGCAGGCGCTTGTCAGGCACTCGGACGTGGCGATTGATGTGGGAGCCCATGTCGGCGTTTTTTCACTGCTGGCTGCGGCAGCCTCGCCGACTATGCCTGTTCATGCGTTTGAGCCGAATCCTGAAGGGTACCAACGTGTCATGGAGAATATTCAGCTGAATGGTTTTTCCAATGTTACGACCTATCCCGTCGCTGTATCAGAAGAATCTGGCGAAACAGAGTTTGACTATGTTCCAAAGGAAACAGGTGGGGTTTGTGAGATTTCCTGGGTTGGTACGACGGACGGGCGCACATTCGAAGGCGGCTCCAACATGCGGATCAGGATGCAGTCCCTGGATGATGTACTGCCGCACTTAAAAGACCAGAAAATAGTCATGAAGATCGATACAGAGGGCAGTGAGGCCAAAGTATTTCGTGGCATGATCAACCTTCTTTCACGCAACAGCCCAGACATCATTCTGGAGACGTTCAGAAAAGTTGCCTGCCGTGAGATCAGGGAAATAATCGATCCCATGGGCTACCATGCCTATCGTGTGATGGAGGGACCTCATGTGCTTCAGGAGTTGGAAAATTTATCGCCGGCAAAATTGGACGAGTTTCATAATCTGAATACGCTGTTGACCACGCGAAGCCAGAAAGAGCTGAGTGACCTGCTGCCATCTCCGTGTCGAATTATCCCCTTGTAGGGTCATGAGGGATTGGTTTTTCCGCCTGTGTTTGGGAAAGGAAATGTTACGTGCGTATCGGTAGCTTAGATCTGAGGGCCATTGGTATCCGGCGCCTCATGCTGGCATGCTTCGCCATGCTTGCCGTGTTGCATGCGGCGATTGTGGCGGTCACCTATTTTATGATCCGGGATGCGGGGAATGAGGCGGTGTGCTGGCTTGGTGCTGTTGGCCTTGCAACCACAATCGTGCTGGTCATCGTATGGTTCGTTCTGGACCGCATCCTGATTGCGCGCAAGAAATATACAACAAAGTTGCCTGATAGGCCGGAATTTTACGATTTCGACTTGCTGAACCAACCCATGCATCTGGACGAATTGGGCGGCAAGAAACTGCGGGATGTTACCTTTGTCGTTTTCGATACGGAGACCACCGGCCTGAAGCCATCGGAGGGGGATGAGATTATCTCCATCGCTGGCATTAAGATCGTGGATGGAAAGGTTTGCGAGGGCGAGGTGTTCAGCGCGCTAGTCAATCCCGGGCGTTCAATTCCCAAGGCATCCATCAGGTTCCATGGCATCACCGACGAGATGGTCGCTGATGAAGCCGATATCAAGACGGTTGTGCCTGCCTTCCGCGAATGGGTAGGCGATGCGGTTCTGGTCGCCCATAACGCAGCGTTCGACATGAAGTTCCTGAAGTTGAAGGAGCAAACCACGGGAACCATCTGGGACAATATTGTCCTCGATACTTTGCTGCTGTCAGTCTTCCTGCACAACGAGACCCCCAACCACACACTGGATGCTATTGCCGAGCGCCTCGGAGTTACGGTGGAGGGGCGCCATACGGCATTGGGGGATTCCATCGTCACGGCTAACGTCTTCCACCGCATGCTGGATATGTTGGATGCGCGGGGGATTTCCACACTTTATCAGGCGATCAGTGCGGGCAATAAAATGGTGGAAGTCAGGAAGCTTCAGGAAGAGCATTTCTGAAGCGGGGTCGGCTCTGCGCCAACCCGTTAATAATCCTCGGAATTTCCCTGTGCGTCCGCTATTGTCCCGGAAACGAGGCCAGACGTGAAGGGCGTAACAGAACGCCCCGGGGATCAGAAATGAGTAACAACAAGCGGCGGATACCCGATCGAAACTTCGCCTTTTTCCACGCCAGTGTTTTCGGGATGCTGTTGTTGTTATCCGTGCTGGCTTCGACCGAAGCTCGCGCCGCATCCTATGCGACAGCCTACGATATGGGGATATTCCTCAACCAACCTCACCCCTTTGACGTGGGTGTTGCTCAGGTTCCGCCTGTCGCGCCGGTTCCAGTTGACGATGGTGGCGAACTGGACGGTCTGGATGACCTCACCCCTGATGAAGATGAAAGCGCTGGAAATGGTGATCCGCTCGAACCCGTGAACAGGTTCATTTTTGGCTTTAACAGTCTCGTAAACGATTTTCTTCTAAGCCCTCTCGCGCGCGGCTACAACAGCGTAACGCCGGACTTCGTGCGTAACTCCATCAGCAGTTTCCTCGGCAATCTGTCCAGTCCGGTGGTGCTTGCCAATGATCTTATGCAGCTGGAGTTCGGCCGCGCCTATCGCACGGCGGAACGAATGCTGATTAACTCGACGATCGGTATCGGCGGGGTCTGGGATGCCGCTAGCTGGATGGGGCGGGATGCCCATACGGAGGATTTCGGGCAGACCCTGGGCTCCTACGGTGTCGGTGAAGGGTTTTACCTTGTCTTGCCGATTTTGGGCCCCTCCAACCCCCGGGACGCGGTCGGCAGGTTTGGTGTCGATACCTATCTGGATCCGGTCGGCCTGTGGTTAAACAATACGGACCGTGAAGACTGGCAGTGGGCGCGGACAGGCGCCGAAGGTTTCACCGATTATGCGGATATCGTGACTGATCTCGATACCCTTGAGGAAAGCTCGGTGGATTTTTATGCGGCTGTTCGCAATATGTACCGGCAGAAACGCAAGGCGGAAATACTCAATCAGGATGCCGACGGGGGCGCGTCCAGCGGAGCGTCGTCTTTCGAAATGGAATTCGAGGACATTCCCTGACCTCGTTCTTGCTCATGATCCGGGGAAGGGGACCTGAGCTGTTCTTCGACCCGTTTCAGGCCATAGGAAATAAAGTTGCGTTCAATGAAGCCGACGGCGGCAACATCATTGCGCTTCATGGCCTCCAGAATGTCTTCAAGCTCACGGCATAGGGAATTCGCCACGGCATCTGTGTCCGATTCCAAAACGCCGTACCAATAGCTGGCGATCTGGAAATAACACCGATCCCATATCTCACGAAGCGGCTCGTTTCCAATCAAGTCGCCGATAGTAAAATGAGCTTCATGGTTGATGCGCCAGTAATCCTCGGTCGCCCAGCCTGTCCCCGCGTCGACAAGTGCGCGTGCACGATCGAGAAGCGCTGCCATCTGCCGAAGGTCGTCGGCATCCACTTTCCGGGGCGACATGTCACCAATTAACATGGCGATCCGTATGCGAAGTGCGTAAATCTGACGAACCTCTTCCCGGGTCCGTTCCATGACGATCGTGCCGACGCCGTTCTTTGCCTCGACAAGTCCCGCAGCGGACAGGCGTTGTAGGACGGCTCGAACAGGTGTGCGGCTGACACCAAATTCTTCAGCCAGAGCCCCTTCATATAAGACAGCGCCGGGCGCATAGATCCGCAGGCAAATGCGGTCCCGAATGGTGTCGAACATTGTGTCCGGGGCGCGCCGTGCCGTTGTTTGGGGAATGCTGGTCATTGCTCAGTGCTCACGTAGTAGACGCCCATATCCATCAATGGTGTCTTCGATGCCTGCCAGCCGCAGGGTATCCCATATCATGGCCTGATTGGAGCACACCACCGGCTTGCCGAGGCGTTGCTCTATGGTGTCAACAACATCAAGGGTCCGCAGGGCACCACAACTGATGAACAGGGCTTCGGAATCCGGGTGGTCGACAGCCAATGCGTACTCCACGAGAAAATCGGGCGGGACCCGAACCATCTCACTGTCTTTCTCAAGGTTTAGCCCGGTAATGTTCAGGACGTCGAAACCGGCATCCTTCAGGTAGATATCCTCACGGTCGTTGATTTCGTCCAGATACGGGGTGGCAACGCTGATGCGGTTCACCTTCAGGGCGCGCAGGGCTTTTATCACGCCGGTAATCAACGAGGTCGGTTGCGCGTTGGGCGCGCCAGCCCGAAGCTCTCGGAACACCCGGTCCTCACCAATGACCAGGCTGCCGGAAGTGCAGGCGTAACAGGTAACGTCAAGGCTACCGTCAGGCAGGATCGACGCCGCCGTTGCGGCAAGGTATTCGGCCTGTGCGGCGAGGGTTTCGTTGGTGATGCTGTCGGGGATTGGTACCCGTGCGAAATGCACGCCAACACCTTCGGGGCACAATGTGAAAACATCGTCTTCGATGGTCTGTTCTGTAGCCAGCAGTAGGTAGCCGATCTTTGCCCGGTGATGGCGGCCATCATCCAGTTGCAGCGGCGGGATCGTCGTCTCGTGGATGGGCGGCTTTGTCTTCATGGCAGGGAATCCGTCAGATAAGATGTATACATCAATAGGGCTTATAGCGTCATTTTTCCGATTGAACTATAAATATATTGATAGATGTATACAGCATGGATAGATTATGCCAGATAGTAGCCACCAGACAGTCGCCAAAGGGCAGTCAGAAGGCCGCAGGGACTCAATATTCTCTTATTATTCAGGAAAGCAGGGGCAGGATATCATGTTGAATGAGGCGCGCGGTCGGTTGCAGCAGTTTCAGGCCGAATTAAAGGCCGCAGGCCACCAAGTGGCGATCCTGACCGACGAATCATCCATTGCCTATCTCGCCGGGTTTTGGGGCTACCTTTCCATCGAGTTTGGTCGCCCCACCATGTTGCTCGTTTATGCCGACGCAGACCCGGTTGTGCTGACGCCAAAAATGGAAAGCGAGATGGTTGCCGCCATGACGTGGGTCGAAACCGTGCGCACGTGGGAAGATTCTGGTCCACACCGCTGGGAATCTGTACTGGCCCGCATTCTGGGCGACAAGCCCGGCCGGATCGGCGTCGAAAGCAACCTGATCCCGGCGATTGTGCGGAACATGTTAGCTGAAACTTATCCAGCGACCCAACTGGACGATGTCTCTCCGTTGCTGGGCGGAATGCGCATGATCAAGTCGCCGGCGGAGATCGACGTCATGCGACAGGCAGGCAAGATTGCCGGCGCGATGATGGCGGCCGCAGAAGGGTCGCTTGCCGTGGGGGCGCCGGAGTACGAGTCCGCGTTGGCCGTGATAAATGCGGGGACCCGCAAGGCCGCCGAGTTCCTCACAACAAAGGGCACCGAGGCTTTTATCTCGCCGCTGATCCACAACCTTCAAATTTTGCAGAGCGGGACCGACACCTCCATGGTTCACCGAAGGGCCAGCGTGAAAACCTATGAAGCGGGTGACCCGGTATACTTCTGCTTTTGCAACATGGCACAGTTCAAACAGTACAAGCTGGGTTTCGACCGCATGTTCCACGTGAGCGAAATCAGTGATGAAGCGGCACGGGTGCAAGAATCCGCCATTGCCGCACAACAGGCCGCCCTTGGGGCCATTCGCGAAGGTGTCGTCGCCGAAGACGTCGCCGCCGCCGCCAATGTGGTCTACAGCGAGCGTGGCTACGAAACCGGCTACCGGACCGGCCGCTCAATCGGGGTTTCCTATCTGGAAGCGCCTGAGCTCAAGGAAGGCGACAAGACGGTCCTCAAAGCAGGTATGACGTTTGCTGTGGATGGTGGAATTTCCGTGGATGGCCAGTTTGGTGGGCGGATCGGCGACTCCATTGTTGTGACGCCTGATGGTTTCGAGTACCTGACAGACTATCCCCGCAAATTGCTTTTGGTCTGAGTTCATGGAGAAAGCCCCCATGGGTGAACTGCATACAGCCATCTATCAGCACGCAGCAACGCCCGATTTGGTACCAGCCAGCGTGCGGATTGACCGGTTGGAAGCGGTAGTGCGCGACCACGATGGTCCGCTTGATCTCGTCGTTTGTCCTGAACTGTTCTTGTCGGGTTACGACATCGGTTCGTTGGTCCATGATCGTGCGGAAGCCGCGGACGGCCCGTCCGCCGCCAGAGTGTCTGAGATTGCACAGCGATACGGGACCGCCATCGTTGTGGGGTATCCAGAATCCGATGGCGACACCCTTTACAATGCCGCGATGGTTTATGGCGCGGACGGTGGGCATTTGCTGAATTACCGGAAACGCCTGATCCCGCCCGGTTTTGAAGGAACCTACTTCGCTCAGGGAGACTCACAGGGCGTATTTGAAATCAATGGCTGGAAGCTGGCTGTGCTGATTTGTTACGACGTGGAGTTTCCGGAGTACGTGCGTCAAGCGGCCCTGTCGGGGGCCGACGCCATTGTTGCCCCGACGGCGCTCCGTAACATGTGGGGGTTTGTAGCCGACACCATGCTACCGACCCGGGCGTTTGAGAACGGTGTTTATGTGCTCTATGCCAATCACGCAGGGGCCGAGGGAAACTGTGAGTACCTTGGCCGCAGTGTCATTGTCGGGCCGAGCGGCGAGGAGGCTGCCCGTGCCGGTGACAGCGAAGAGCTAATCGCCGCAACACTTGATCGCAGCGCTGTTTTGGCAGCCCGCGCGACGCTGCCTTATCTGGACGTGGTCAGGAATGGCCTGCCGGGTTAGCCGGTGTTTTCCTTGGGCCAGGAAAGGCTGGGCTGTGGTTCGCTGCCCCGATCCAGTAGATGGTCGGTTAACCCGGCCCCGATCCACATGCCGCTCAAGGCGACCCAGGCGGTAAGGGAAAAGACGGCGCCGCCGGTGATGCCCGCGCCTACGGCACAGCCGCCCGCCAGCATGCCGCCAAATCCCATAATAGCGGCCCCAGCCAGATAACGCCGCATGGCCGGGCCGCCTTCAAAGCCCTCAAGCTTTAACTCGTTGGTCAGATAGGCAGCCAGAAAGCTACCCAGAAAAACCCCGGGCACAAGGCCAACATCGAAATCCAGTTCCGTGCTGGCCGGATCAAGAAAGATCATCAGGGTATCCGCCGATGGCCCGGTGAAGGTGATGCTCTCAACCTGCACCGGATCAAAGGATTGATAGGACAGGGTGTAGGTAAGAAGCCAGCCAAGGGAGACAACACCGCCAGCGCCCAGCGCGGCAAGCCATGTCCGTCGGGGGAGCCTGTTGTGCCAGGCAAAGAACACCGCGCCGATCAGAAAGGCTGTTCCCACCGTCATTGTCGGATCAATGCTGCCAACGTGCGGCAGGGCATCGATCAGGCCGTGTCCGTCCACAATCCACAAGGTCGTCAACATTTCGCGTAAAGGTGACAGAATACCCCTGAAGGCAGCCTGTGCGCTGACCGCAAAGACCAGCCCGGAAAGCAATGCCCGAAGATTGCCGGTGGCGGACAGAACCAGAAGGCGGCTGGAGCAGCCCCGCGCGAGGACCATGCCGCAACCGAACATCAAGCCGCCAATGATGGCACCCGACATGGATGTCTGTGGAGAGAGTTGTCGGGCGTCGCTCACGTCAAGAAGGTTCCAGTAGAGGAAGCTTTGTGTCGCGAATACTGCGCCCGAGAACGCTAGCAGCCAGATTGAGACTTTTGAGCCGATTGCCCCGCGCACGAATTCGACCACGGCGGCGCGCAGGCAGAAGCGGCTCTGTTGCGCGGCAGCGCCAAATATCAAACCAATGAGAAGGCCGCCCAGCGAAACCGTCATGGTCGGGCCGAGTGGATCAAGAATCCATGTTAAGTCCATAACCCTGTTTCGCAGATCATTTCGGTAACTGCCTTGACGTGGGTCAAGCTTGCGGAAAAGAGAATAAGGAGTCCGAAGCTAAAAGAACACCCGCAGCGCGATTAGCGACTGCGGGTGCCTCCAGGGAGGTATCAACGATAAATTTTAATCGCAAACAGTGATCGGTATTAGACGACCCACCACCGTTCGAGGATGTGACGTCCGTCCAGTCCGCGGTCGGACGCGAGCGGCCCGTGAGCGACTTTGTTGCTACGGGCGTGAACGTCGTTGGCGAACAGGGGCACGATAATTCCGCCTTCATCACGCAGAATGGTCTGTAGTTCGGAGTACATGCCTCTGCGTTTTGACGTGTCCAGTTCAGCCTTCGCTGCGGTCAGGACTTCGGTGAAGCGAGCATGATCGAAGTGGGTTTCATTCCACGCCGCACCAGGCATGTATCCGGTTGCGAGCATTTCACTTTCGGTCGTATAGCCACCCCAATAGTTCGTGAATATCGGCTTCTTCATGTAAACGTCGGACCAGAAGCCGTCGTTCGGTTCACGGATGACTTCAATGTTGATGCCCGCACGCGCGGCGCTCTCCTTGAAAAGAACCGTTGCATCCACGGCACCTGCAAACGCTGCGTCGGCCGCGCTTATGGGAATATCGAGGGAGCTTAATCCGGCTTTCTTCAGGTGGAACTTCGCCTTGTCGGCATCGTATTGACGCTGTTCGATGGATGCGTCGTGATACTGATAGGACTGCCCGATGGGGGTGTCGTTACCGATGGCACCGTGACCGCTCAGAACAACCTTGAGCAACTGTTCGCGGTCAATGGCGTACTTCATGGCCATGCGGACATCGTTGTTATCGAACGGGGCAACGTCCATCATCATGGGGTAGCAATAATGAAGCGGGCCGGTGGTTTCCTCGACGGTGAGGTTATCCTCGCGATTCAACAGGCTCGCCGTTTTCAACTCGACCTTGTCAATCACATCGACAACGCCGGAACGGAGGGCGTTAGTCCGCGCGACCTGATCCTGAATGGTCAGGAACTCAATGTCGCTGGCATGGGCGCGGTCATCCCGCCAGTAGTTCGGGTTCCGGGTAAGCGATGCTTTGACGCCGGGCTCGTATTCCTTGAGCAGGTATCCGCCCGTACCAACGTTTGACTGCCAGTCGATGCCACCGTCCGCCGTAGCCGGGCAAATCGAGAATCCGGCTGAGGCCAGCATATAGGGGAAATCGGCATTGCCGGCGACCAGTTCGAACTCCAGCCGATTTTTACCATCGGCTTTAAGGCTCGCAATTTCTTCAGCAATTGGCTTAACGAACGATTTGCTGTCTTCACCCAAATGATGATTGATTGAAGCGATGACGTCGTCGGGGGTCAGGGATTTTCCATTGTGAAACTCCACGCCCTTACGCAATTCGAACGACCATTTCTTTGCGTCGGGCGTTGCCTCCCAACTTGTTGCAAGGCATGCATCAAGGCTTCCCCCGACGCCGATTTGTGTCAGGGTGTTGCGAAACGCATAATCCAATGCCCATTGATAGCCGTTGAACAGGCTCGCCGGATCAAGCGTATCACCGGATTCACCATGCCCCATGGCGACCTTCAGGGTCCCACCCTTGCGTGGTTTCGCGCTGGCGAGCGCTCGATCAGCCAAGGTCGTGGCGAATACCGCCCCGAGTCCCAGCGCGGTAGCGGAGCCAATGAAATCCCGCCGGGTCATTTTCCCAACGCTGAGGCGTCCTGCCATCCAGTTAAGTTTGGCATCTGAATCGTTATTACTCATTATTACCCTCCTGTTTTGATGACTTGCTGTTATCTTTATGATCGGATTTTGTTAACTGTCGACAGTTTACTCATTTTTCAATTAATGTCGAGTCGAAGCAAGTCTCCTCCCCCAAACCATGATCAGGAGACTAAGAGAGGCTGGAGTATTTTGGCTGATAGGATGACGGTAAGTCGAGAGACCGTCCTGATCGAAGGGGCTATTTTTGGCCGCCGGAAATGGTCGCCATGTGCTGGTGATAGAACTGGACAACACTATCGTGATTTACCTGTAAAAATACGGCCATCGCCTGTCCGACCTGATCGGCATCGCCGTTCTCAAATGCATCTAACAGCGGCAACAATGTTTCGATGAAGAACGCCCCAGGCGCAGATTCGGCCAGATTGACGATGGTCGCGATTTGCCGCCCTTCCCAGATCATATCTTCAAAAAACTCGATGAACCGGGGGTTCTTTGTCAGGCTGAAAATAAACCGATGGAACGCGTAGTTTGCTTCCAGAGGGGCCAACGGGTCGCCGCGTCCCGTCGCGACCGCACACACGGCGTTGTACAGGTCCCGCAGTTTTCGGATGTCGTCTGGTGACGCCATTTCCTTCGCTTTTTTCGCGGCATGCACCGAAAGGCAGGACCTGATCTCATGCAGGTGTTCGATAGCATCGAGGGTGAGAGCGCGTACAAAGAAGCCGCGTCGAGGCTCGGATCGCAGAAACCCCCGTTGTTCCAGTAACCGTGCTGCCTCGCGCACCGGCCCCCTGCTTACCCCCATGCGCCGGGCCAGGTCAGCTTCGGAAAGCCTCTCGTCCGGTTGTAGCTCCCCTTTAATAATCGCCCCGAGGATCTTGTCACGCACCTGCTCGACGAGGCTCTGCTGCTCGACAACTTCAAACGTGGATTCGTCGATGATTTCGTTTTGCTGCATGGGCCGGTTTATCCCTCGGTGTTGGTCTTGGCTTCCCCCCGTGAGGGTCGCGGTGTTGGCCTCCCGGGGCCACAATCAATGGTCGTCTGGTACCTGTATATCAACGCTGGGCCGTAAATGCCATCAATTGTCGTCATCAGAAAACTGTTGACAGTTGGCAGTAATAACGCAATTCATGAAAAGCCTGCCCACAGCATCCACGGGTCCCGTTGATGCCTTTTGGAAGAGAAAAATGACCCTTTCCGAATACGCCAAGTGTGACGCAACGAAGCTCGCCCAGTTGGTGCGGGACGGCAACGTTACGCCAAAGGAACTGGCTGACCTTGCCATGCAGGGGATCGGCTTGGTCGACGGCCGGCTGAACGCGGTTGTCGAAACGTACCCGGACAGAGCGAAAGAGCGCTATCTGGATCGGCTGCCGGGCGGGCCGTTGAGGGGCGTTCCAACCTTGAAAAAGGACCTGGCGTTCGCCGAGGCCGGGCATCTGATCGAAATGGGCAGCCAATTAAGCAAGGGGATGGTAGCTGACACGGACAGCACCGCATTTGAGCGCCTGCGTGGCGCTGGCGCGGTATTCCTGGGGCGGACGACAACGCCGGAGTTCGGTCTTGCCGGAATTACCGAATCCAGAGATGCCGGGGTCACGCGAAACCCGTGGGACCTTGACCGAACCCCCGGGGGCTCCAGTGGAGGATCGGCTGCCATGGTCGCGGCGGGCGTCGTGCCGATGGCGACGGCAAGCGATGGCGGCGGTTCGAC
>Ga0316204_10010210_pt1 | contig 12182 bp, 4 predicted proteins | sample 6monrhotite_MG_2_FD_205661 | JGI IMG/M metagenome (GOLD analysis project Ga0316204, IMG submission 205661) | Microbial mat bacterial communities from mineral coupon in-situ incubated in ocean water Damariscotta River, Maine, United States -... | ecosystem: Environmental > Aquatic > Marine >...
TCAACCAGAACAGACTCAACAACAGCAGCTGCCACAATGGATGCAGTGAACCGCCGCCACCACTCGCTGGCGCCGCTTCCTGCTCACTCACTGCAACTGCTTTAGCGATCTGTGCGGGATCTTTGATCACGCGATTGGCCTGCCCATCCATATCATTCCCACCACCATCCTGAATGGTAAGCTGGACACAATAATGACCCGCCGTTAAACCCGCAGTGTAAGCAGCACTACCCGGCGACGGACAATCCCCTGGTGACCCTGGTGCTGATGCAATGCTATTACTGGCATCCTCGACATAATCTTTCCAGCCATCCACCGGATGATATTTACGATAAACCGCGTTGATTGGCAGCGCCTCCATCTGCGGAATCGTTAACATCACTGACTGGCCCGCATTTGGTAGGCCTGTGATCTCAAAATCAACATAGCCACCACCCGCATTCGGCACCGTATCTGGATCAGTCACCGCTCCTGGGTTCCCTTCACCACCGCCGTAAGCAGAGATATCACCAGAGGTGACATAAGCCCCATCACTCTCTGCAGCAAATGCGACATCACCCAGACGCAGCGTTAGCCCCACTTCAGTACGCATAATGTAGCTCGCGTTCTGAGCGGCAAAGAGCTGTAGCTCATTCGCCATCAATGCCGCGGCATCAAGGTAATCGGGAACGCCATCACCATCGCTATCGGCAAACGATTCATCGCTATCGATAACACCATCATTATCACTATCCGCCGAGGTTAATACGGGCGCAACTGTGACCAACTCTATCAACAGCTCGCTATCGACTGAAATATTTGGCGTACCGTTATCAGTCGTCGTCAATCGCACCTTATAAAAGCCATTTGCAAGCTGTGCTGGATTGAACACATAGGTGGTGTCATCTGCATCAACCACCTCTCTGGTGGCTAAAATTGCGTTCGTTGCCGACCAACTGTAACTATGGGTATCTGTTGGATTAGGGTCAGTGACCAGCGCGCTGACCGTCACGTAGCCATCCGCCCTCACAAGCAGGCGAGTATTTTGGCCATTCTGCACAGCACTCAATGTCACCTCCGCCGCCTCGTTCAGCTCAATCGTTGTGATGGTGTGCGTATTGCGTAACCCCTCGCGCGCATTGGCCAGGGTCCCCATAGTGAAGACAATCGTTTCACCTGCATCACCCGCGCCGTCATCCTGAATATTTACCGTGACACTACCACTGGTGCCGCTAGCAATCACAATATCGTTATCGATCGCATCATGATCAATCGGGTAGCTCGCGCTCCCGCTCACGGTATAAGGGATTGTCACTGGGTAACTCAATGCTGGTGCGCTCAGCTCAACCCCAACCGTAACAGCACCACCCTCACCGACCGACTGATCAATCCAGAAATTAGCAAATGGCGGCTGAGCATCTTGCTCATCATCAACCATAATGATGGTTTCGCGAGAAGGATGGTCAATGATATAACCTGAGCTGCGTGCAAGCGTGACCACAATCGTCTCATCGCCCTCCACCAGCGCATCATTGATCGGTGTAATTCCCACCACCGCACTACTGCTACCCGCCGCGATATCAACCGCACCGGTCAACGCCTGGTAATCACCACCCGGCCAGGCAGTACCCGCCGCAGAGTAGAAGACACGCAGTGAGTCAGTCGTAAGGCCACTACGCGAAACGGTGAACAGGCCAGCAGCACCCGCCTCATTAACAGTTGGGTTGGTTGCACTCAGTGTGACTCGCGGTATCGCCCCATTATCGTTATCACGGTTAACGACCGCTACGTCGACGGCGTTCATGCCGTTGTAATAGGTATCACCATCCGCGATGGCTGCGGCCGTCACAATACTATAATCGACATCCGCATCAACAGTATTGCCATCGTCCACACCAATCACGGTGCCGACCTGCTGCACGCCCCAATTCCCAGGGGTAAAGATAAACTGATTCGGTGTCACTACACCTTCACCGACATTACTACTCGACAGTCCAATGGTGACATCAACATCCGGCTGACTCGTCAACATCATTGAAAATGACATCCTGCCGCCCGACTCCGTCGTGACTAACGTACTAGCCGGTGATACTACGATGCTGGCAACATCGTTATCATAGATTGTCAGTGTCGTACTGGCCGGTATTCCCGGCGTATAACCGGCACCAGTGAGCAGCGACAACACCACCGTTTCATCGCTTTCTACTAAACCGTCATTCGTTGCAGAAACATTCACGTCCACAGACACAGCACCGGCAGGAATCACCACTGATGCGCCCAGGCCGCTAAAGTCACTGCCACTTGCTGTACCTGCCACACTGTAATCAACCGTCAGTGGATCGGTGATTTCACCAGAACGCATAAACCTGACGTACCCTGTTTCACCTTCTGTCGCGCTCACTGATGACACCACCACCGCAACCGCCACATCATTATCATAATTAGTGACATCAACGTTCACCGGATCAATACCGACATAACTCGCATCGGTGGTGACGACCGTCGCAAGATCGATCACATACGGGATAGCGCCATCAGAAAGCAGATCATTTTCGCCAGTTATCGTGACCGTCTGCGGCACATGCCAATCATTGATATCAAAGCTGAGTAATGCAGGTGAGACTGTCCCTTCCGTTGTCATTAGACTGGAAACGGCTATCGATAATGTATCGGTCTCGGCAGTAAATGGTGCGTCCAGTACAACAGTAAACGTCGCAGTACCACCATTTTCATCTGTCTGTAATCCAGTCGACGGCGTCACCGTTACACCGGGGGCCTGTACGTTACTTATGTAAAGAAAGACTGTCCCTTCATTTCCCTCAGAAGAACTATCCTCAACATTTATTCCAGAGGCATAGATATCTGATAGGCCATCACCATTGACATCACCTAGCGACCCAACCATCGTGCCCAGCGCATCAAAATTGCCCCACACCTGCCTATCTTTATCTGAAAAAACAGCTGTTGTCTCAAGGCCCCCAAGACGATCATTCAAATGCACATAGACACCACCAATCGTATACGTTGGATTACTACCCGTTCCACCAATGGCGACATCAGGATAGCCATCGCCATCAAAGTCACCAATGCCAGCAATAGAAGAGTAACCATATGTCGCGCCCACATATGGACCAATTAACATTTGATCACTTTCAGTGGCGGCACGCACAATGCCATCAGCATCTGCAGCAGTCACCAGACCTGTCGCACTGCCTTTAAAGAGAAATACCGCCCCTTCATAGCTCGACCCAGACCAAGTGCTATATTGCCCAGCACCCACCAGTAGGTCACCAAAACCATCACCATCGATGTCACCAGCATCCGCCAGTGACGAACCTAAATACCCTCGAAATAGATCACTCTCAGCCACCCAGTTGGCATCGCTAGTATGTGCAATCTTATCAACCCCAACGACATCAAAACCGCTCGCAGACCCATGGAAAAGAAAGACACGCCCTTCATCGACACTGCCATTATCAAACAGACGTGCACCGATGACCAAATCGCGGTAGGCATCACCGTTGACATTCACGGAGGCCAGACTACCCGGACCGCCACCTAACTGAACTGAAGCCAGATCTGCTTCAAATGCCCAATCCCAGGTTGCCTCTGTGATCACCTCAATCGTTCCATTGTTATCAGGATCTAACCAACCATCAGCACGATAACCAACAGGCCATAACGCACGATCAGCACCGTAGGTCACCGTCCATTCAGCAGCATAATTTTTATACAGGAACACCCTGCCTTCGTTTGATGTATCGCTATCGAAAAGTGGTGCAGAGATCACCAGATCCATATCACCATCACCGTCAAAATCGTCAGCGACAAGTGATGAACCAAATTGGGAGCTTGAACCAGTACTATTAAAAAATAGCGCGGCGTCAGCAGCTTCAGTGAGACCGTCGCTATCGAGATCAGAAAAGCCCGTGGCCGAGCCATAATAGATATGCACACGTCCTCTCACGCTGTAACCAAACTCACCGACAGCAATATCATCACAGCCATCACCATTAACATCGCCGAGGTTAACCACCGCGCTGGCAAAATCTGAACCGATGGTATAGATCCGCTGATCACGCTCAGTAGAAAAACCATTACCGTTGCCATAATAAACGCTGAGATCACCACGCAAGGCATGATCACCACCTACAACAAGGTCATCAATACCGTCGCAATTGGTATCGGCAAGCGTCACCGCTGTGCCGTGCTTGCCGTTATAAACATCCGGGTCCAATGTCACAAGGGTTCGATTGTTATCAAGATTGGTAACATCGACATCATCAGGGTCAATCAAACCATAGCCAGCATCACTCGACACTAACGTAGTTTGAATCGTGTATGGCTGATGCCCATCCGTCACCTTATCATCCAAGCCAGTAACGGTGATGATCGTGCCATTAGTAGACGGCGTTATATTCGCGGGAAACGTAATCGACGCAGGAGAGACCGTGCCTTCCGTCACATCGCTACTGGTAAAATTAATCGTCACATCTTCTGCAGGCGCCGATAGTAGTTTGACCTTAAATGTTGCCTGCCCACCACTCTCCGTCGTCTCCAAATCCGTCGTCGGTGTCACCACAACAGTCACGCTTTCATTATCCAGATTTGTCATCGGAATATCGGCAGGGTTTAAACCGTCATAATCACCGTCGGCAGAGGAAAACTCTGAGGTCACAATATTATAAGCAATATCACCATCATGCTCTCCATCATCAAGCCCCCTAACCATTAACGAAACTCCCTGGTTCCACGAAGAAGGGAATATCGTTACTGTTGGAACCCCCATCACAGCGGCTTCAGTCATATCATCAATCGAGAGCATCAACGTCACTGGCGCTGTTGGCATACTCGTCAACTTCACCGACATCGGAACGAAGCCACCATATTCATTAGTCGTCGCACCGTAAATTGAAGTGATGGTCACACCCGCCACATCATCATCAGCATTGGTTAGTGCGACATCCGCTGGATCATAGGCTGCATATAATGGATCTGCACTCGATGTAATTGTCGTTACAATGCTATAGGGCGTGGCTGTATCGACAATCACATCATCAATACCAGTCACCTCTAGGAACTGCGGGGTTTGCCAATCTAACGGGGTAAACTCTATCGCACCAATATCAATAATACCTTCAGTCAGGTCATCAGAAACTAGACTCATAAACACATCGGCCGCTGGCTCAGAGTCCAGACGCACCGTGAATGTCACCGCACCCCCAGCCTCAGAGGTGCTACTAGCGCTAATGATCGTAATCGTCGCACCAGTCGTATCGTCATCGATATTACTCATATCAATAGCTGGAAACACCATATCATCGTAATTCGCATCACTACTCACGGCACCAGCAAACAACACCTGATAGGCAATATCGCCATCATCCACATCATCATTCAGTCCTGTAATCGTCACCGTTTGTGCAACATTCCAGTTAGCTGGCGTGAACAATAAATTCGATGTTGATAGCGCCGCCTCTGTCAGATCCGAACTCTGCAACAGGATGGTGACATTACTCAGCGGCGCACTACCCAGCACCACATCAAAGGTTGCTGCAACACTTGGCTCTGACGTTGAACCACTCACCGCAGAAATATTAACAATGCCGCTACCCGCTACATTGATAGCGTCGTAACTCATCGACACATTGGAGACAACGGGCGTTGTATCCAGACTTGAAACCAGCGTGACACGATACTGAACCCACTGATCATTCACCGCGTCTCTTAACGAAGCAGGCAATGTGGTACAACTGATCGCACCCGAACCACTACAACCCCCACTATGTGTGTTAGCAGAATTCCAGTAGCTGATTGCATCGCCACTCGGCCCACGCCACTCAGACCATACATCCGGTGAACCGGCGTTATCGGCGGCAGTACGAATCTGCAAGCGGACATCCGTACCTGGCAATGCTAATGTTTCACTCCATCCCAATCCACCTAGCAGGTTTGTGCTATCCGTTGAGTTATACGGTGATGAAATCAGGCTCGCCGAATCAACGTAAGTGGTGTAATTAAAAGTAATATCGTTCAGGCTTGGTGTCGACAATGGGGCAGAGGTTGCAGAACGAATACGGTACTGCACATAACGCAATGTTGATAACACTGAAATATCCGCACCATCCAGCTGATCTGATTGCCATGCTGTCCAGCTACCATCAATTATCGCGGTATTCCCCGCACGAACATCCACCGCCAATGATGTGCCGACAGGCAACAGTGCTGTGTAGTTGAGCGTGTTAAAACCCAGGTGCGGGCCAATATCAATGACCTTAGAGTAATACTCCCCCGTCGGCTGATAGTCACCAAGACTAATGATCTCAATGCCAGCACCACCACGGCCAGCATAAATATAATTCTTATGGGCCGTTAATCGATTAATATTATAAGTAGTGCCCGACTGACTCATCAAAAGCTCAGGAGAGACGGGATCACTAATATCAAATGCTCTGGCCTGAGAACTCGCCACACCATACAGAAAACCACCATTAATATCGATCTGCGAATAGCTGCTAGCCACCAACGAAGAGATTCCAAGCAGAATCGGCGCTGCAGGATCAGTCACATCAAAGATACGCATCCCCAATGAACTATTAATATATAAAATATCGCCCTTCACAGAACCTGGGCCATAAATGCCGCCATCAACATGAGAGTTAACCAGTTCCGGCTCGAGTGGATCTGAAACATCATAAATCAACAGGCCATTGCTAGCAGACCCCTCTGACAGATAGATGTAGCCATTAACAGCGGTCACATAGGTTGCGTTACCCACCGTATCAATATTAGTGACAAAAAGTGGCGCATATGGATCTGACACATCGACAACAACTAAGCCGCTAGTTTGCCAGCTCGCCATAAACAGGTGATTGCCAATTTTCGCAAGCGAATAAGTCCAGCCTGTGATCGGTATCTGAGAAATTGTGACCGGTGCTGTTGGATCAGTGATATCGACAATAGCGATACCTGACACCACCGCAACATAGGCTAAATTACCTTCAATCAACACATCATAAATACGATGACCATGTCCAGTACTGGCAACCAGCACGGGGGCAGTAGGATCAGAGACATCGACAATGCGAAACCGCGCATTACTATTACCAGGGTCATCAGCAAAGTAGAGATAACCATCTCGGTAGGTCATCTTGCCAAAGATATTGCTAAAGACATCATACTGACTGACTGACGTAGCTGCCCATGAAAAAGACAGATCTATAGACGCGGCCTCTCCCAACCCTTCAATGTATACGTTGTTACCCCCTGCATACTTCAGATAACCCACCTTTGCATAACTGATTCTCGGTGTTACAGCGGCATCAGTTGTAGATAAAGTCACCACGTATTGAAAATAACGCATTGTTGTTAACGATGAGATATCAACGCCACTCGCCACTGCCGAGATAGTTGTCCAACCACCATCTGAAAAGTTAGGCGTATCACCCGCCCTCACATCAACCGTAAGCGAAGTCCCGGCTGGCGTTGTATCAGCATCAAAGGTAAAAGTACTATATCCATAGTGGTTACCGCTATCGATCACAGCCGATTCATAAACACCAATCGTTGGACTCACCAAATATGAGTCAGAGATACCATAACGCAGATATGTGTGGCCAGAACCACTACCACCAACCTGATCAACCACACCATCACTATTAACATCACCTAGCGAAAATGAACCATTGGTTCCGACATCAATAACACCTGCCCATTCGGACAGACTTGCACTCCAGGCTGGGCTCAATTCAGTACCAACATTTTGATACGCTCTAAAACGACCGGTGCTATGCCCCACAACCAAGTCAACCAGACCATCATTATTAAGGTCTCCCAACGCAGGCGCCGCAAACGACCCTGCATCTTCGCTCGGCGCCCACTCCACTGGGGCAGCAGTCGACCAGTCAGGCGAAACTGCACTACCATTCAAAAAGGCATAAAGAAGCCCGCCACCAACACCCACAATCAGATCAAGGTCACCATCACTATCAAGATCAGATAGCGCGGGATGCGCTGCCGATGTCACATCAGGACCATCAAATGCACTGTTGAATTCCCAGGAGGGAGAGAATTTTGTCCCCGTATTTTCAACGCCCAATAGCCGACCATCCGCCAAACCAATCAATAGATCATAATCGCCATCACCATCCAGATCGCCAGCCTCAGGGGCCATATAGGTGGTAGATAAACCAGGCTGGTTCATGTTCCAACTGCTTTGGAGCGACCAGGCTGGAGCGGCCATCGTACCGGTATTTCTAAAAGCAAAAACGAAGGAACTCCCATACTCCCCAATCATCATATCCAGCAGACCATCATTATCGAGGTCGACCAATGTAGGGGATGCGTACGATCCAATGTCGTTTGTCTGACTTCCCGAGCTAGAAGCCCAGATTGGCGCAACAGATGCGGTACGCGCCATAATCACACCGCCGTTGGTAATCTTCGCATTAGTAGCCACATGACCCGTCCCTGAAAAATCAGGGGCAGATGTGTGAAATTGAAATTGATCTGGATTGAAAGCAAAATCGGCATCAGTCGTCTGTACACGCGAACGAATGGTCGTACCTAGATCAAGATCGGCACCCGAATTTATGACATCGATTGAAGCGTCCTGACTAGCGTAGGTCACCCAACTATTTTGATTACCTGGATGAGTAGCCTCTGAAGCAACAACACCGCCGCTCCAGCTATCCTGACTAAAGGTACCGGAGGTCGCTGAAAAAACAGATGTAGAGGCAAATAGAAATAATAAAAAGAGCGCGATAGAAGGAACAGCCACTTTTCGCAGCTGACTACGATGTGAAATCATATTCCCCTCATCAATACAAGCATCATAAACCTGGCGCATCTTCCGCTGCCTCTTTAATTATAGAATTCCACACTTTATGCAAGATAACTGAAATAGCATCAATTACCTCTCAGTGCCCCCCACTCAACATCACCAGCCCCTCCACCCTGCACATAACAAGAGAGAGATGCGATACAAAAGACCGCAGGGGGATATCCATATATTCTGATTTTCTGCACAGGTCTACGCACATGAAGAGGCGTAGGCACCGGCTCTCGCATTGCTAGTATATCGGCCAAGCCAAACATCATTGTAGGTAAAATCCTAGTCAACAGGCCTACAAACACCTAATGACAACTATAAAAACAAAAAATCATTATAAAATTACCCCATCCATTACAACAAGTTAACATAACTTTAACGCTGAAAAATAAAAACAGCGACGCAATGTCAGAAGTCATGACAATTATGCTACAGTTTCCCTACTAGAAACAGAATGTTTTAGCTTAAAAAATAGGTAATTGGCTCGCACACACCTTACTTAAATAAATTTAGAATGATTTTATAAAAATAACTAGCACGACTCAGCCTTAAACTGAGCCTTTTCTTTATGCCTTTATCAAAAACTATAAATTCACTGCCGCTGTACATCGCCACCCTGTGCGGCACTACCTCTGCTCACGCTGAATTTGTACTCGATTTCATGCCAGATGATGGCTTCGGCCTTGGCACCGTATTCGTCCACGGACAATTCGGCTCAGATGTACCAGGCGCCACACCATTTCTAATGCGAGGCAGCCTACAGCTCCCTGAGATTGTGGTAGACCCAGACACCGGGCTCGACTATTTTCATATAGTGATGGGCGACCCCGCAGAAGGGTTCATGCAAGATGTCTATATCGAACGAGGCTTCACCTCTTTTCAAGGCGGCGCTGGCTCCGCTGTTGGTGGCGGGGGATTTGGCAACAATAATAGAACACCACTAGGGCCTAATGCCGCCAATGGCCAGGCCAACCCTCGTAAAACGTTAGTCAGACAAGTGGTCTCCGATGGTGAAATTTATATGGATTTCATCAAGGACAAATTTGATCGAAAACCCAAAATCACGCAGATACTCTCTCTGCCGAAAATGTCATCTATTTTCCAGTTAGACATGGGCAACAGCACCTATGGTGATGATCTCACTCCGGGCGTCCTTTTTCTTACGCAATACCACACCGATGACTATCAGGATGAGGCCAGCTTCAACTACGCAACTGATGTCCAAAAGTCAAATATCGAGGGCGGTCGCTTTACTTATAACAATGGCAGCGGCCCCGGTGGCTCTGCTGGCACCTACATCTATGCTCAGGGTGATTTCGACGCTGACTCCCCCACATGGGAGGCCTATTTTGACCACAGTCAGGCCAATCACTGGAGCTACCCCATCGAAAGACCTACCCCCCCATAACCTCAGTTACCACCTAAAATTCCGCCTCAAACTGCCGATACAATGTATGCAGCAGGCTAATTATTAAGCTTAGCTTTTAAGCGGGCTCTCTCCCTCCGCAATTAAAAATAGCACCAACACATTGCATTCATCGAGAGAAACACCGCAATCTCATCAGGACGATGCCACCAAAATAATGTAAACCGTACCGTTATGAAGCAACGCTTTACGCTACATAAAACTAATATCACTGCACTCTGTCTGTTATGCAGTGTTTCTGCGCACGCGGAATTCGTGCTTGATTTTATGCCTGACGATGGTTTTGGGCTCGGCACGTCTGCAGGCACCCCCTGGCTAGCCAGAGGCAGCCTTGAACTACCTGAGATAGTCATCGACCCTGAAACTGGCCTGGATTATTTCCACATAATCATGGGCGACCCCAGCAGCGGCTTTATGCAGGACGTCTACATTGAACGCGGTTTTTCCTCATTCCAGGGAGGCTCCGGCTCTGCTGTTGGTGGTGGTGGCTTCGGAGGTAACGATCAAACACCGCTAAGCGCAACATCAGGAACAGGGGAGGCAAATCCTCGCAAAGTATTAGTCAGACAGGTAGTCTCCGATGGTGAAATCTACATGGACTTCACCAAAGACAAACTTGATCGGAAACCCAAAATCACACAAATGCTGACACTGCCAACCATGAATTCTATTTTCCAAATAGACATGAGTAACAGCACCTATGGTGATGATCTCACCCCCGGCGTTGTCTTTTACACCATGCAGCTGGCCGACGATTATAAAGATCAGGCCGACTTTAACTTTGCAACCGACATCCAGGAGTCGGTTATCGACGGTGGGCGCTTCACATACACCAATGGCACTGGCCCAGGCGGCTCAGATGGCACCTATAACTACGACCAGGGAAACTTCGATATCGACGCCGTCTCATGGGAAGTTTATTTTGATCACAGCATCGCTAACCCCTGGTCAAATTCCACCCACAAACCACAACCATAAAACCAACCAGTCATTACATACCGCTCACCACTCCACCTTAACAACCTATCGCTCCAGCAATAAAAAAGGCGCATGCTTAACCATACACCTTCATTAAACGCTACTCTTATCAGACTACACTTAATAGGCTTTTAGCCTCGATTGGCGATATAGCGCGATCGCCCACAATAGATTCAACAACACCCACAAGGGATGTAACGTACCACCACCGCCGCCTGATGTTGCTGCCGAAGTTGAAGTGGAAGCTGGGGTTGAATCAACCGAAACAACCATACCTTCACCAATCTGCGCTGGATCCTTGATCACCCGATTTGCCTGACCGTCCATATCATTACTGCTGCCATCCTGAATCGTCAGCTGGGAAAGCTATTTTGATCATATCATTAGCAATCCCCGGACAGTCGAAGCCAATAAGCCATCACCATAATCAGCTCACCACATCCCAGAGCCTCTCTATAAGTTAGTGACAGCCCGGTGAAACCCTGTATAATCCAGTCACTTATCTGGACGCCTGTGGTCATACGTCCTCTACTAAACATTAGTGGTAAACAGATAACAGCACTGCTACCGCTCCCAGAGTTGGATCGCAGCGCACCCCGAACTGAATAATCAGATCACCCCGCCTCAGACTGCACCAGGTGAAATACTTTGGTAGGCGCGCTTTAGGAGCATAATTTTAGATGTCATTTAACACCCTCGGCCTGAAGGCTGAATTACTTCGTGCGATCGAAACACAAGGTTACACCACCCCAACCCCCGTACAGGCTCAGGCAATCCCTGCCATTTTAAAAGGCGGCGATATCCTTGCCGGCGCGCAGACAGGCACAGGCAAAACAGCTGCCTTCACGCTACCAATGTTACAGCGTCTTTCAGAGGCAAACACCGAAACAGCGACCAAACGCAAACGTGCGGTACGCGCACTCGTTTTAACCCCAACACGTGAATTAGCCGCGCAGGTGGCAGAAAGCA
>Ga0316204_10010211_pt1 | contig 12182 bp, 11 predicted proteins | sample 6monrhotite_MG_2_FD_205661 | JGI IMG/M metagenome (GOLD analysis project Ga0316204, IMG submission 205661) | Microbial mat bacterial communities from mineral coupon in-situ incubated in ocean water Damariscotta River, Maine, United States -... | ecosystem: Environmental > Aquatic > Marine >...
ATTATGACCTTGCCTATGACACTTCCGATTCGTCAAGAGGATCCAATGTGGATCATCTTAATGGGCATCGAACATGAACGCATTCACCTTGAGACCTCTTCTGTCTTGCACCGACAGCTTCCTATAGAACTGCTTGAAAACAGTTCTCTCTTTCCGCGTTGTGAAGAGACAGGAGAGACACCTGTCAATGAGATGGTCGCTATAGAAGGCGGAAGTGTCCGTCTAGGCAAAGAAAAAGATCACAAGCTTTACGGCTGGGATAATGAGTATGGTAAACGTGAGGTCGAAGTCGATGACTTCAAGGTCGGCAAGTTCCTTGTCAGTAACGGCGAGTTTTTGGAGTTTGTTCAAGATGGCGGATATGAGAAGAGTGAGTATTGGGATGAAGAAGGAGAGAAGTTTCTTGAGATACGCGCAGCATCTCATCCTGCATTTTGGATAAAAGAAGAAGACGGAAGTTATAGGTATCGTGCAATGCTTGAAGAGATACCTATGCCGCTTAATTGGCCGATTGATGTCAACTATCTTGAAGCCAAGGCATTTTGCCGTTGGAAGAGCAAAAAAGAGAAGAAAGATTATCGTCTTTTAAGTGAAGCAGAATGGTACAGGCTTTATGAAAGAGCCGGTATAAACGATGTGCCGGAGTTTGATGATACAAAGGCCAATATTAATTTTAGACATTGGGCTTCATCTTGTCCTGTAAACAGATTTGCTTTTGGCGATATCTTTGATGTGATGGGAAATGTGTGGCAGTGGACAGAAACGCCGACGGATGCACTTGAAGGATTTGACGTCCATCCGGCTTACGATGACTTCTCTACACCGACCTTTGACGGGAAACATAACCTTATCAAAGGCGGATCATGGGCAAGTACGGGAAATGAGATAACAAAGTATGCCCGGTACGCTTTTAGACGTCATTTTTACCAGCATGCCGGATTTAGATATGTAGAAGGAAAAGAATTGAAAAAAGAAGAAGAGAACATTTATGAGACAGATGAGTTGGTATCGCAATATTGCGATTTTCAGTATGGTGAGAACTATTTCGGTGTGGAAAACTTCGCAAAAGCCTGTGCTCAAAAAGCGATAGCGTACACGAAGGGTATCAAGCAAGGTTCTGCCCTTGATCTTGGCTGTGCAACGGGACGTGCCTCTTTTGAACTTGCAAAAGTCTTTGACAAAGTCTGCGGTATTGATTTTTCGGCACGTTTTGTTCAGGTCGGTGTTGAGCTGCAAAAGAAGAATACAGTCGGGTATTATCAAAAAGGTGAGGGGGATCTTAAAAAACGTCTTGAGATTAACCTGGATGAACTAGGGTTTTCAGATGTTGCAGACAAGGTCGAGTTTTGGCAGGGAGATGCCTGTAACCTTAAGCCGCATTTCACAAACTATGACCTTATCTTGGCCATGAACCTTATCGATAGACTGTATGAACCGCACCTGTTCTTAAAAAGCGTTCACGAACGTATCAATGATGGTGGCTATCTGGTCTTGACCTCTCCGTATACATGGTTAGAAGAGTACACGGCCAAAGAGTTCTGGGTCGGTGGATACAAAGATGAGAACGGCAATGAAGTCAAAACAATAGACGGTTTACAAGAGATGCTCAAAGATCATTTTGAACTTGTCGCTACAGAAGATGTCCCTTTTGTCATCCGCGAGACACCGCGTAAGTACCAGCATACCTTATCGCATATGAGTGTGTGGAAGAAGAAATAAACAGTGGAATTGAAAGACAGCATAGACTTTAACGAAGCGCCTTCGCGAGTGCAGACCAATGCCGAGAAGTATGCATTGAGAAAGAAACTCTTCGGTTCGGATGAAGTACTTCCTATGTGGGTCGCGGATATGGATATACAGACACCTTTTTTTGTGATGGATGCGATTCGGGATAGATTGAAACATCCTGTCTTGGGCTATGAAGAGATCCCGGACTCACTGTTTCAATCCCAGATAGAGTGGATACAAGAGCGTCACGGCTACAGTATACAGAGAGAATGGATGTTTTATTCGCCCTCTGTAGTAGCGAGCATTAACCTCTGCATAAAAGCTTTTACGGAGCCAGGCGATAAAGTCATCGTCCAACCCCCTGTCTATTTTCCATTTTACTCTTCTGTCACCAAGAATGAGAGGGTCTTGATCAAAAATACTTTGATAGAGAACGAGGGCTGCTATAGCATGGACTTCGATGCTTTGGAGGCTTCTATCGATGAGAGTACGAAACTTTTTCTTCTGTGCTCGCCGCATAATCCGGTCGGACGTGTATGGAGCGAGGAAGAACTTACGCGGCTAGGGGAGATCTGTATCCGGCATGATATTGTGATCTTGGCAGATGAGATACACTCTGATCTAATCTTCAAAGGTTCAAAGCACAGACCGTTGGCAAGTATTTCAAAAGAACTTGAGAACAGGACAATCACCTGCTATGGTCCGGGCAAGACCTTTAATATGGCGGGTCTTTCGATCTCTACCGTAAGCGTTCCAAACGAAGGTCTGCGTCAACGGTTTAAGCAGGTCTATAAAAGCATCCATTTTGCAGAAGGCACCGTTCTGGGCCATGTGGGGTTTGAAGCAGCCTACACTAAGGGTGAGGCTTGGCTGGAAGAACTTCTTGAACATATTCAAGGCAATATCGATTATCTGGATATCTGTCTGAAAGAGTATATGCCTTCGATCACAATGCAAAAGCCGGAGGGCACTTATCTTGTCTGGTTGGACTGTCGCGGCTTGGGCTTGAGCAATGAGGGTTTAAAAGATTTCTTTTATAAAGAAGCGAAATTGGGGCTTTCTTTAGGCAGCAGTTTTGGAGGAGAAGGGAGCGGTTTTATGCGTATTAATATTGCGACACCGCGTTCTACTGTGGAAGAGGCAGTCTCACGACTTCATACGGCGTATGAAGCGCGCAGGTTTTAATTTCTATTTTAAGCAGCTTTCTTTTAGGAAGCTATCTTGAAGGGTTTCTCTTTTCTAAAGTTCGCGTTTGCTTCTGTATCTCTTTTAACACTTTGGCAGCGAGAGGCCCTGTTTTTATATTTATTGGACGTCCATTTTCGAGTGATCTTTGAATCTGTCTGATGATCGCTGTCATTTCATCCTCCTTGATGATTTCTATGTTGTAACATCGGCTAAAACGTCAAAATTATTATAGACAAAGAACAATTTCTGTGTTAATATTAAGTATTAATGAACGGGGTGATGACGATGGCGAAGATCAACTGGGATGAATATAAAACGTATAAATATGAGCGTGATGATAAAGAGACTTTGGATAATTTCGAGATCCTTCTGGAATTTCTTCGCAGTTTTTATAACAAGACGTCATCCTTTGAGGTCTTTGATATGCTTGAAAATGACCCTCTTGGAAAGATGATGTTGGACAAGCGTGAGATCAGCCAGCCAGATCAGCTTGAAGAGTATCTCTTTAGAAGGTTGTCGCGATGATAATGATACTAAGCGGTGCAGGTCTGAGTGCTGAGAGCGGTATAAAGACCTTTCGGGATAATGATGGTTTGTGGGAAGAATATGATGTGATGCAAGTCTGCTCGACGCAAGGATGGGAAGCTGACAGAGAACTTGTCACGCAGTTTTATAACGCCAGGCGCAAAGACCTTGAAGATAAAAAACCGAACAGGGCGCATAAGGCCTTGGCGGAACTGGAAAAAAAGTATCCCGGTCAAATCTACAATCTAACGCAAAATGTTGATGACCTTTTAGAAAAAGCGGGCTGTGAAGAGGTGATTCATTTACATGGTACCCTTAGAGACCTCCGCTGTGAGGCGTGCAGTCATGTCTGGGACGTCGGATATAGTTCACAAGAAGACTCTGAGAACTGTCCTGTGTGCAAAAGCGATAGTATTCGTCATAATGTCGTTATGTTCGGAGAAGCAGTACCTATGTATGGCCGGATATATGAAGCCATACAGAAGTGTCAGCTTTTTATAGCGATAGGGACAAGTGGTCAAGTGATCGATATCGTACCTATTGCCTCGGAGTTTCAACACTCCATCATCATAAACCCAAAGCGCGAAGAGTACATGACATCCTTCGGGTCAAAAGGTAGATATATCGATGCGTATTTTGAGCATTTTCTTCAAAGTGGTGCGGGTGAAGCGGTGGATGATATGATGCGTATAATTGAGGAGTTTATGGATGCTTAAATGGATAAGTCTAGTCTTGGTTATAGTCGGAGTGGTATTATACTTTACTGGTGCTTTGGAGATAGAGAATAATGATGACAGTGTTGACATCTCCATTGATAAAGACAAGACCAAAGCGTTAAAAGATAAGATAAAAGACAAACTGGAAGAATGAGCCTGTAATACTATGGTTATAAACAGAAAGTATTATTTTCCAACTTTTTACAGGAAATGTGATGCAGTTTATAACACGGTTTACAATCAAAGAACTTGATAACGGATGGGGATGGCCGGATATAGAGACTACTTTGGACGGTGAATGTTTTTGTGAAGAAGAACTTGAGATACCCCAGCAGTACTTAAAAGAGATACAGCTGTATGAGGATCAGATGCAAGTCACGCTGTGCCGTGACAAGTCGTATGTCCGTGATGATTGGTATGTCAACCTTTCGCGTATCAGTGCATAAAAACTGGCTATAATAAATTCATTATTCTGATAAAAGGAATGTGATGAAGGATAGTGTATATGGCGCTGTTTATGGAGCCTTAGCCGCAGATGCTTTTGCTCTGGGGGCACATTGGTTATATGACACAGATGAGATCAAAGAGAAATTTCCTGTCTATACGAAGTTTTATGATCCTGCAACACAGTATCATGGACAAAAAAAAGCAGGAGATCTTAGCCATTACGGTGATCAGACGATGTGGTTGCTGGAGTCGATCACCCTGGGAAGAGATTTTTCTTTGGCGAGTTTTTCTCAGCGTTGGAAAGCTTATATGTCCGAGTATAAAGGATACATCGATGGGGCGAGCCAGACAAGCCTTGAAAGCCTGAAGGCCGGAAGATCTCCCTTCGAGTCGGGTTCATCATCACAAGACCTCAGTGTCGTAGGACGGATCGTGCCCTTGGTACTTTTGTATCATAATGACCTAAAGTCTCTTGAAGATTCGGCACTTCTTCAGGCTAAGATGACGCATAACTCCCAAGGGGTAAAGGATGCCGTTCTCTTCTTTTCTCACCTGCTTTATTTAGTTCTTGAAGGCTATTCACCGATAAAAGCAGTTGAAAAGATATTGAACGAAACGCATAACCTGACTATACAAAACTGGATAAAGACAGCTCTGGCTTCAAGAGAACACGACACCCTCGAAGCAATCGATGCCTGCGGACAGTCGTGTAATGTCAAGGGTGCTTGTCCAGGAGCCTTGCATCTTATCGTGAAGTACGAGGATGATTATGCCGAAGCGATGAAACAAAATGTCTACGCCGGAGGTGACTCCTGCGCAAGAGGAATGGTTGCTGGGATGATACTGGGTGCCTACAATGGAGTTGATAGTATTCCGGTGGAGTGGGTAAGTGCTTTGAATGTAAAAGAGCATATTGTATCTTATCTGGAGATCTATAGTGAAAAAGGATGATATCTCTATAAACATGTTGAACTTTATCAATGAACACCATGTCCTTTCTTTGGCAACAATAGGAGAGCAGATCCTTTCTTCCTGCAGCCTGTTTTATCTTTTTATTGAAGATGAAAAATGTTTTGTTTTTGCTTCGGATGAGGCGACAGAGCATATAAGAAACATCAAACAAAACCCAAGTGTATCGGCAGCTATCTATAATGAGACTATAGAGATAAATAAGATCAAAGGTCTGCAGATCCGTGGAACAGTGAGCAAGGCTGAAGTGAAGCATGAAGAGCTTTATGTCATTAAATATCCCTATGCCAAAGAAGTGAAGAACAAAACAATCTGGAAATTGAGTGCCACGGCGTTGAAATACACTGACAACAGTGTGGGGTTTGCACAAAAAGAGGTGTGGAACTATTAAGTCGAGGTGTTTTTCTGCTTAAATACCTGACAAGCCTGTCCGGTACTGGACTTGACTACAAGTGAGGGTATCTGCTTTGATTTGAAGCCATATGCTTTGCATCCATGAGGCTGCGAAGCCTGCCATGTGACAAAATAATGAATACACTGCTTACAATTTATCCTATTCATCATGACATTATAATATAATACCCCAAGAATTTTTAATGAGAAAGAGAAAATACATGCAACAAATCCTAGAGATGCTCAAATTGCAACAAGAACTTAACGACGCCACCAATGGTGAGGGTTGGGAAAGTGGTGTGACAAAAAACGGAAAGATCATCGACTGGAAACGTTGTATCTATATGGAATCAGCTGAACTGATCGACTCCTTTGCCTGGAAGCACTGGAAAGCGATCAACAAAGAACCGGATTGGGAAAATATTAAGATAGAGACGATAGATATCTGGCACTTTGCTCTGAGTCTTTTACTGCAGGAATATAAGCTTCAAAATCGCGGTACAATCGAAGATCTGGCAAAGTATATCGTGGAGCAGGAAGGTTATAAGGCTTTTTCAAGTTTGGACTATCGTCCTGAGGCAGATCATTATGAGATCATTCAAATGGTCGAGCATATGATGTATGATGTCCTTAAGCCGGAAGGATTTGATCTGGACGCGCTGATTCGTGATTTCTTTGTCATGGCACTGCACTGCGGTGTAAACCTGCAAACGCTCTATACTCTGTATATTGGGAAGAATGTCTTAAATAGTTTTCGCCAGGATCACGGCTATAAAGAAGGAACCTATATCAAGATATGGAATGGAAAAGAAGATAATGTCGTGATGCAAGATATCATGGCTGAATATCCTCAATATGGAGCCGATGAACTCTATGCAGGTTTGAAAGAAGTCTATACAAGAGTGTAGTCAAACCTTATACGGAAGGTTTGCATTAAGCTGTTATTTTTGTTTAATGGATATGGCTTCGGGATGTCCGGAGTGTTCTTCCAGGATCTCCCATATGTCTTCATTTTTAAATCCATACGCGATCAGTAGTCTTTTGGCTTTTTCATTGTCTGCTTTTTCCAGAGCAAGTGTGAGTGAATAGAGTTTTCCTAACTCCCCTGTCTGATCGAGTAAGGCATTTTTGATTACATCTTCTACGTCAAGTTCGTTTAATATCAGTTCAAGAGGCATTTCAAACACTGTTTCCAGAAGTGAGAGAAGTGCAGTGAAACGAACTCTGTCTATCATCTCTTGATCCTCCCTGGCCATGCGTTTTAAGATCCCGAGCATAATATCGATACGGTTTTGCACAATAATAGAAGAAGGGTTGATATTGTTGTCTCCGGTACGACCTGATTTGGAGTACACGATAAGCATCAACCACTGTAAGAGTGATTTTTTGCCGATACGTTCCAGAAGAGCACAAATATTTTTAGGGATATCATCAAACTTGAAACCACCGGAATTGACAAACTGCAATAGCTGCAAGACGATCTCGTTTTGCTGTTCAAACTCTGAGCAGATACTTTTCATCGAGGCGCTGTCTTGAAGTAGATTAAAAAGACGGATGACTCCTAGATGGTGGGGGTCTATCCTATTTTTCTTGATCAGTTCCGGATGGGCAAGATAAAAACCTTGGAAATAGTCAAAACCAAGATCATAATAGGCGTCATATATAAAATCAGATTCAATCTTTTGGGCAATGAGTTTTTTATCTTCGCAAAAGTGTAGATTTTCGGTCAGTACACCGAAATCTGTTCGTGTGGTATCGATCTTGATGTAATCGACATAAGGCAGGACGCGTTTGAAATTATCCATATACTTCTTGTTGAAGCTCACATTATCCAGAGCGAAGGTGTACCCTTCTTTGTGAAGGGCTTTTATGCATTCATACTCTTTTTGATTGATCTGTATATCCTCATTCAGCTCAAGCACAAAAAGCTCTTTTGGAATGGTATAGATGATGTCTGTCAGTAAGATCTTTGCATCGATGTTTACAAAAGCTCTCGAAGAGCCCACCAAGGTCTGAAGGCCCATCTGATTGAGTGAGTTGACAAGTACAGAGGCAGTTGCTAAGCGCTGATCAGGCAAGGTCATCTCCGGATCGTCATTACGATAATATAGTTCATAACCGAAAATATGTTTATCGCGTCCGAAGATCGCTTGTTTGGCTATATACAGAAAGTTTGACATTAAACCTCTTACTTGTAAATTGTCTTTAATAATATCATTATATCGTCACAAATGCAATGAAAATGTAAATAGCAGGGTTTCTTGTGAAAATCGTTCTTATTCACTATGCTAAAGTAAAATCAGTGAGTTATTTGTTTTTCTCTCACTTTAGATGTTTATTTAACGTTTGTTCGTTACAATCGCGTATGCGAAAAAATAAGATATATTTAGCCGGCTTTCTTTACTCGTACCTCGCTCAGATTGAGAACTTATGAACAAGCAAAAAATTTATTTGGCGGGGTTTGATGTCTTTTATCCTGATGCAAAAGTGGTGTTGGAACAGAAAAAAGTCTTGTGTGAAGAGTATGGTTTTAAGGGCTTGGCACCTCTGGACAATGAAGTCGATCTTTCGCAGTCCAAAGCCTCTGTCCGAAAAACCATATATGATGCGAATATCGCTTTGATCGAGGCGTCAGATATTTTGTGTGTCAATCTAAATGCTTTCAGGCACGGGGAACCGGATGCAGGAACTGTATTTGAGATAGGTTACGGTACAGCACTGGGAAAGAAGGTCTATATTTATGTCGACAGTGCAGAGAGTATGCTGGATAAGACAAAAGCAAATGATGGAGCATGCAGTTATAAAGACGGCATGTGGTTTGACGGGAAAGGTCTCATCATTGAAGATTTTGAGGGGATGTTCAACCTGATGATCACAGAGTCAAGTACGATCATCAATGGCACCTTGGAAGATGTATTGAAAAAGTTAAGCAAGGAAGTAAGATGAGTATGGACAAGATATATTTAAAAGATTACGAAAGACCTTCGTACAGAGTCAAGACGATAGACCTTGAGTTTGATCTCGATGATACGAGAACACAGGTAAGAAGCAAGATGAGTATTGTACGTGAAGGTGATGAAAAGATACCTTTGGTACTTGATGGCGAAGAACTGGAGCTTTCACGAGTTGTCTTGGACGGACGCGAACTGCATGAAAGTGAGTATGAGCTTAATGAGACGAGCCTAAGCCTGCATCGACTGCCTGAAGCATTTACCTTGGAAATCGAAAACATCATAAATCCAGAGGCCAATACGGCCTTGGACGGTCTGTATAAATCAAGCGGTATTTTCTGTTCGCAAAACGAGCCGGAAGGCTTCAGACGTATCACCTATTTTATGGACAGGCCTGATGTCATGGCTGTCTATTCGACCAAGGTGATAGCAGACAAAGCAGGCTATCCTGTCCTTTTAAGCAACGGAAATCTATTTGAGAGCGGTGATCTTGACGGCGGCAGACATTATGCGATCTGGAAAGACCCGTTTCCTAAGCCTTCTTATCTGTACGCACTGGTCGCGGGAGATCTGGGCTGTGTCAATGACAGTTTTACGACGATGAGCAAGAAAGAGATCGAACTCAACATCTACTGTGACAAAGGCAATGAGGGGCAGTGTACGCATGCTATGGACTCTTTGAAAGCGTCTATGAAGTGGGATGAAGAACGTTTCGGACGCGAGTATGACCTTGATATTTATAATATCGTTGCGGTTGACAGTTTTAACATGGGTGCGATGGAAAATAAAGGTTTGAACGTCTTTAACTCGCATTATGTACTAGCTGATGCAGATACTGCAACGGATGCAAACTTCATGGGTATAGAGTCGGTCATCGGGCATGAGTATTTTCATAACTGGACAGGGAACAGGATCACGTGCCGGGACTGGTTTCAGCTCACACTTAAAGAGGGTCTGACTGTCTTTCGAGATCAGGAATTTTCTTCAGATATGAATGCCCGAAGTGTTCAGCGTATTGCTGATGTCAAGGCGCTTCAGGAACGCCAGTTTGTCGAAGATGCTTCACCGACATCACATCCGATCAAACCTGATGCCTATATACAGATTAACAATTTTTACACAGCGACTATCTATGAGAAAGGTGCTGAGGTCATCCGGATGATACATACGATGATCGGTGAGGAAAGTTTTAGAAAAGGGATGGACCTCTATTTTGAGACCTTCGACGGACAGGCGGTACGTACTGAGGACTTTGTATGGGCAATGCAAGAGGCTTCAGGCTTTGATCTTGAGCATTTCAGGCTCTGGTACTCTCAATCAGGGACACCGGAAGTCGATATTAAGACAAGTTTTAATGCAGACAACGCATGTTTTGAACTCTCTATCACACAGTCTTATCTTTCGCCGACACAGAGTGATCAAAAGCCTTATCTTTTCCCTTTTAAGATAGGTCTGATAGATCAGGAAGGAGATGACCTGGAGCTAAAACTGCGCTCATCTGAAGCCCAGCCTTTTATAGACAGAGGGATCTTGCTGATATCAAAAGAGAGCGAGAGCTTTGTGTTTGAAGGGATGAAGTCTGCTCCTATCGTATCATTGAACCGAGGATTCTCTGCACCGATCAAGGTACATACTTCCTACTCCTTGGAAGATTACGCATTTTTGATGGCACATGATAGTGATGAGTTTAACCGTTTTGAGGCTTCACAGATACTCTCTAGCATGGTTCTGCATAAACTGATCGATACGATTGAAGCCAATGGGCCTATGTCTCTGGATCAGACCTACCTCAAGGCTTTTTCAAAAGTTCTTTTGGATATGCAGATGGATATGTCGCTCAAGGCAGACTCCTTGACCTTTCCTTCGGTCTCCCTCTTGATGCAAGAACGTAAGGTCCTAGATGTCGAAGCGATATATGTAGCCAGGAACTTTTTAAAACGTGAACTGGCACGTGAGATGGGCGCTGATATCCGTGCCCAGTACGACTCGCTTAACCTACCTGTAGCCTATGATCTCTCCAGCGACGCTATGGCAAGACGTAAGCTAAAGAACACACTACTTTCATATCTGAATGCTCTTAATGATGACACACTGGCCTATACACAATATGAGAATGCTGATAATATGACTGACCGTCTCTCTGCCCTCTCACTTCTGGCAAACTCAAGAGGAACTACGAAGCAGAAGGCACTAAGTGATTTTTATCAGCGTTACAAGTCAAACACTCTGGTAATGAACAAATACCTCAGTGTGATAGCCTCTTCCGAACTCAAAGAGACCCCTGAAAATGTCAAGAAGCTTCTGAATGACGAGGTCTTTGATATCAAGGTACCTAATCTTGTACGTTCGCTTATCGGTTCATTTGCCAGAAATGCACTGCATTTTCATGCCATAGACGGTAGCGGATACGAGTTCGTTGCGGATAAGATCTTGGAGCTTGATAAGATCAATCCGCAGATAGCCTCAGGCCTCGCGGGTGTTTACAAGGATTACGGACGTTTGAACAAAAAGGCAAAAGCTTTGATGAAAATGGAATTAGAAAAGATAGTCAACACTGAGAAGCTGTCGAAAAATGTCTACGAGATCGTCTCCAAGATATTGGCTTAGCCGAGGGCTAAGCGAAGCGTTTAATGCGTAAACTCTTTTTTGAGATCGGTATTGTCCATAAGGACGGGTACCACGATCAATGATGCAGCGACTGCTGCTATAGTACCAAAGATTAGCGCGACACCGAGTCCGCCGAAGACAGCATCGAAAGCGAGTAGGGCCGAGGCCAGGATGATGGCAACAGCCGTCAGGAAGATCGGTTTTGCCCGTGTGGCCGTTGCGTAGGCAATCGCCTCTTTTTGCCCCATCTTTTTATTAAAGATCAAGGACTTGGTGAAGTCCAAGAGTAAAAGCGAGTTGCGTGAAGAGATACCAATAAGAGCGATAAATCCGACCAAGGACGTCGCTGTCAAAAAGAAGGTATCTGTCGTAAAGATATCCATGATAAAATGTCCGACGATGACACCGATAATGGAAAGAAAGCTTCCCAGAAGTACGATACCGCTAAGTTTGAAACTCTTGTAATAGACTACCATCAGCAAAAAGATCAAGACCAAAGCTGCGATAAAAGCACCTCCTAGGTCTACAAAAGTGTCAAGGGTCACCTCCATCTCTCCGTCCCAGATCAGTTTATAGACTTTGTTAGTCTTCTTGTCGGTAAGCTGAAGGTTAAACAGACCTGTCTTTGTGATCTCATACTCATCAGCAAAACTTTCTA
>Ga0316204_10010213_pt1 | contig 12179 bp, 10 predicted proteins | sample 6monrhotite_MG_2_FD_205661 | JGI IMG/M metagenome (GOLD analysis project Ga0316204, IMG submission 205661) | Microbial mat bacterial communities from mineral coupon in-situ incubated in ocean water Damariscotta River, Maine, United States -... | ecosystem: Environmental > Aquatic > Marine >...
TTCGTTCGCCAGGAGTTCACCGAGGTTATCATCGCTGTATTTACCACTATAGACTGTTAGGTATCGTTCAGATGCCACACACAGACCAGATGTAAACGACAGCACGATAATCATCAGCAGCATATTACAGCGCATACATATTACCGAGTATGGAAAAAATAAATAACATCTTCTTCACAGTCTATAAGCAATTCACGGGTACTGACAGTCATTTTACGTAACGACTAGTCAGTTTTTCGGCGTCATCAAACCCGTGATATTTTCCAGCCTACCAAGGTAGCAAAAAGAGAAAAAAGAAAGAACAAAAAGGGTAGCGTCCCCTTTTCCGATTTCATAGCCCGCTCACTACGAAATTGAGGCGAACGAAATAAGGTAAGCGTCGACACCATCGCTGCCTAACGGATTGCCTGTCACTCCATTGTCACCGACCCTTTTTTCCGTGAAAAAACCAGCCGATCACTAAGCGTTTGTTATGCATTTATCAATAGTTTTTGTGAATAATCTTGATCTAATTTATCGTAAATATTTTTACCAGGGAAAGTATTTTTCCATGTAAAAACACAAGCACCTTTAAAGGTTAGACTTCTTTTCCCATCTGAATCAGTAGCACTTTTACAATACCCTAGCTTAACGAGTTCATCGGACTCTTTGGCAATAAACGCTTCTACTTTTTTAAAACCATACGCTCGTTTGTAACCAATAGAAGGCGATGTATTATTTAATGATAATTTTAGTTTCAAAAAAATACTGTACAGTTTTTCTGCGTCGTATATCTGAGGAAACCTGGCGGCTGTTTTTAAATCCATTTTTGGATACACCGGAACAACGGGTGCATTTGATACATCTAGCACCGTTCCGTCAGCGTACAACTGGCTGAATTCCACATAGGTGAAACTATCGACTTTGCTACTCATCGAAACCAACATTGCCGTTGTGTTGTGCTCAGAGTTAGCATAGAGGGAGAAATAAGTCTTATTGTGAGTGTCTAATAATGTTGATGATCCTATGTATTCAAAGCCAAGTGCTTTTAATTCATGATCAAGCGCATTAAATTTATCACTTCGATCGCTTAAAAAACTGGCTTCGTCTACTGCTTCGAAACTCACTCTAGCGGGTAATTTCTGTACGCAATAGATAAATATTGGGGCTGCAATATAGAGCATTGCGATGAAGATTAGTAATCCAATAAGCACATTAACGATCATGTATGGTTATCCCTTCCTTGCCATAAGTTATGCTGTCATCCATTTTGGATAGCGCGACTTTTTCGCCATTGCAAGCGAAGTTGCTGTGGCTTTTGACCAATTTTCCAGACACTGTGTTCGATTGCCATAAACTTATTCCTGTCGTAATGCGCGTTAGATCATGATGAATTATTTCACGGTCATCTAGCCGTTCATTATCATCTAAAAGGGAACCCAACCGCAGTTGTTGTTTTAATCCCTCCGTCCCTTTCCCCAGTTAAGTTAAGCTAGGCTCCTATCCCCAAGAGCAGCGAAATTTTCAAGTATTCAGCCGCTCTGATGCTCGCAATTGACGATCATGCAATTTGCTTAAACTGATTAGCCCGACAATTGCACCCAACAAGGCGAACCCCATGTCTGACTGGGTATCCCAAATATAGCCCTGCGTGCCAAGAAAAGCCTCTGCCCCCTCTTCGCTCACTAACGCAACCCACCACTCTATCAACTCATAAAAAGCGCTGAATGCGAGGCAGATTGAAACAATAAACAGATTACGCCAGGCTGGGATAACAACCACGGATTTCCTGATTAGGATCTCTCTGGCAACTAATGCAGGCACAAAGCCCTGCGCGAAGTGCCCGACCTTGTCATAATTATTGCGCGTAAGGTCGAACATCTCTTTGATGCTGTCAAACAGTAGCACCTCTGCATAAGTATAGTGGCCACCGATCATTAAGATAATGCAGTGAATCAAAATCAACAGATAGAGCAGCGGAGTTAACCTGAACGAGTGATAGGTAACCACAAGTACCGCGAAGGCGATGATGGCGGGTAATACTTCAAGCAGCCAGGTGAGTTGATCTTTGGGGTTGATGCCAGACCAGACCAGGAACAGTGAAAAAATTGTGATCCAGATGTATTTAATTACGACTTCTCCAGTGGGCAATCAATTGTACGCGGCAAACGTTCTTTCAATAAACCAATGACTCACCCTATTGGCTACTATTCGTTAGCCTGGCTTTTTATATAGGTACTATTAACAATATCGTAGTATCGCAACGTCACTATCCATCCCAGTGCGGACAATGGGGCCAGGAGTGTTTGCACCACAGCCTCAGCGGGAATAAACGCATCTGGGTTCATACCCTCGAAAGCAACCACGAAGCCAGATTGCAATAACATCACCGGTAACATCAGAAATATTAAGGCGCCCAGGAGTTCCCATTGAATCGCTTTTGTTTTACGGAAACTTTCTTTCATAGCCGCTACTGCACCTAAGTTATCAAACAAAATAAAGTAGCACGTTAACGACAGTCTCAACATAATGTACAACCCAGGAAGCACTAGTAAAATTAAGCCAGCGATAACGGCCAACATACACAACACCATGCTTATGAACAATGCAGGAAGCTTCCGAAAGGTCTTTCCTAATTCATCTGAAAAAGAGACATCGCTCTTTTCTAAAATAGCCCTCAATCGAAAACTAATCACACCGAGTGAAAGCAAACTAACTAAAACCATTATCAGCGCCACTAACATCGGCGCGAAAGCCGATGGTTGCCCGTCACTACTATTACTCATCAATACTGGAAAGATCACCGTAGGAAACGAAAACAAGATAAATAACGGCGAAAACTCAAAAAAGTGATTTTTGAAAAAGGCAATCGTTTCTTTTATTCTTTCAGACATTTAAATAAACACTCTAATTAAATTGTTATTACATCGATTATTTAGAATTATCACCCTTTCTTCTACATTCAATATTAGGGGATCTCTGATTAATTGCCTTATCTGTCATTGCGAGCGAAGCGCGGCAATCTCGATCCTATATGAATCATTGAGTTAAGAGATTACTTCGTCGCTTCGCTCCTCGTAATGACAATTAATCAGAGGTTCCTTAGAAGAAATTGCTCTCTGATCCGGGTTTCTAGTCACCGATCCCTTTTTCCCAATCGATTGAAATAGAGCCCTTACAGGTTGGGTACGCCTTGCAACCCCAAAATGCCTTACCACTATCGCGTCCCGTTTTCTTTATCATTTCACCATCACACTTTGGACAGGTGGGCACCATTTCTACCGGCTTCTCTATCGCCACAGTGCCCTGGCATTTAGGAAAGCCACTACAGCCCCAAAATTGATTCCCGGTATTCTTGCCTTTCTTGGCCGTGCGCAGCATCATCGCTTTGCCACACTTGGGGCAGTCTGGTACGGTTTCTGGGGTGCTTTCAGGAGGGGTGGCCGTTTCTTTAAGCCCCAGCTTAGCAAGGTAGTCAATGGACCCTGGTTTATGATGCCGGGCTAAGGCTTCGGCAAACCGCTTTAAACCAGCGGAAGTGAATATCTTAAATACCGGGCCAAAGGTACTGCCATTATTATCATCTTTAAAGCGCTCCAAAAACCGATCTGACTTCATCACCATGCTACAGTCATAGATGCCTTTGTTCGGCTTGGTTAAACGGGATTTGGGCGAGATAAGCACAATGTTTTTAAACTCAGGTGTGCGTGTGAGTAACAATCTCCTGGGTAGCAGATCACCCTTCTGTAAAAATCGCTTAAGCAGGGTGATGTGTCGCTCGTTCTGTGCAATCGGCGAAGGAATGTCAAAAGGCTTGTTATTATAAAAATAGCAAAACCCTCCCTCTTCAGAGATCGAAACACCAGAGGAAAAATTCTTGGTCTCGATGACATAAATATCCAGCATCCGGCTAATCAATAGATGATCAATCTGCGCCACATCCCCCTCATGTTCGATACGTAAATCGTGGATTAACGCCCAATCCTTGCTGTTACGAAAATCAAAATCCAGATAGTAGGCGGAAGTCTCTTCCCCTTTATTCCCCGAACGAAGGCTTTTTAACTCGCGCTCAATCGCGCTCTTTTTCTCTTCCGGAAAGTCACGTTCGAGCAGATCCGATAAAAAATCCACCTGGGCTTGCTGATCATCTTTGCTTTTTATAATCATCGGATATTCACTTACCCCACCGCCTGTTCGGCGAGGCTATCGGCCAGTTGTAGTTGGGTGGTTTGTGCGCTGTTGAGGCGGGCTTTTAGGGTGTCGCATAGAGTCATGAGTTCGTTGACTTTGGTGACGATGCGGTGTTGCTCGGCTAGTGGTGGTAGTGACAAAACTAGGTTTCTTATCTGTTCTCTTGAAACATTTTTCATTGAACTACTTGTCCCACCGGCCACGCGAGCGTAATAATTTCGAGCAACTTCTGCATTATTAAACAAGCTGATGTAATCACCAAAAACACTTTCCGAAAAGACAAAACGAATAATTTTATCGCTCATCATTAAACAAGCAGGCACATCGGCAGGAACGATTACAGCCTTTGCTACAAGTTGAGCCGTATTGGCCCTAGAAATCAAAAAGTCATTTGCCTTAACTTCATATTCTGGCCTTGGATCTAAATCACTAGGAAGTTCTTTGTTTTCATTTGGATTAAATTTTCCCCACGTAACAGCACTTACCTTCAACACTCCCCACTTCAGTCCTTCTCTCGGAGTTGGCTCACACCTCGGGCTCCATCCAGCCTCAGAATGTAAAGATACATCATCTAGCTTGCACCACTCCCACCCCACCGGAAAATCAAACGGCTTTTCATTCTCACCAATCTCCGGCAGTGCTTTTTGTTTTTTAATCTTACCCGCTTTAATCAACTTCGATTTTTCTTGGACGATTTTTTCCAGCAATAGCGAGGCGGGTTCGTCGTTGGGGTCTTGGGGTACGAGCTTGCCCATAACGGCGAGTTGAAGAATGGTTTGTTTGAGTTGGTCAATGCTGTTTTCGGTGGTGAACAGGGTATCAAAATGTGCGGCGATGCGTGACCATGCCGCGGTAAAGCCTTCGCGCTCGCTGACGGTAGTGAGTGCGCCGAGCAGGGTTTGCACCAGTGTTTGATGGGCGTTAAGGCTGCTGCTTTGTTGTTGCTCTAACTGATCGCAAAGGGCCATGAGTTCATCAACTTTGGTGACGATGCGGTGTTGTTCCTTTAGTGGTGGCAACGGAAAAAAATTATCTATTAACCTACTGTAGTGCCGTCCATACCCCCGATTTTCAATGGACAATGTTTGTGAGACCAAATAGAAATACTGCTCACTACAACATATTGGGCGCAATATTTTCACACCATCAGCTCCAGCAATAAAATTAAAATCGATGTATTTTAAAGCAGATGTGTGATCGCCAAACACAATCACTGGACCTGGTAATTTAATTTCCAAATTTTCTAGATCTACGTATCCAGCAACATATGACTGCCCCTGGTCAACAACAGGCACTTTACCTTTTTCCTGTATTTCACTTGTCTTAACCTTGTTTTTACTAACAGAAATTGGGTAAAAAACATCAGTTACTCTCTGCCAACACCAAGTTTTTGGTAATCCAAGCGGCTTCTCACCCTCTCCAATCTCCGACAATGGTTTTTGTTTTTTTATCTTGCCCGCTTTAAGCAACTTCGCTTTTTCTTGGGCAATCTTTTCCAACAATACCGAGGCGGGTTCATCGTTAGGGTCTTGAGGCACTAACAGCCCACGCACGGCTAAATTCAAGATCAGCTCGCGCAGTTTTTTGATGCCATAGAGATCCAGCTTGTTTCTGCTGCCACGCCCGGCGGCGGATTTGGTTTTGATGGCACTGGTCCAGATGTCGATATTATCTGTGATTAATTTTTCTGGATTCCCGTCTGCGCGGGAATGACGAGAAGCGGTTGTCATTACTTCGCACCCATCAACGCATCGGCGAGGATGGTTTTTAACTGATCACGCAGGCCTTGAATCTCGGCTTGTTGCTGATTGTATTCGGCCAGTAGTTGATCTGGATCGTGATTGATCTGTTCGCCAATGTGGGGGTTTTTAATGTCCAGGTTGTAGTTGCGATTGATGATCTCATCGATGCTCACCTGCCAGGCCTGTTCGCTGGTTTTGCGTGTTTTAAAGTCATCCGCTTCACTGCCCCACCAGTCGATTTCGGTTTGGAACTCTTCAAAGCGCATCGGTTTGGTTTTGTTGTAGCTGGTGATGCCTTCTGGGTAGGGGTGTTCGTAGTACCAGATATGTTTGGTGGCGGGCTGTTCGCTTTCCGGCTTTTTGGTAAAAAAGAGGATGTTGGTTTTAATGCCGGTGTAGGGGGCAAATACGCCGTTGGGCAGACGGACGATGGTGTGCAGGTTGCACTTTTCCAACAGCGCTTGTTTGAGGCGGGTTTTCATCCCTTCGCCAAACAGAAAGCCATCCGGCAGTACCACCGCGGCACGGCCATTGTTTTTTAATAGCTTGATGATCAGCGCCATAAACAGGTCGGCGGTTTCGCGGGTGCGGAAGTTGGCGGGAAAATTGTTTTCGATGCCGTCTTCTTCCATGCCACCAAAGGGCGGGTTGGTGACGATGACGTTGACCCGATCTTTGTTGCCGTAATCTTTATAGGGGCGACCGAGAGTGTTTTCGTGTTTGATTTGGGTGGGAGTGTCGATGCCGTGCAAGATCATATTGGTAGTGCAGAGCATATGCGGCAGGGCTTTTTTCTCAACACCGTGAATGCTGTTGATGAGGGTCTCTTCATCTTTGGCGGCTTTCACATAGTTACTGCGCTTGTGGTCGATGGTGCAGGCCAAAAAGCCACCTGTGCCACAGGCGGGGTCGAGCATGCTCTCTGCCAGCTTGGGGTCTACCCGGTTGATAATAAATTGGGTCACCGCACGAGGGGTGTAAAACTCGCCCGCATTACCGGCGCTTTGCAGGTCTTTTAATATCTGCTCGTAAATGCTGCCGAAGGTGTGACGGTCTTGAGTGTTGTTAAAGTTGATCTCGCTAATCTTGTTGATGACCTGGCGTATTAAGGTGCCGGACTTCATGTAGTTGTAGGCATCTTCAAAGATATTGCGAATCACCAGGGCGCGCCTGGCTTTGAGTTTGTCCACTTTTTTATCAGACGTAGTTTGGATACTCAGCTTGGTTTTTAGCATGGGAAAAAGCTGTAGATTTACGAAGTCGCTGAGTTCATCGCCGGTCATGCCTTCGGGGTCGGCAGCCCAGTTGCGCCAGCGCAGATGCTGGGGCAAGGGTGACTTATAGTCATCTTCCAGCAGTTCGATCTCTTGTTCTCGGTCGTCGTAGATTTTTAGAAAAAACATCCACACTAACTGACTGATGCGCTGGGCGTCGCCATCGACACCGACATCTTTACGCATGATGTCCTGGATGGATTTAATAATACCGTTTACGTTACTCATGCTGCTGATTCCTAACTCGCTTGGTGCTGCTTGAAGAGCTGTTGCTCTAATTCCTGTAATGCATTTTCATAGTTGGCTTTGCCGCCAAAGACATCGTTAATAATTTCTACCGGCGTGCCCATATTGTCGAAGGGTTTGAGCTTTAACACTTTGGGGCTTTCGAGGGTGGTGATGCCTTCGTCGGCGTATTTGTCTAACAGTGCCTCTAATACGGCACGAGCTTGCTCACCGTATTTGGCAAAGTAGTTGCGCTTTTTAACGTTGTTGGCACGCTCGGCGCGGGTGAGCGGTGGCTGGTCATAGGCGATATGGCAAATCAAATCGAAGTCACCGTACTCTTTGCCCACTTCCTGAGCGAGCTTGGGCAGCTCGATGCCGTACTCTTCCAGCGCATCGATAATCGCGGCTTTCTTTTTCGCTTCATTCCATTTGTTGATAAACACATCCAGCGAAGCAAACTCTTCTCGAATGTGTTTACGGCTGTAGTCGCGATAGGATTCAGTGACCAGTTGGCCATCCTCTCCCAAATACTCCACTCGCTTGGCGAGGATTGTTACCGACACACCGCTGACGACCAGCTTTTTAACGCCTTCGCCGGACTCATCTTCGTCATCCCCTTCTTCTCCGGGTTCCGGCTCAGGATCGGGTGGCACGGGGTCGTCATCGGGGCCAGGCGTGTATATGACAACCGGCTCACCATCAAAGGCTGAATCTTTAAATAGCTCGGTGGCTTTTTTGAAGTCCATAATGGTGAAGAAATATTTGTTGTGCTCTTCATTAATACGGGTGCCACGGCCGACGATCTGTTTGAAGGTGGTCATGGAGCTGATGTTTTTATCCAGCACAATCAGTTTGCAGGTTTGTGCATCCACCCCCGTGGTGAGCAATTCAGAGGTGGTGGCGATCACCGGGAATTTACTTTCGGGGTCAATAAAGTTATCCAGCTCGGCTTTGCCTTCCACACTATCGCCTGTGATCCGCATGACGTATTTGGGGTTATCGATAGCAATTTTGCCTGCCGCGTTGGTGATAGCGACACGCATGCGTTCTGCGTGATTGATGTCGTCGCAGAAGATGATCGTTTTAGCATACGGGTCAGTGGCGTTGAGCAGCTCCATCACACATTTGGCCACCAGTTTGGTGCGCTGGTTTAACACCAGAATACGGTCCATATCTTTTTGGTTGTATTCACGGCGCTCGATCTCCTGGCCGAGGTCGTCGGTCATACCCGGTGGTGGCGTCCAGCCGAGCAGGTCTTTATCAAAATCGTAGCGCACTACTTTATATGGCGCTAAGAAACCATCCTGAATACCTTGCTTTAAGGTGTAGGTGTAAATCGGTTCGCCAAAGTAGGTAATGTTGGAGACGTATTTGGTCTCTTTGGGGGTAGCGGTTAAACCAATCTTTATGGCGTTTGAGTAGTAGTCGAGAATTTCGCGCCAGGCGGAATCATCGGCGGCGCTGCCACGGTGGCACTCGTCGATCACAATCAAATCAAAAAAATCACGGCTGACGTTTTTAAAGATTTTGTCTTCTTCATTCGGCCCGGTGAGCGCCTGGTATAGGCCTAAATAGATTTCATAAGAGGGGTCTATTTTTCGGTTTTTGATTTTGGTCATCACAGAGCCAAAGGGTTTAAAGTCTTTGGTTAAGGTTTGGTCGGCGAGGACATTACGATCCACCAGAAACAAAATACGTTTGGCTTTTTTAGCCTTCCATAAGCGCCAAATAATTTGGAAGGTGGTGTAGGTTTTACCGGTGCCGGTGGCCATCACTAATAAAAGCCGCTTTTGCCCTTTGGCTACAGCTTCGATGGTGCGGTTGATCGCTTCGGTTTGGTAGTAGCGTGGGGCTTTGCCAGAGCCATCATCGTGATAAGGCTCAAGCACCAGCGCTTCTTCTTTCTCTTCAATATTGCGGTAGGTTTTATAGCGCTGCCATAGCTCGCTCGGTGATGGAAAGGACGCTAATGGGAATTCGCACTCGATATCCTGATTGGGCTGCGGCACTTTGTTGTGTGATGCAAAGGCATCCCCATTGGAGCTAAAGGCGCTGGGCACTTGCAGGATATCAGCATAGCCTAAAGCCTGCTGCATGCCGTGGCTGACGCTAAACTGATTCGCCTTGGCTTCGATTACCGCAATGGGCACACCGCTTTCCCGCTGCAATATATAGTCTGCACGCTTACTTTTTTTCTTATTGCGTGAAGATATATTGCCACGCACGATCACTGGGCCAGGCGTAAGTGAAAACTCACGCCGAATCTGCGTCATTTGATCCCAGCCCGCCTTTGTAATGGCAGGTGTGATAAACAGATCGCAGATGTCGGTTTCGCTGAGTTCTTTTTTCTCTTTGCTGTCCATTAATTTTGATCCTACCCACAGAAGCCATTCAGCCACTGCTGAAACAAACATCATCCATGAACACAATTAAAATAGAGCGAAACATCCAATAGCCTGGGTTACCTACCCAGAACCCCCTCTTCAGCCCATTGTGACGAACTAACCTTATGACATCAATGTAAATAATTCACAATCGGATAAAGGAGCCGGTGACAAATCTAAATCATTCACGTTTGTCACCGACCCCATTTTCGCATGAGATTTCGCTTTATTTAATCGATCTGACAAATGGGCGGCCAGTGTTTCGCCTTATATCTCAGCCCCATCAAGATCAGTATGTAGCGGCCTGGAGGGGATAGTAGCAATGCATTGCTTATATCATTGCGAAGCCACCCCTATTTGGGCGATGACACCAATACATAGGTGCCTATCGGTGTGCCGATGTGGAGCGTCTGTTGGTCATGCTGCTTCAATTGCCATGTGATGACCTCGCCGGATTGACTGGTGAGCTCCAGGCACTCTCCCTTGACGATATAGTGATAGCGCTGTTTATGAGTCGGTGAGTAGTGTTCGATGATATCCGTATCGGTAAACTCCACCCCGGCACCTGACTCAGACGGTAAGCTTTTTTCTGAGTTATCCTCATATAACACCTTCTCTAACGTCCAAAATCCAAGGTAATCACTATTTTCTGGCTTGCACCCGCTAAGGGTGACCAGTGCCGCGATTAACAGTGTGACGAACAGGGTAATGAGGCTGGGAGCTCTGCTTATTTTCTGCATTGGTTTTCTCGGCCTGGGTTAAATATATCTGCTTTGGGTTCGTTTGCTGGCTGTCGCCACAATCATGTCATTACACCTGTTTTAATAAACCCCACCTCATACACGAAATCAATGACACTGACCCTATCGATAACCCAGCACCAGCCTATCCACAAAATCAGTATCTTTCATGCTTTCCGAGATACCGCATGAAATTCAATGCGTTGCGTAAACGACGCAATGTTGGCCATTAAATTAATGAAACATTTTATCATCCGGGCACTCTAATTATGTATGCATATCTCCAATCTGGAGGTGGTCACATGAAAAAGTATAGATACGCTATCCTGCTCACCGGGTGGTTACTGGCAATTCCAGCAACAGGCTACGCCGATGCAACCGAAACGATAGAATATGACACCAACTACTGCTATGCCTACGCCATGATTGGTGAAGACTCAGTCATCAACTCTCGACTTGGTCTGTTGCCTGAAAATATGATGGAGCTGGCCAGAATCGGGAAAACCGAGACCACTGTTCCACCACGCTACTCTCTGGTCTTATTAAGAACAATCCTCGATGCTTTTATGTGGCAAGAGTCGCCACAACACTATGCACGAACGATCTTACACAACTGCAGTGCTTACGAAAATCAAAAAGCAGAAGAGGTGATTGAATTAGCATAACAATTCTTCGCCAATCTTTTGATGAGGGGTTATATTTGAGATCTGCTCCCATACAGCAGACAAAGCTCCCCAAGAAGATAATACCTCCGCACTAAAATGGACAAGGGCTAACGCCCTTGATCCTTTCATCTGTCACCGGGTGGTCAAATTCAACCGTGGTGGCATGCAACATTAAGCGTTTTGCCATATTAAACGCCTCATCCGTGGCGTATAAGTCACAGCCTAAAATTGGATGCCCTATTTCGCGACTATGAATCCGTAATTGATGGGTACGCCCCGAGACGGGCTTAAAGGTCACTCTTGTTGCAAAGGGCTGGTGCAATCGCTCAACAACTTCATAATGCGTTAAGGCTGTTTTACCCGTTTCGTAACAGATTTTTTGCAGTGGAAAGTTGGCTTTGTCTTTTGCGATGGGGTCATCAATGCTGCCCTCATCATCTGTCAGATGACGATGCAACAGCGCGGTGTACGTTTTAAGCACCGTGCGAGCCTGAAACTGCTTAGTAATATGCGCGTTGATCGCTTTATTAAGCGCCACCACTAAAATACCCGAGGTGCCGAAATCAAGACGATGCAGCATCGTGGCAGTTGGGTAATCTTTGACCAGGCGAAAGTGTACTGAATCCTTATTGAGTGGGTGTTTTCCCGAAAGCGTCAACAACGCAGTAGGCTTGTTAATTAATAAAAGATGCTCGTCTTGATAGAGCACGTCTATTGCTTCGTCGCAGCGCGGCACAATAAAGGGATCGGCTTGTGGTTGCATGTTGGAATTGAGTATCAATCAGCGGTGAAAATAGCACTATAGCAAACATCCTCAAAAAGCGTGCACCACCCTTTCAGCAAGATATCACCATGCCATCGAGCGTACCTCTTACCGAATGTCAGGAGCTACGCTTAACAGTTAGACCTAAATCTCAATCGTGTAGCTATAGATCAGGTTCCACAAAATGTTTTATAAGGCGGAAAACTATCAGGT
>Ga0316204_10010214_pt1 | contig 12178 bp, 15 predicted proteins | sample 6monrhotite_MG_2_FD_205661 | JGI IMG/M metagenome (GOLD analysis project Ga0316204, IMG submission 205661) | Microbial mat bacterial communities from mineral coupon in-situ incubated in ocean water Damariscotta River, Maine, United States -... | ecosystem: Environmental > Aquatic > Marine >...
ATTTCGCACCAAAGGCCGATTTAGGCCACGCTGCGAGTACTGCACGTGGGCTTAATAAACCCGCGCTGACCGCAACAGCAACACCGCTTGCTGCGAGTGTGCCTTTCATGAATGTTCTACGTTGCATATTGATTCCTCCAAATAAACGTAATAGTTAACTGAGCAAGAATTAGGCCAAGAAGAAATAATCAATAAATACAATAAGTTAAGTTGGTTTTAAGAAAAAAACAAGAATTAATCTCATGCAAATTGCACGACCTTAATTGCATGGATTATAGAAATGAATTTATCCTTTATATTGCTGCAACTTTCGCCAAAGTGTGGATTTATTAATCCCTAATGTTTCTGCCGTTTTGTCACGGCTGTCATTAAAGCGATCAAGCAATTTAAAAATGTAGCGTTTTTCAAGTACTTCTAAAGTTGGCAAGTCACTATCAATTGTGTCTGTTGAACGTAAGCTGTTTATTTCTTCTAATTGCATTATGGGCGAGCCAGCCAGGGCAATGGAACGCTCAATTAAATTTTGTAGTTCACGCACATTACCCGGCCAGTCGTGTGAGATGAGCTTTTTAGTGGCTGCTTTATCAAACCCTTTAATATCCCGGTGAAAGTTTTTCGAATAAAGATCAACAAAGTGCTGAATAAGTAGGGGAATATCTTCACGATGTTCGCGTAACGATGGCATGGTGAGTTTTACAACATTTAAGCGGTGATATAAATCGTGGCGGAATTCATTTGAGACGGCTAAACGTTCAAGGTCTTTATTACTTGCAACAATAAAACGTACATCAATATCAATTGGTGTGACACCACCAACGCGAGTAATTTGTTTTTCCTGAATGACACGCATTAGCTTTGTTTGCATGGTATCAGATATGTTACCTATTTCATCAAGAAAAACCGTGCCGCCGGAAGCGACTTCAAGTAAACCTTGCTTTGTTTTTTGTGCACCGGTAAAGGCACCTTTTTCATGACCAAATAATTCACTTTCAAGCAACGTGTCGGTTAATGAACCACAATCAATAACAACAAAAGGTTGCTCAGAAAACTGGCTTTCAAAATGAACCGCACGTGCAGCAAGTTCTTTACCTGTGCCTGATTCGCCCTGAATAATTACGTTACAACGAATATCAGAGATTTTTTGTATCAGCCGGTAAACATCCAGCATATTCTTTGATGTACCGATCATGCCGAAACTACTGTTATCGATATTTATCTGGCGCTTTAAAAAGTTATTTTCTTCAAGCAGAGCCTGATGGCCTAACGTTTTTTCGATGAGTATTTGTAACTCACCCATGTCAAAAGGTTTTTTAATAAAGTCAGACGCGCCTAATCGTAAAGCATCAATAGCATCATCGACGTTAGCGTAACCGGTGATAATGATAAAAGGAATGTCAGGTGTATGTGCGCGAACGGCTTGCAGTAAATCGACGCCAGTCATTTTGGGCATGCGCAAATCACTAACAAATAAATCGGCACCATTTTTTTTAAAGTGTTCAAGTGCCATTTCAGGGAGACGAAAAACTGTACATGAATAACTCGCTTCTTCACTGAAGCGTAACATGAGCTCACCCGCATTAGGATCGTCATCGACAAAGATGATACGCGGTTGTTGTTTCAATTCTATATTCTTAGTCATGTCTCACCGGTAGAATAAGTGTTGCAGTTGTGCCTTTGATATTATCAGCATTATTTTTAATGCTCAATTTCCCATGGTGTGATTCAATTATACCTAAACTCACTGATAAACCTAATCCACTTCCTTCACCTTCTTCTTTTGTTGAAAAGAAGGGATCAAAGATATTATTAAGATCGTCATTGTTTATTCCACAGCCCTGATCCTGAATGATAACTTCAAGCTGCTTTTTATTATATTTTACATCGATATTAATAACGGCATTATCATCGCTGGCCTGAATTGAATTGAGTAACAAATTAATAATCACCTGTTGCAGTTGAGCCTGATCACCTTCAAAAACATCATCATCGGAATAGTTTAATTTAATTTCAATATGGTGAGATTTAGCCATTTGCTGAACTAATGATATAGATTTCTCTAGCCATTCTTTTACAGAGAAAGAACCTAACTGTGGCGGCATTTGACGAGCAAAATTCAAAATACCCTTTATGATTTCAGAAGCGCGTAAGGTCTCATTACGCAGAGAATCAATATCCCGTTGTAGATTGGTTAAATTTTTCGTGTCAATATCAGCCGCATTTTTTGCAACTGCCCGGCTAATTAACGTACTGTAAGATAAAATATTATTCAGTGGATTATTTATCTCATGACCAATGCCTGCTGCCATTTGCCCAATGCTGGCAAGTTTATTGTTTTGCAGCGCCATCTTTTGAGCTTTATCACGTTCACTTTGCGTATGAACTAACGTGTCTGCCATGTAGTTAAAAGAAGAAGACAATGCTTTAATTTCTGAGATAGATTGATGTGCATTTGCACGTTGCTGATATTTCCCATCTGCAAAACTTTTAAGTTGGGTTGCTAAATTACATATAGGTTGAGAAATTTTTCTTACTGCAAAAGCAACCATAATAAGAGTTAACAACAACGCGGTTGCAGCCAGTAACCAGATAACAAGTCGGTTATTAGAAAAAGGTGCGGACAAAACATTTTTATCTATTTGTGTTGCAATAACCCAGCCAATAAGTCGATTTGGATAAGGAAAAAATTCTGAATAATAGATAAAGGTTCCATTTTGTTTAATAAGGCCTTCTGTATTTATAATGCTTTCATTAAATAATGGTTGGAGTAAGGTTGGAGGCAAGGTGAACAATTGTGTACGAAGTTGTGCAAAGTTCAACTTATTTTTTTCATCGTAAAGTAATAAACCATGTCTGTCTTTATCCTCGGGATTATTCTCAGCAATAAATAATTTCCCCTGGTATAAACGCGTGACATTATTAATTATGCGATCAATTTGTTCACCACTCAGAGTAACAGCTAACGAGCCTAACCATGTATCATTTTCATCATAAAGTGGCACAACATAGTCAAGTAATTGTTTGCTTACATTGTTTTCATTTTCTAAAGCATGATGCGGTAGTGTAAAAAAACTCACTTCGTCACGGGGCAAATTTTCAAGTTGTTTTATAAAATCAGCAGAAGGTATTTGATGTTCTACATAGTTAATACCTTGCAGGCTTTCATATTGTGCCTGACTGGTTTTGTTGTGTGTAACTTTAACCAGCGTGTCGCCACGAAAATCAAGGACACGTACAGTAAACTCTCCCGGAATAATTGTTTGAAACCCCTCAAGGTAACGATTAATTCGTCTGCGTAAAAGTCGAATACTGGGATGGTTTTCATCCTTTAGGTTTGACTTAAGGATGGGAAAAAATGACTTCACAGCGGCAGCACGTGAAATACCTAATACTAAATTGCGGGAGTTTTGCAGTTCATGAGAAATTTCAATCGAGACACGATTTAAACTGGTGATAATCTCCCGCTTAATTTCCCGTTGGTAATTATATTCACTGTAGTAACTTGCTGCTAAAGCCAGCACAACCAATGGTACGACTGTCGCAAGAATGACAGAAATAAAAATGTGGCTACGTATTCGCAAAATAATCCTTATGAGTGGTGACAGGCAGTTACTCGAATTTCAGGCAATGTGAAGATATATTAAGTTTAACGCGGAATATCTGTTCTGGGAAATAGTCAAGCAGGGGGGGAGCGCGTATAATTTTGCTAATTTTTAATCAACTATCATTACAGGAGTGAAAAATCATGCGTATTTGCTGGCCGCAGGCAATAATGATTTTACTCGTGGTGGTTTTGGGCGTCGGCAGCATGTTAAGTGGCTGTGGTAAAAAAGGCCCTTTATATATACCAAAAAATACAGCTAATCTGCTGCAACGTTAATCTGGATTTATTATGGACTATTTTAATTATCGTGATGATCGGTTATTTGCCGAAGATGTTGCGGTTGAAGATATTGTAAAAGAGCATGGTTCACCGTGTTATATCTATTCGCGAGCGACGTTTGAACGTCACTGGCATGCATTTGATGATGCCTTATCCTCTCACGAACATCTGGTTTGTTTTGCGGTAAAGGCAAATTCGAATCTGGCTGTTTTGAATGTACTGGCAAAAATCGGTGCGGGTTTTGACATTGTTTCCGGTGGAGAACTCGAACGGGTACTCGCTGCGGGTGGTGAAGCTGGCAAGATTGTTTTTTCTGGTGTCGGAAAAACAGCAACAGAAATGCGCCGTGCACTGGAAGTTGGCATTCGTTGTTTCAATGTTGAGTCAGAAGCAGAACTGATTTTATTAAATGATGTTGCCGGAGAAATGGGCGTGAAAGCCCCTGTATCTATAAGGGTGAATCCGGATGTGGATGCGAAGACGCATCCTTATATTTCAACTGGACTTAAAGAAAATAAATTTGGTATTGATATCAGTCTCGCGCCCGAGGCATATGGTCGAGCCAGTGAAATGGCTAACCTGAAAATTGAAGGTGTCGATTGTCATATTGGATCGCAATTAACTGAAACACGTCCTTTTATGGATGCATTGGATCGTATTTTAGCTTTAATCGATCAACTCTCTGACATGGCAATTAAAATTCACCATCTTGATTTAGGCGGTGGTCTGGGCATTCAGTATCGTGATGAAACACCACCATTACCGGCAGAATATGCAAAAACCTTATCGGAAAAACTTGCGGGGCTGGACTTACAAATTTTAATTGAGCCCGGTAGAGCCATCGCTGGAAATGCCGGTATCCTGGTAACACAGGTAGAATTTTTAAAAAGTAATGACGAAAAACATTTTGCCATTGTTGATGCGGCCATGAATGATCTCATGCGTCCGGCGCTTTACAGTGCATGGCAGGATATTATTCCGGTCAATAAAAAAGAAGGCCATAGTCAGTGTTACGACATTGTTGGTCCAATATGTGAAACCGGTGATTTTCTGGGTAAAGATCGCGAGTTAATTATTGAAGCCGGAGATTTACTGGCTGTTCGTTCATCCGGCGCTTATGGTTTTACCATGAGCTCAAATTACAATTCACGGCCACGCGTTGCTGAAATTATGGTTGATGGTAATCAATTTTATGTTGTACGTGAACGTGAAACAGTTGAATCATTATTTGCTAATGAAAAAGTATTGCCATAAAAATATACCCGCATAAACATCATGATGGATCGAGTACCTGAAGCTGAATTAATGGAAGATGAAGAACAGGCAAAAGCGTATGCTTTTGCCGACTTTTCAGCGGCGCATAATTTATTTATTGAAACCTTTCAGCAAAAATTTCCTGATATTAATGCCAGCTTTAATGATGTGGTGCTTGATTTAGGTTGTGGCCCCTGTGACATAACCCGAAGATTTGCTCAAGCTTATCCCGATGCAGGTTTTCATGCGATAGATGGTGCAGCGGCAATGTTAAAGTATGCTGCTGAATTAAATGAGCAGGAAAATGTATCGCATAGAATAAAACTTGTTCAAGGTTGTTTGCCTGATCTTCAGCTGCCACAGCCGTTTTATCATCTCATTATCAGTAACAGTTTATTACATCATTTACATGATCCGTTTGTTTTATGGCAAACCGTTCAACAACATGCAAAACCTTATGCCCATATCTTTGTTATGGATCTTATTCGGCCGATTGATGAACAGACGGTTGAATTCCTTTCAGACGAACATGTAAAAAATGAACCCGAACGATTAAAAACTGATTTTGAAAACTCGTTACGAGCTGCATTTACCATAGATGAAGTCAGGCAACAGCTTGATGAAATGGGACTGGGAAATCTAACGGTTGAATCCGTAAGTGATCGGCATATGATTATTTACGGCGTATTATAATTTCAGATCATTCCGGTATGATTTTTCACCCTTCGGGTACAGGTGAGCCGGAATCCAGGAATTAAAACATAATTAAACTGGTTGTAATAAGCGCCGGCAAAGCCTGAATAATTAAAATAGATTTTTTAGCCGTCAAACCAGCATAAATACCGGCAACAATAATACAAACAAGAAAAAATAAAATGATTTGCAGGCCAAATTCGGAATTTGGATGAAAGAATCCCCAAAGCAAACCTGCAGCTAAAAAACCATTATATAAGCCTTGATTGGCTGCGAGTACTTTTGTTTTTTCTGCATCTTCAGTTGAGTTTGCAAAAATTTTTCTGCCCGATTTTTTTGTCCATAAAACCATTTCAAGAACCATAAAACCAACATGTTCCAGTGCTACGAATAAAATTAATATTGAGATTACAAGTTCCATTTTTTCTCTGGTTTTAATTAAATTATTTAGTCAGTTCTAGAATTGATTTTATAATATTTGGATGATCAAATTCACGTCCGCCTACTGCACGATAGGCGATAGTGCCATCTTTATTAATAATATAGGTTGTCGGTAAACCGTTTACCTTCCATGTTTTCATACTGTTTGCCTCTGTATCAAATAACATCTGAAAATAGGGCGAGGGTTCAACCGTACCTAAAAAAGAAAAAACAGTCTCAACATCCTCACCAATATTCACCGCAAGCACTTCAACATTTTTGTCTTTTGTTGCCTGATGTAAACGCTCAAGCGACCCCATTTCTCGTCGACAAGGTGGACACCACGTCGCCCAGAAATTAACGAGCACCACTTTGCCTCTGAAATTTTTTAAGTCAACAACATCACCATCGAGATTTTTTAAACGAAGAGCCGGTGCTTTTATTGTCTTTTTAATGACAGTGAGTTTGTGTGTTAAAGGCGGCAGACCATCTGCATAAATATGTCCGCTGAAAAATACGGCAGAAATAAAAATTATTGGTGCGGTTAAATTATTTAGCACAACGTACCCCTTTTAATGTTGCTTTAACTTGCTTTCCTGCAATGTCCCAGCGGGCAACAATATCAAATTTTTTATTTGCCGGTAGTCCCATAGATAACATGCCCTGATTCCAGTCACCGCCGGGTTCATATTCCTGTTCAGGTGGGAATTGTGCCCAGCGAAAAGCAATTAAAGCAGACTTTTTTGCAGATGCTTTTTGCAGACGTTGCAACCATTCATTAACAGTTAATAAAGCTTGCGGTTTACCATTAACGAGTAGAGTCCAGTTGTTACTAACAAAATGGATTTTTCCGGCTGCTTTGTCATTTCGTAATACCGTCATATAAACACAGGATGAAGCATAAGGTTCTATTTGCTTTAAACTAAACCCTCTGTTTACATAAAAAGCGCGAGCCTGTTCAGGTAGGATTTGTGTTAATGAAAAATAAACACCATGAGATTGTGTACTCCATGTTTTTGCACCTGTAACAGAATCAGCTTGTGTATTTTGTGTTGCTTCTGCAAAGCAGGAAAAGGAAAGAAGGCCAATAGATAATAGTATAATTTTATTCATGCTGTCTCACCTTGCTTTTCTATTGAGGTTGTTTATCCAGCTATTATTGATATTCCCAGTAGTAGAAGTGTCAGTATTGTTGTACTTGCATTTGCTGCCAGATATTGTGGATGATTTCCAAGAGATTCACCATATTTAATCGCCCCATATAAAGAATAAAATGCAAAAGGCATAGGGAGTAAAGCAATTAAACTTAAGGCTGGCAAGTAACCCATGAAAATATAAATTATAATTGTCAATATTGCAGCCAAGGCAAACAAGGCGTAAAGGAAATTACTACGACTAATCCCATAGGCGATCGGAAAATGTTTGCGTCCCACATTTTCATCCGCCAGAATATCAGGATATTGGTTCAGTAATAAAAGATTATTTACCAGAAAAAAAGGAATAGCCGCAACAAGGAACGACAACGGAGCATACTCGCCCGTTAATACAAACTGCGTACCCACAACCATAAGAAATCCAAAACCAATACCGGGTGAAATTAAACATAGAATCGGGTGCTTATTAATCCATTCAGTATAGGTAATTATTAATACTAAGCCCACAACACCTATCGGTAAGATTGCAGTTCCGTATAAACAGATAAAGATAACACCAATGACTGATGTGACGATTAGTGAAGCAATACCCGTGCTTAATACAGCGCCTGCCATATCCGGGTGCTGAGGTAATGCACCGCTACCACCACTAAATTTTGTTCTTTTTGTTACAAGATCCAGACCGCTTTTAAAATCAAAATATTCATTAAGTGTGTTAACGCTTATATGTGCCAATAAAGCACCCGCTAATGTGAGCGTAAGTAGTAATAAATTAATTGTATACTGATTTTTAACAACAATACTTACCCCTAAACACACACAAACAGGTGTTAAAATCAGAAAGGGAAATCGCATAGATTGAATTATTATTTTTAATTTCATTTAAGTTGAAATGCGTTTTTAATGAGTGATGCTTTGAATTGTCCACTGACACTATTTGTTAGCAGCTTTTTGTTCTTTAAAAGTAATAAACACATGTATTAGCCCCATGCCACCGTGACCAATGACATATGCTTCTATTAACCCTGTTAGTAACTTATGGAGTTCTTTAGCATCATTAGTCAATGGTAAATCATATGTCCATAATATAATCCAGGTTGCGCCAGATATTGCAACTAAGACTAATGCACCTAAGCCCAGGCCCTGGATTATTGGAGCAATGCCTTTAGGAGAAGACTCTGGCATTTTAAACGATATCAACGTCCTTAGATCTTTGGTTAACTGTGAAAAATCACCAGATAAATAGGGATAAAAATATAAAAAACCGTGTTTTGACAATTCAACCGCCGTAAAAACAAGGGCAAGTAACACAAGCAATAAACCTACGCCTACATGTATCCAGGTACTATAGTATTCAATAATGCTATGCCCTATAATTCCTTTATCGCTTACTTCTATAAAATTACTTATGATTATTTGTAGTAGTACAAGAACCAATATTGAATAATGGAGATAGCGAATCAACGGCGTAAATTTTTGACAAAAATAATTTTTTATAAAATTAAGCATATTCATTTTTTCCTTTACTACTATCATTAAGTTATTAATTTCTTGAGTTGCTTGTTATAAATCCCGCGAATCATACGCCCGGTGTAGCAACGCCTGCCTTTGGTCCTCAGTGACGGTACGTCTACCCATAAAATACCGGCAGTACCATTGAAACCAACCTCGAGGATTCTGAGAGTGAATCCAACCTTTCTTTCTCCACTCACTTAAAGGTTAGGAAGTGTCTACAGAAAAATAATTTAGATTTTTATCCTTATTTTTATTTAGTTTTGCATTTGTGAACTCGCTTTGACAGTCATCCAGGTGTTTTTCGCCAAATACACCGGGTTCAAGCATTTCTTTAGGTGTTAGTTCTAGTGAGAATAGGGGGGGCGAAGTTTTCACCGATAGGCTCAACAAGCTCATATGAATACTCGGTTTGCTTTTGGTTATTTAAATAAACTTTTTGCATCTTTATATATCTATATAGCTGAAAAAACATTAATGATTACTTAGTCAATATAATAAAGATAAGTGAATGTTGTAAAAATAGATGTTGATGATTCTACTTTTTGCGTTCTTTGCAAAAAAGTGCGTGTTATCGGAATCCCGCTTGAGCGTTTTGTTATGCATAATTAATTACTAATACAGCAATAATAACAAACAAGATGATTTTATATATTTTGCGTCGGCGTTTTTGTTTTATATAATTTTTTTCATTCTTAACAGGTAATTTCCATTTTTTTAAATTTACAATATCAACTAGATGATGAATTGATACGGGATAATAACCAAATTCCTTTGAGACATAACTACCTGCCTCTGGTGAAAAATGCAAAGAAAATTCAAATTCACTTAAATCGATTTTATATTTTTCTTCTAAGTGCTCCATCAATTCCCATGCATCATCTCCAGTTATACCTAAATCTTCTTCAATTAATGCAGTTCCGCTAAGTTGTTTCCTTGAAATTCCATAATCGTCAGATAATATTTTTTGTATTTCATCAATCATATTTAGTTTTTATTGCATCCGCTGGAAGGCCTGGTTATGTTACGTACTCCACTGCTTTTTCAGCATGGATTTCCGTTGTATCTAAAAGCCTTACAGTTGTATCTTCTTGATTGACTAGCATTCCTATTTCTGTGCAACCAAGGATAACAGCCTCTGCCCCTTTGGCTGCTAAGGCATCAATGATGCGCAAATACTCTGCCTTTGAATCGGACTCGATTTTTCCTAAGCAAAGTTCTTTATAAATCACTCTGTGAACAAGAGCTCTATCGCTCTCACCCGGCACTAGCACTTGAAGGTCATATTTATTCGTTAATCTCCCTTTGTAGAAATCCTGTTCCATAGTGAAAGCTGTGCCTAGCAGACCAACTGATTTAATACCTTCATTCACTAGTACCTCTGCTGTTGCATCAGCAATGTGTAGCAGGGGAATTTGAATGGCCGCTTCAATTTCAGGAGCAACCTTATGCATGGTGTTTGTGCAGATAAGTAAAATATCAGCCCCTGCAGCCTGAATGTTTTTAGCCGCTTCACACAATATTTTTGCTGCTCCATCCCAATCTCCAGCTTGTTGTAGTTGTTCAACTGGTTCGAAATCAACACTGTACAAGGCTATTTTTGCTGAGTGCAGGCCGCCAAGAGTATTTTTAACTCCTTCGTTTATTTTTCTGTAATAACCGAGTGTACTTTCCCAACTCATTCCACCCAGCAAACCTATTGTTTTCATGGCTTCATTCCGTGTGTTGTTACAACATAGACATAATGACTTTCCGCTTTAGGCGCCGACCTCCGTCACCAAGGTGGATTAACGCAGTGCGTCAGAGCCATAATGATTAAGGCATAAGCCATTAATAAACGGGATCGGAGGTCGACATGACTAAAAACATACTCTTTATTGGCATGGATGTACATAAGGACAGCATCGAAATTGCGATAGCAGAGGGGTCAAATACAGAAGTACGCCGCTATGGAAAAATAGGTGGCACCCATGATGCAATGCGTAAAACACTACGCAAATTTGTATCCTTGGGAAAGACACTTTACTTTTGTTATGAAGCCGGCCCCTGTGGTTATGAACTATATCGTTATCTCGTATTCGAAGGACATGACTGCTAGGTGGTTGCTCCCTCACTCATTCCAAAAAAATCAGGAGACAAAGTCAAAACAGATAAACGCGATGCGATTCAACTCACACGATTATTTCGCGCAGGTGAACTGACCCCCGTGTATGTGCCCGACCGAGAAGATGAAGCTATTCGTGATTTATCCCGCACGCGAAGATGCCATGCTGATCCAAAAATCAGCACGGCAACGCCTCAAATCATTTTTACTGCGCCACGACATACGTTATCAATGGCGACTCCAACCTGTTGTTGAAGCGTTAATGAGTATGCGTGGTGTAAAGATGGTTGTTGCCGTTACCGTTATATCCGAGTTGGGTGACCTCAGTCGATTCGAGAATCCAAAACAACTCATGAGTTTTTTAGGACTCACTCCATCAGAATATTCAAGTGGTCAACGTCAAACACGCGGTCATATAACCAAAACTGGTAACGGTCATGTACGGCGTATCTTAACCGAAGCGGCCTGGTGTTATCGCTATCCGGCAAAGGTGAGTCCTGAAATACAAAAGCGACAAGAGAGCCTGCTGTTACCAATCCGTAACATTGCATGGAAAGCTCAGTTACGACTCACGCAGCGTTATAGGCACATGCAACAAAAAGGAAAACCACACAATGTGACGGTTGTGGCACTTGCACACAAACTGGCAGGTTTTATGTGGGCAATCGCAAACGAAGTAAAGTATCCAAGATAAGAAAATAAAAAACAATTTAATTTTAAAAAAGGAGAAGCATAAATAAAAAAACAAACATAACATCAATTTGATATTACGCGTGAGCATGCCACCACGGTGAGAAGCATCCTCGGAATCGTTAAGTGCCTTGTTTATTATTTATAATAAGCAAAGATGCACGGTCCTAGAGAGAGGTCTCTTCGCGGCGTATATAAGTAATGCGGTAACCAACCCGCGCATATCAGCATGACAACCATCGTTATTACGGGTGCCATGCTCACGCGTAATCTTAAATCGGCGAAAAGAATCTAATTTTTTTGGAAGGAGATCGGCTGTGCTATTGACAGCGGAAAGTCATATCAACGACAAAGCTGTGCGGTGCAAACGAAGCGCAGCGTAGTTTGCGTCCGAACGAGCGCCTTGATACTCATTGAGCCTTCTCCCCCAGCTTAGCTTTTTGGCTAAACTGGAAGGTGACAAAACCAAAA
>Ga0316204_10010216_pt1 | contig 12174 bp, 7 predicted proteins | sample 6monrhotite_MG_2_FD_205661 | JGI IMG/M metagenome (GOLD analysis project Ga0316204, IMG submission 205661) | Microbial mat bacterial communities from mineral coupon in-situ incubated in ocean water Damariscotta River, Maine, United States -... | ecosystem: Environmental > Aquatic > Marine >...
CGGAGTGATTGGTGCCATCGGCGGCGTGGCCGACCTGATCAAAAATACAAAACAGGGGTAAGCAATGATGATGGACTCCATTGATTTTTGGCACTGGCTGGTACTGTCCGTCCTGCTCATCATTTTGGAAGTCATGATACCCGGTGCCTTTTTTCTATGGCTGGGCGTATCGGCTGGTGTCGTTGGCCTTATTCTTTGGGCGTTCCCGAATATGCTCTGGGAATCACAGCTACTGTTATTTTCGGTGATATCTGTAGTCAGCATCGCCCTGTGGCGCATCCGCTTGCGCACACACCCTACCGAATCTGAAGACAACACTTTAAATGCACGGACAACACAGTATATCGGACGTGTCTTCACTTTAACCGAGCCCATCATAGACGGTTATGGAAAAATCCATGTCGATGATTCGTATTGGCAAGTTAGCGGTCCAGACTGCGAAAAAGATAAAAAAGTAAAAGTCATTAGTGTTGATGGCATGGTGTTAAAAGTGGAACCAATTTAATTCTGCTTCAATTTTAACTGACAGTCACTGACATCAAAATCGGTAACTATCAGACCAAGCCTGAGCTACTACACATCAGTTTTACAACTGATGGCATGGTGCTAAAAATGGAACCGGTTTAGGCACGGGGTAACATGATTTTTTGTCCGAACAGATTTCTAATTCCCATGATCTCTCGTGGGAACGTGAGAATGAAAAGCGCCTCTCTTGCCATAATCTAACCACGGATGAAAGGTAACATAATTAAGTATTATGTCCCCTTATTTTGCTATTCATTAATACATGATCTTTATGTCATTAGGATTCTCTAGGTGAACTTTGTAACCCTTGATAGCCAACTTAATAAGAAGCGGTATGGCTTTAATTCTTCCTGGCAAGCCCTCAAACCCCTCAAGTAACATTCTCACCTTCAGTCTCGCTGCAATCAAATTCCCTTCTTCCGCTGCCTGAGAGTACAATGCATATGCTCGATTTAAATCCTTATCAACCCCAAGCCCAACTTTAATCATCATGCCTAAACGAACTTTTGCAGGAACAAACCCAAGATCATCGGCCACGTGGAACTCATTAAAAGCTATAGAATATTGTTTCCAAACATAGTAGACGGCTCCCTTACCAAAAACTGCCTCCACATCCCCAAGGTCAGCAGCCTTACTAAACCATTCAAGTGCCTCTTCCAAATCAAGCTCAACACACTTTCCTGTGTAATAAATCCACCCCATTAGCCGCATACACTTACCACGTCCTTGAACTATGCCTATTTTACATAGCCTAAGTGCCTCATCATAATCACCATTAAAATAACACTCCTGTGCTTCATGAAAAATTGAATCCGCCATGTTTTTTTAATCCCCAAAGCACATTAAGAGTGTAGAACACTCTAAAACCAGTAGCATACGACTTTTAGCATAAACACTATTCACACTCCTGTTTTTCTGGTTCTCCACAAGGAGGTCCTCCAGGAACTTCACATGGATGAACGGCTATCTCCGAGGGAAATAGTGGCCATGGAATTATAAACTCTAACAAACTAAGATCAGCTGAGCCTTTTTGCTTAAATTTTTTCTGCGGGAATCTATCTCTAGCCCGCTCAATTTGAGCAGCTTGCTCTCTGCTTTGGCCTGCTGGCGGCTTTTGAACATCTCCATTAAATAACCACAAAGCAAATGAGAGTGCTTGTAGGATTGCTTCGGCTTTGCTTCTTGCATTGCCATCCTGATCCACAAAGTTAACCGGATCATTAATTACATAGCCATAAAGATTGGCATCCCCACCCTCAAACCTAATCGGATCCTTTGCGGTCCACCGTCCTATTTGTGGATCATAATCCCGCGCCCCAAACCGAGTCAATCCAGTGTGCTGATCATAGATCCCACCGGCAAAACCAAACGGCTGAAAGCCAGGATTGGTATCATTGGTGACATTACCAAACTCGTCATAGTCAATTCTTTGGGTAACGGCACCATTAGCGGTGTTAATCACCAGTCTTGGACTACCAAGATGGTTACTGATGATACGATAGGTGATTCCGCCTTTAACCATATAGTCCGGTACGTTGATCTTTGAGCCATAAATAAATCGAGTAATAACAGCACCGACTCCATCAAGCTCGGCAACTGGATTAAGCTGATCCTGATAGAGAAAGCCCTGCGTCAAGGTACCGTTAACACGTTTTCCAATGCGGCGGTCATTACCATCAACAACATAGTCAATCGTGATATCACCCGGTAAAATGACCTGCATCAGATTGCCTAACACGTCGTAGTCATAGGTAGTGGTAACACCACTCTCGGTCTTCGAGGTCAGTTCACCATTGGTGGTGTAGTCGTATGTCACGCCGTTGTAGCTTGTGAGCCGATCCTGCGCATCATAGATCGCACTGATCATGCCATAGGAATTGTTGCCACCATCGCGGTTGCCGTTGGTGTCGTAGTCATAGTGGGCAACGGAGGTGCCGTTCTGTACGACATCGGTCAGACGCCCGGCAAGGTCATAGGTATAATCATAGGTCGTCGTGATGCTCTGGAGGGTCTCGGTCTTTTGAGTGATACGTCCGAGGGCATCTCGTGTGTAACTGGTATTATACAACGTGCTCGAACCATGGCTTGCGCTTTCTGTTTGCAGTTCACCAAATGCATTATAGCCTCGACTAGTGGTGGCGGTGCCCAGTGTTGTTGCCGTTAACAGGCCGTTATTGAGGTTTCGTGTTAACGACAGACTACCTGCTTGTGTCATTAGGCTGTCATCATCGTAACCATAGGTGATGGGATCTCCGTTGATGGATTGCTGGATGATGCGGAAGTTGTTGTCATAGGCATGACTGACGCTGCCGTTTATGGTGCCACCCCAGGTTTCGGTGAGCGGCAGGAAGCCATCATAGGTATAGCTGACTGTTTCACTACCAGGTGCAGTGATCTGATTCAATTGCCCACTGGTCGCATGGTAGCCGTAGCTAGTGACGCCACGTGGTGTGGTGATGCTATTCAGTTGACCGGTAGTGGCACCATAACCGAAGTCGATCAGCTGCCCATCTGGGCGTGTGATTCGCGTCAGTTGTTTATCGAGGTTGTAGTCATACTGCGTGACATCAATGCCGACACCGATATCGGGTGGATCGTACTCATTTTCCAGATCAACGGCGGTGTAGTTGAAGAAGTGGGCACTCTTGCCCGGAGGGGTGATGCTGGTGAGGTTGCCGTTGGCGTCATAGGTGTAGTCGATAAAACGATTATCTGGCAGCGTCTGACGAGTTACCCGTCCTGCCCCATCATAATCGAAGTCTGTGACTCGATTCAGTGGGTCTCGCACTGTATCGAGAAAACCATTGAGATCGTAGGTCAGCTCACTTTGACGCGCCTCAGCTCCAATGCCTTGTGTAATAGTGTTCAGACGACCACGCAGATCATACTCGTAATCGACCGATTCGATTCCTTCGAATTCCGTTTGTAACGAACGACCCTGATCATCAATCAGTTTTGTCACACTTCGACCAACAGGTGACGTGTTACGTACTGCCCTGCTTCCACCAAAATTTGAATAGTAGGTGCTCGTATAGTTTCGCCCATTAAGTGACGCCGTTTCCGTCTGGCTATCCAGACTCAAAAGATCATCCGGATCATTCAGTGATGCACTTTTTGATGTTGTTATCGACGAAATAATTCCCGATGGCGTTGATACTGTGACCTCTTTGGCAACCGGCGCTTGCATGCCAAACCGAGGATCAGCTCCATATACGGTTACATATTCAGTTCCATCGGGCTCAACAATTTTTTCACTTCCATCGGGGTAGAAAAGGCGCTCACGTTCAGAGCCATCAGGAAAAACCTTTAGATGACGACGAACATCAAGCAGTGAATTCTCGACATTATAGGTCGTTGTACGATTCATCGTACTTATCAGGCTAGCGCTAAAGTCGTCACCGCTCTCAGTACGTACAATATCCCACGACCCTTCCGCTGGATTTTCATCTCTTTTCAGGCGCCCCAGAGGGTCGTATGTCATCTGGAACAACCCATTTCTTGGCGTTAACATCGCTAACATCAGCCCATCAGCTGTATAGCTAAATCCATAGCCTTCTAATTCGGGGTTAGTCAAATTTTCCACATAACCATTGGCATCAACTGAGACAGATGTACGAAGAAAATCTGGTGAAATAATTGCTGTTATAATTTCACCTACGCGTTCAATCTGAGTGAGATTATTTTTATCGTCATTGACCCCTACCAGAAGCCCCGATGTATCGTAAATAAATTCATACAACACCCCACCTGTCAGTGCATTGACAGTACGCAGATGCCGGCCACTAAGATCGAAAATATAAACTTGGGAACCATCATCAGAAGCGATCGTAAATTCAGTTTTATTTTCCGCAAGCAATGGCGGTGCAATACGACGAACGCGATGATCGGAGCGATCAGCAAAGTAAATACTACCATCTGGCCCTATTGCAATTCCATGGGCCCGTATACCAGCGTATAGAGCAGGGCCACCATCACCACTCCTTACCCAGCTTCCATTTCCTGCCACAGTGTTAATAATGCCATCTACCCCAACCTTTCGAATACGCTTATTACCATCAACGTGAATATATACACTGCCATCAGGGCCCATTGAAAGCCCCTGTGGATAATACATGCCTGCAAGCTGAGCAGGACCACCGTCTCCATCGAATACCCACCACCTGTCATCACCTGCAAATGCGTCAATTATTCCATTAGGCCGAACTTGTCTTACGCTGCCTTCATTATCAGAAATATATAAAGTACCGTCATCAGCTATCTCCAAGCCGCTTAAGTATTGGAATTGAGCATCAATGGCCAACCCACCATTACCACCATTACCACTAATACCATTTCCTGCAACGGTAGAAATTATTCCATCAGGGGCTATCTTCCTAACTCTAGTTACAGCGGTTGACTCTGTAAAATAGACACTCCCATCATTACCTACTGCTATATTTCTTGGCCGACTCAAATCAGATTCAGTCGCAAGCACACTATCCTCACCTACCCCCCACACACCAGTACCTGCAATCGTAGTAATCACTCCTTCAGAGTCAATACGTCTAATACGATTTGATGCAGCTGATGTTATATACAAACTACCATCAGGCCCAACTGCAATATCTGTTGGTTTCATAGATGCGTTAGTGGCTAGTCCACCATCTCCGCTAAAACCAGCAACACCATTACCAGCTATTGTAGAGATAGTCCCATCTTTATCAACACGCCGAACTATAGAGTACGATACAATATAAACTTCATTATTATTTCCGACTGCAACATCCTGAGGGGAAAATAACTCGGCTTCTACTGCGGAACCGCCATCACCACTATTCCCCTGCACACCCGTACCTGCAAAAGTAGTAATTATACGACTCTCCGGAGCCTCCTCCTCGATATAGATGCCACTACGCCGCTGACCATTTCCCAAATAGAGAACACCTGCACTCGGATCATAGGCATGATGAACATTGAGACTCCATCCCCCAAGCCCCAGGGATTTACCGTTCCATCTTTCCAGGGTCGTTATTTGTCTTTGGGGAAAAATAAACTCCTGACGCATAGGGTTCATTGTGAAGACATTGCCGTTTCCGTTATATCCAAATCGGTCTACCTCCTGGTATACGGCATCGTACACGTAGTTAATCTGTGTTGTAACAACAACAGCACCAAGAACTTCGCGCCCATAGGCATCTCTTCCATTCCAGGTGAAAGTGTAACTTTGGTCTGGTAACGCAGAAAATGTCTCTCTATGCAGCTGTCCAGCAACATAAACATTTAGATCAATGCGTTTCAAATTCGCGGGAATTACGCTACCACTTAGAGGAATATTCAAGATATTTGCAGAGACCCTGCCTGGTACGCGATTACTACGATAGTTAAACGTAAATGGAGTCCCAACGATCTCAATTGATTCACCCAGAACTTGTGAATGGCACTCGATAATTGAGCCCTCTTCACAAGGCCCTTTCCCTTTATCCTGCTCTTCTCCTCCTGCCTGCTCTGATTCTGTGGAACTTGATGAAGAGGTCGCATCTTCAGGTGGCCAGCTCCCCATATTCATATCCCATGATGAAAAATGCTGCACAGGAACACGCCACAGGCTTTCACCCGGTAGATAGAGTGAAGCTATCTGCAAACGCTCATCCTCACTTATCCCAAGGCCTGCAAGAGCGAAGCTATCAGCAACAACCCCACTACCATCAACATCGAGTTCGGCCAGCCCAATACCATTTACCGATAAAAACTGAATAACCCGACCATTATCTGAAGCCACCCATGTTGCTTTGTTAAAATCATAGTATCCAGTTGGGACATTGCTCCCCACTGGAAAATTCAAAAAGTTTTCGACATATGAATAAACTGGCTGATCAAACTCGACAGAAGCTGCACCAGCAGCCATTGACTCATCAATACTAAATTCAATAGCATAAGTATAGGCACTAGCTGGTGGCAACGTGCCAGGCATCGCCTCGGGCCCATTGTCCCCAACCGTATATTCAGTCGCACGAACGTTCAGTGTCGCCAGCGGCTGTGTACTCCCATCCGGCATTACCATCTGTGCCTGCATACCCTGAGGAAAGAGTAATGTTGCCTGACGTGTACCATCAATATCGGCGACAGGATTACCCTGTGCTACTTGAATTCCTGTGCTCGATGTCAAATCAATCGTTGTCACTGCGCTATCCAACTGGATCATCACAACATCATCAGCCCAGACATAATCCTGCCACGGGGCATCGACCTGTCGTTGGACAGGGAGGTAGCCAGCTTTGGTGTAGTTGACGGTAAGTACGCCACCGCCATTGGTCGCCATGTCGAACATGCCATCGCTACGGCTCAGTGTCTGTCCGAATTCATCGTGCTTGTTCAGTGTGATGGTGACGCCGCTCAACGGTTGGTTGTCCCGATCCATGACCCTACCTCGCACTACGGCCACCCGCCTGGGTTCAATCGTACCTGCAGCAACCCCGGTCTGGATGGGGTCAGTGCCACTATAGAGAAAGGCGGTGGCATCATGCAGCGTCGTCACGACGGTGGCATCAAGCGGGGGTGCGACGGTAGTGGGATCGGGTGGCAGCGTGTCGTCATTGTCGCTGGCTGCGGTTACTGTGACAACAAATCCTTGCGTCGCTGCTGCCGCTGCTTGATCCATTACCCGAACGGTAACGTTGTGATTCCCAACATCCGTAGCACCAGGCGTCCATTGGGTTATGCCACTGACGCTATCAATGATCATGCCAACAGGCGCTATATCTAGACTGTATGAGGCAGTGTCACCGGCATCTGGATCGTCTACGATTACGGTGTAATTATAGGGTTGATTCTCTATCGCAGATATAACCGCCACTGACTTGATGGTCGGGGCTTCATTCACATTCACTACCGTAACGGAATGGCCCTGGCTAGTGGAGAGGCTACCTGTGTCGGCGACACTCACATCGACCTGGTACACGTTGTCGCCATCAGCATCCGCAGGGGCTTCAAAGTCCGGTACGCTGATGAACACCAACGCACCACTACTACTATCGATGCTAAAAAAGGATTGGTCCGCACCGCCGCTCAAGGTGTAAGCAAGAGGGTCATTATCCGCATCGGTGGCCGTTACCGTCATCACGGCGGTGGTGTTTTCTGTCACCTCAGCCGTGTTGGGGCTAGTGATCACTGGTGCGCTGTTGTCATTAGGGATGATCTCGCCTTGGGTGGTCCATTCCAGGTCGGATGGTTCAAACGGGAAACTTCTATCCTGTCTGATAGTGAAGGTGTCTTCACTGATAACACTAGAACCCGCTGGGATTGGGCCGGGGACAAGCAGTGTGTCGTCGACCACCACGGTGTTGGGTGAGAGGCTGGTTAAGATGGCGGTCACATCCTTGACACTCACAGGACCGGTATTGATGACTTCCGCTTTATAGGTATATTCAAACGCGGTACGGGTAACTCTTTTGCTATCGATGAGCGAATAATTCTCAACGGATAAATTCAGATCGGCGGAAAATACGGGTTGCGGTAACATCATCACCGCCACTACGTATAAGAGTCGTGATATTTTTTTCATACAATGTTCCTCATCTCATACAGCCCGGTTTTTCTGGTTTTGATGTTCGAATCGCCTAAAAAGTAGCCATCCCGCGAAAAACAAAAGAATAGAAGCTGGCTCCGGTACATTTATCGGGACAACAAATTGTGTCATCCCCGAGTCGATGACACTGAAACCGGCATCGTAAATTTCAAAGAACTGATCTCCCGGCGCATCTTGCCCGAGCCAATCGAAACTTATTGAGAAACCACCGAGTAAATCACTTGGGGCAATACCGGAGACAAGTGCCAGTGCATCAAAAAAACCGTCACCCGGCAGGTTTGCATCAGGTTGGATTGTTAGCGGGTCCCAATCGGTGGGCACGCTGATGAAACTTAAATGATCATAAAGCCCAACATCAAAATAGATGGTGAACGCTTCTATATTGTCAGCAAGCGTGTCATTAACAATGGTGTAATTATACTGCCATCTGTTGCCTGTTATGTTTGTTGTATCATAGGAAATAACAGTTGCGTAAGCAGATGAACAAAACCAGATGAAGGAGAGAATAGCAAAAACAAACCACCGCAATTTTTTCATCCTTGAAAAATCCTCCCCGTTTTTATTATTAAAACGAATTTGTTTAAGCGTATAAGGCAATTAGCAAGCCATTCTTCTAACTCACTAGTTTTGTATTAGCTCCAATCTTATCTGTCCATTGGTTTTGGATTTATTATCCTGCCTGGCGCCCATTAAACCACTTGCTTGAGATACGCTGGGCTTATTGTCACGGATTTCAATGATGATGTTACAATCATCCCTGATCTGCACCATTCATTACTCCTGTGTAAGCCACTATATAGGAATCTAACTGTTTAAGCTGCTCTTCTCTTACACAGGTCATTATTTTTTCTTGATATGGTTAAATCCGACTAATGATGGCGTTACCCGACAAGGTTTAGTGTTATCCGGTTCAGTCATCTGACCGAAAAACAAACCACGCAAAGCTTTTGCTGTATCGGTAAATTCAAGTTGTAACCCGGCAGATTGATCTCCCCTTTTTCCTGATGAAGAACAACCCGCTGCAATTATGACCAATATTTTTTCATAATGTCCCTCTCCCTGATTATCATTAAAAATAAACATCCTCTCCCAAAGGGGGCGGTATTGGATTTACCTCTAGAAGAGGATAAGTTTGCTTTTTCCCCTAAGGAGGCAAAGCAGGTTGTTCCCAATATTTTCCTATAAATCTAAATTGTCTTGCTCAGCTTCACGCTCCCGTTTTTCTTGATACTTCACATATGCCTGGATCTTTTCTTCCTCCAAACCGACCGTATCTACGCAATAGCTTCGCGCCCAAAAATGATTACCCTAATAGGGACACCGCTTTAATTCTTTAAACTTGTTCAAGACTCTGATCGCTGATCGCCCCTTTAACATTCCAACAAAATCAGATGTTGAAATCGTTGGTGGCACCACAACCAAAAGATGGATGTGGCCTGCCTGGACATTCAGCTCTACTATCGGACATTTCTTTTGTTCTGAAAATGCCCGAATACAGCACTCTACTTCATTCCCAACCTTGCCCGTAAGGGTTCGGTGACGGTACTTTAGAACCTGTACATATGGCACTAACAATACCAAAGTGTATGTGATAGCTTTTTAAACTGGCTCATTGTTATAAGGACAACATGAACAGGTGTGGCAATATGGAAGCAAGAACTTAAAAGGCAGTGAATAGTTTTTTCACTGTTGAAAACGCTCCCTGTTTTTGTTTTGAGATGTGTTAATTGTTATTGTAGGACAGGAAAGCAAATACTGCACCAAAACTAGCAACGTGTTAAATGTTATCAGTTTTTATTGAATAATCTATTTGCGGCAAAACCCAAGTGTAAAAAAATCCGATAAATTTTACGCCCTAAGGGCGTAAAATAAAAATCCCCGCCGCAAGCGGACGGGGTATTAAGAAGAACTCGCTCGCTTCGCATTGCTCAGCATTTATTCGCCGCAAACAGCGGGGAATAGAACCCCAAGGGATTTAAAGAAAAACAAGAGGACACAATACCTAAAGCGACAGATTCAATGGTATCGTATGTTCAAGAAATTCATCACAGCAAAGGAACAGGTGAAATCTCGTTGTTGTCCCAGCCTTTTTGTTTTGTGGCATAGAAACCAATGACTTGCTATTGACTGATCAGTACTATTGCACATGGGACATTATTGAGATTTAGGTTTTATTGCACACCCTCTTCATTCCATGGCTGCGTTGAAATTCCTCACAATAGTCCGGCTATTGCTCGACAACTGCTCCTGCGTTGCTCCATCTGCGGCCATTCCTGGCCTAGTCGTCATTTTGCCTAGCCATAAAATGAATATGACGCACACTAAAAGCCTAAATCTCAAATGCCACGGACATATAATCTGGACAGACTCCTAGTACTCAAGCAATATTGCTTTGATGGATAGTTAATGTATGCTTCTCAGCCAGATGATACTTAACGAGATATGATATGCCAGCAAAATAATACCGGGTAAAGTTAACCGAAGAGGAACATGATTATTTAACACAGCAGGTATCAAGATGAAGCAGCAGCCACGCCGCCATTAAAAGATATAGACATCGTTAAGGTCGTACACATCAGCAGGTTGACAGTAGAAAGAGTACGCAAACGGTTTGTTGAAGAGGGTTTGGAGTCAGCGCTCAATCCCAACGTTCAGACGCGGCGACGAGCAAAAAAGCTGGATGGAGAAGCCGAAGCTTTTTTGGTGGCAACGGCCTGCTCAGCCACACCGGCAGGGCGTAATAATTGGACATTACAGTTATTGGCGGAGCGACTGGTTGAACGCGATATCGTCGACTCAGTATCAGGAGAAACTGTTCGGAAAACATTAAAAAAATCAACTTAAACCTTGGCTAAAAAAATGTTGGCTTATCCCCCAAAGGCCAATGCAAATTTTGTCTGCTCAATGGGAGATATCCTGGAAGTTTAATGAGGTTAGCAACCTGTTCATGTTATCCGCGCCTCTTGAACCTAGAGTCCGCAGTTGAACGGCTTGTAGAGTGCGTTGAATTTTGTGACTGGTAAGGCGCGATGAGGAGTAATAGCTTGCCTATTGCGACGATTCGCAACGCAGCCAGACGCAAAAGGCAACGTGCTATACACGTCGTAGCGACTCACCCAGCAGGTGAACTCTCCAAAACGATAAAACAGGTTGATGAGCACTTTCCTGGTAAAAGAATCATACTGGTAATGGATAATTTGAATACCCATAAACTCAGTTCTTTATACGCCACCCTTGAACCCGAGGAAGCAAGGAAAATCACTGAATGTTTAGAGATTCATTATACCCCGAAGCATGGTAGTTGGTTGGACATAGCAGAGATAGAAATTGGTGTGATAAGCCGTCAATGCCTCAATAGAGGAATACCTGACCAGAAAACATTACGGACTGAAATAGCAGCATGGTAAGAACAACGAAATCAAAAAGCTATTCGTGCAAACTGGCGGCTTACTGCCGAGGGTGCGCGGGTAAAACTGAAATGAAATCACTCTATCCATCATCAATCCAAAATTGATAGGGCACTAGTACCTAACTTGCACTTCAGTTGCCATACCTGCTGCACTTAATACTTCGGTTTCAGTTCGATGGCTATTTCCTGCTGCATCAAAGACCACTACGGTTTCTACAGTCCATACACCTTCTTCCAATAACGTGCTGAGTATGCTGGTTTCAACTTGTGCTGCATCACTCAGTGGAAAATTGGGTGAATAGTTTCCCCAGGCATACATAATTTGACCGGAGGGCCCACGCAGATCTACACGGATTTGCTCAACACCGGCCAGATCATCGCTGACCATTGCGGAGAAGCTTATCAATGCGTTACCACTCGCCGGGAAAACCTCAGGCGTTAATATCGCAAAGGATTCCAGCAGCGGTACCGTGTTGTCACTTTGTGGGTTAGTGGATTGCAGACTGGTGGCAAAACCCATATCGGACAAGGTATCGACATATTCCACACCGTTACCCGCAGCATCAACAACTAACACACTGAGAACGTTCCAAATGCCTTGCTCCAGGTGGTCTGACAAAACAGGGGTTTCCAAACTCATGGTGACAGCAGCCAAAGGGTCGGCCAAGGCATTGAC
>Ga0316204_10010217_pt1 | contig 12174 bp, 8 predicted proteins | sample 6monrhotite_MG_2_FD_205661 | JGI IMG/M metagenome (GOLD analysis project Ga0316204, IMG submission 205661) | Microbial mat bacterial communities from mineral coupon in-situ incubated in ocean water Damariscotta River, Maine, United States -... | ecosystem: Environmental > Aquatic > Marine >...
AGGCCCCTGGTGGACTCCGAATTATTAGCGCATGAAAAACACTATCGTGGACGGATCGGTTGTATTGTCCACCCTATTTATCAGTTTGGCCAGGTGACCTTTAATGGTACCAAACCTTTTACCACCGATTTCAGACTCAGCCTCGGCAGTCGTCCTTATGCCCTGCCAAAAGCATTTCAGGAATCCAAAGGTTTTGAACAGGCATGGGACTATTGGCGCAGTGGCGGCCTGGATGAAATGTGTTATCAGTTTCAGGTGCGTATTGCCGACAGTCAGTCGACACAGCACACCATTCGAGTAACAGGCACAGAGGCAGAGCCTGATGGTGAGTACGAAGTCACGGTCAGAGCCAGGGAAATGCTGCCAAAAAGCACTCAAAAAAGCCAAGCCCGAGGAAGACGCCGAAGAAAGTTTCAGTATCGCTGGCTGGATGATGCCATTTTTCTTTATGCGCCGTTTCTGAAAAGCCGCTCATCCAAAGGCGACTACCCGGAATTATTTGGTGACAATCGCTATTTGACGGTATTGATTCGTGTTGGCGGCGAACAAGGACACTACCTGACACCAAACTCATTGTTTGAAGATGATATTCATAATGTAACCAATCAACAATATGGCATGAAATTACGTAACCCATCGACTTTAAAGCTGAGTAACTTCGACTGGGACACCAGTATTGAATTTATGTTTATCGCCAGTGCTGCAAACATAAATCTTCAAGCCTATAAAACGGCCCAGTTACCATGGACCAAATTGCCCTTATCAACCCGTCTGATTGAATCTACCGGCCGTAACACCGATGGCCCAAAAATTCAGACCACACTGAGCTATCTTGGCAAACTAAAAAAACAAGGCGGCACTTTTTCATCGTCCTATCAGTTTGAAACGGATCAGTCTTCTTCTACTCAAAACCGGTTTAAATCAATTATTGATCTACTCAGCATCGCTGGCGATAAAGCCAATATTATTGGTGGTGCTATTTATAACCCGTTCCTGGACGATGAGAGATTTATCTACGCCGGCTATTACCGCTGTCAATATGAAAACCTTCTGGGTCTGAAAATTAACTCCATTCGTCCTTTTAGTCAAAACAAGAACAGTTTAACAGATCGCGTTTCTGTGAAAGAGCCATTCTCAAAGGTTCGTAGAAATCGTGGCTATCGTCCACCCAATCCGCCTTTCAAATATGCTTTTGCCGAAGTAGAAAGCGCCGGTCAGTCATTGAATCAGGACTGGATTGTAAATTCCGATAATTCTATTACAGAATTTCACTTTAATGCCCCGGATTCTTATTTTGAAAATGTCCCCTGGGTAAAAGAGCCCGGCAATAAGGATGAATTGCTGGCTCACGCCAAGAAATACAATAAAGAGACCTTACTCTTGGAATGGACACAAAAAAGTAAACAGGAAAAGAAAAAAAGTGTTAAACACTGGATTGAACAAGATACGCAAAGCATAAAACAATTTGGTGTTAAAGCGATTAGAATTTAGGCAAGAACTACTGGCAAGAACTACTTGAGAGTTCAATCACATTTATAAAACTTGTGTCATCATGTATCAATAAATTGCTGACAGAACGATCACAGTATCGGTAATCGTTTTGTCAGTCAATTAACAGCATATGAGCTTGTACCGCTTTGATTGCTAGAAAGCGATTATTTACCAACCTAGCTCGCCTGGTTCAAATTCCAGTTGCAGATCTGAGCTATCCTCTACGAGTTCAACAACTTCACCATTACTATTAAAATCATCAAAGGTCCATGACACATAAGAATCATCAGCATAAACGCTCATTGATGTTAAAAACAATAATATCAAACTGGCACTGAAAACTTTCATTGTATTCTCCTGTGAAAACATTATTGGTGGATTCAGGCATTAAATATTGTAACGACTGATCCAAAACGGTTACCTGGAATAAAGCAAAAGACATACCAATATTATTATTTACTTATATATCAATATTTTTAAGCAAATTTGCTCGCTAATAACCCCCTTATCACTCGATCATTTCGACACAACCCGCCATAATTGGCATAGTAAAAATGTCATATTTGTCATTATGAACTATTTATGACATCTAGCTTGACTGTTAGAAATGAATAAAGAATATAAATGACATCTCGGTCGTTCTTGACTGTATTGAAAAGCCAGAAATGTCTTATATCGGAATGATTATGCTTAAATGTTTCGTCAAGGATTGCTTCAGGAGTGATGGCCAAAATCAAGACCATTTTTGAACAGGAAAAACGATAGCATCAAGAGTTATCGTTTTTCCCGGATAATTAAACGCTTTTAAATTTGTCGCGTTTTAATTCAGGTCATGACTGAGTGATGAGCGAACGGCTTCAGGTATGACACATTCCTGTTGATATTCAGGATGGTCGATACCCGCTTTTATTTCGGCACCCTGTTTAACCGCAGCAACCATTTCATCGCTCAGTTCAAAACGCACAAAATGGACCGCGGAAGTCTTGTCTTCTGTTTCACGTTCCAGATCTTCATTGGCGATAGGGTGTACACGCTCAAAATCATTGACCTGAATATACAGGGCTTTTTCAACCCCAAGCAGTTTTGCCAATGCCACTTTACGTTCTTCTATATCAGAATACTCCATCATAAACGTGGCTTTCCAGTTACTGCCATCAGGAATTAACGGATTATAGACATCCAGTTCATCCTGAATACCATCCATTTCAAAAATTCGTTCAATACGTAACATCTCCTGAACCTGATACTTCATGGTCAGTTCATCTTCAAAATAGAGTGCAGCATGATCGCCAATTGCAACACGGCGATTTTGTTTGTGTTCTATTATTTTGTCTCTAAATTCTGGACGAATACGGGCATATTCTTCCAGACTGTACAAATCAGCATGTGTTAAATTCATTTTTATTCCTCAATTATTCAGATACCATAGGCTTTGCGTAATAAACTAATGGGGTGTTCAGTACTACTGCCATCTGCCATACCGTGTTCAATATGGTGGCCTGCCATAGCGCAATCACTGCCATAATGATCGGCCTCGGCTCTTTTCACCTGATTGACCACAGGCCGCACAATTTTCATTGAGGCATCGTAGAATTCTTTTTTCACCGCATAGGTTCCATCATGCCCTGAGCAACGCTCAATCGCCGTGATCTCAGTATCAGGAATTAAAGACAGCACTTCACGGGTCTTTGAACCCACATTCTGCACCCTTTGATGACAGGCGGCATGATAAGCCACTTTACCCAGCGACGTTTGAAAATCAGTATTCAATTTCCCGGCCTTATGACGATGCATCAGATATTCGAAGGGATCAAAGATCGCCTGACTGACTTTTTTCACATCTTCATCGTCCGGAAACAGCAGCGGTAATTCCTGTTTAAACATAAGCGCACAGGAAGGCACCGGTGCCACAATATCCCAGCCGTCATTAACCAGCTCAACCAGCACGGGAATATTTGCTTGTTTGGCTTTTTCTACCGATTGCAGATCGCCCAGTTCCAGTTTTGGCATACCACAGCATTGTTCTTTTTTAGCCAGCGTAACCGGAATATTATTATGTTCGAACACCGCAACCAGATCCTCACCAAGGACCGGCTCATTACGATTACCATAGCAGGTTGCAAACAATGCCACTTTACCATTGGTTCTACCCGCGGGTTCACCTTGTGCCTGGATGCTGACTTTATCCGCCAGACGTTTGCGTAACGGTGTGGAATGAAATTCCGGTAAATGGGCATCGGCATGCACTTCCAGAACGCTTTCCAGTAGTTTACGAGTAGGTTTGGCTTTATTAGCCATATTGACCAGACCGGAAATAACAGGAATTCCTGCCAGACTGCCTACGGCGTCGGTACTGGTTAAAATCTTGTCACGAGTTTTCGTTTCACCTTTTTGATGCTTGACAGCTTTGGCTCGCAGCATCAGGTGAGGGAAATCAATATTCCACTCATGTGGTGGTGTATAGGGGCATTTGGTCATATAACAGAGATCACACAAATAACAATGATCGACCACCTGCCAGAAATCTTCTTTTTTGACGCCATCCATTTCCATGGTTTCGGATTCATCCACCAGATCAAATAGTGTTGGAAAGGATTGACACAAGCTAACACAACGACGGCAACCATGACACAGGTCAAACACACGTTCTAATTCATTATAGAGTGCATCTTCTTGATAGTATTCAGGATTTTTCCAGTCCACCGCATGACGTGTCGGTGCTTCGAGATTGCCTTCTCTTGTAGCCATGTTATTTACTCCAAAACAATATTTTTACTGAAATTGATGAATAGCCAGGGCTTGACACCCCGGCCAAATGGATTTATTCCATTTCATCCAATGCTTTTTGATAGCGGTTGGCATGAGAGCGTTCTGCTTTGGCTAATGTTTCAAACCAGTCAGCAATTTCATCAAAACCTTCATCGCGAGCATCTTTCGCCATGCCGGGATACATGTCTGTGTACTCATGAGTCTCACCGGCTACAGCGGCCTTGAGATTATCGCCTGTGGCACCAATTGGCAGACCAGTCGCTGGATCACCAGACTGTTCCAGGTATTCCAGATGACCATGAGCGTGTCCCGTCTCACCTTCAGCAGTAGAACGGAATAATGCAGCAATATCGTTATAACCTTCGATATCTGCTTTACCAGCGAAATAAAGATAACGGCGATTGGCCTGAGATTCACCAGCAAATGCATCTTTAAGATGTTGCTCAGTTTTACTACCTTTAAGTTCCATGAAATTTCTCCTTTAGTATCCATGTTGATTAAAGACAGCTCTGCAAAAATTCGCAGAGCTATCATGTGCTCTCTAGCATAGAGCTGAAATGTTAATTTGTACAATTGATAGTATTGAATATGATGATAGAAAAAATCGATTTAAGCAATGAATAAAATTCTCGGCAGGTGCTTGAAGATTAAATTGGGGCTGAAAAACAATTGGATATTAAGACTTCATTAATTTACGGACACTGGACAGGTGACGGCGACTGACTTCCAGCCCTTCTTCCATATCCGCTAATTTCAGCAGAAATCGGCCATCTTCCTGTTTCTGTAAGGCTTCAATTTTATTTTTACGAATCAGTGCATTGCGGTGAATGCGCAGAAAATCATCCGCAAATTCTTCTTCCAGAGACTTCAGGGTATCTTCAATAATGGTCTCGGCAATGACGCCCTCTTTAATATATTTTACGCTGATGTACTTTTGATCGGCCAGAAAGCAATAAATGTCTTTAATCGCCACCAGTAATATAGTGCCTCTGATCTGGGCACTGATATGTGTTCTGAAAGCGACCTCCGGATTTTGCTGACCCATTTGCTCTAATTGCAGTTTGTTAAGCTTGCCGCAATTGCTCAGCGCCTTTTCCAGCCGTTCCTTACGAATGGGTTTGAGCAGGTAATCGACCGCCTGAGTCTCAAATGCCTGCAAGGCGTATTCATCATAAGCGGTGGTAAAAATAATCGCCGGGGGATTATCCATTTTCACCAGGTGTTGAGCCGCTTCCAGACCATTCATACCAGGCATGCGGATATCCATCAAAACAACTTCCGGCTCGACTTCGTTAACCTGCTCAATAGCTTCCAGACCATTGGCTGCAAGAACCGGAATATAGTCAGCATCAATTTCGCTGACCAGCTGGCTTAAACGTTCCCTGGCCAATGGCTCATCATCAGCGATAAGTATTTTCATGATCATCGCTCTTCATCAATTTGTTGGCTTATATAAGGTAATGTCAGTTTCACATAATAAACATCGTCCTGTTCCCGGCACTCAATAGCGGCATTTCCCGGAAAATGCGAGGACAGCCTCTCGCGAATATTTGCCAGAGCCATTTTATTGCCCTGACGATGGACCAGATTTTTACTATTGGTATTTTGCAGGGTAATAGTCAGCTGGTTATTGTTCATTGCACCGATGACTTTTATTGTACCGCCATTAATTTCCGGTTCAATACCATGAAAGATGGCATTTTCCAATAAGGGCTGAAGTAACAGGGAGGGCACCATGGCATCTACGGGTATGGCATCAATCTGCCAGATAATTTCCAGCCGTTCGCCCAGGCGTTGCTTCTCAATATCAATATAGCGTTCACTCAACTGCAATTCACTTGCCCATGGGATCATCTGCTGATCGTCTCTGAACAGCGTACGAAACAATTCAGCCAGATCTTCGGTAATGCGTTCTGCCACTTCCGGATTGGTTCGGGTCAGGCTGGCGATGGTATTCATGCTATTGAAAAGGAAGTGCGGACGAATTCTCGCCTGTAATAATTGTAATTTGGTACAGGTTTCCGCCTGCATTTTCACCCGCCACTGATATTGTATATAAAAATAGCGTAATGCCAGGGCACTGATAATGCCGCCAATCAGCAAATTATGTAATAAAAATTCCCAATGGCTTGCGGCAGTGATAATTTCAGTCATTTGGTAATATTCCATGATGTAAAAACTTAATTCACTGCACAAAGTGAGCACCAGCAGCAGCGTCAGATAGCTGCTTGCGGCAGCAAACTGGTTGGAATATTTTTTTAATGTGGGACGTAGCAGGCATAATACGCTACTGCACAACAGGCCATTCCACTGGATAAACAACGAGATCAATGCCAGATCATTCCAGCGTTGCTGGTCCAGGCTCAGAGGTGCCAGAGTTAATACAAATGCCAGCAATTGGCCGATGATCACCACTGCAAAGACCATTTTCAGAGAACAGAAATCCGGCAGGAACAAAGAGTTTTGTTCTAACGGATCAGGAGAATTTTGCGGGCGCTGAATATTCAATAGCTTTCTATATAGTCGAAATTTACTGAAAGCTTAGTATATCAGGTAATAAAAATCTGTGAAAAACCACCTGAATTGACGATTTACTGATTATTTATGCGGTTCCGTTTATAATATCGGCTGTCTCTAAACTTAATAAACGAATAAACCATTATGTCCGATACTGCCAGCAATATTTCAACCAAGTCAAAGCCCACACAGCAGGCTGAAAAGCCCTGGAATGGTCGATTTACTGAACCCACTGATGCCTTTGTCGAAGCTTTCACCGCTTCAGTTACCTTTGATCAACGTATGTATCAGCAAGATATTAATGGCTCAATTGCTCACGCCAGAATGCTGGCCCATGTCGGTGTGCTCACGGCTGAAGAGCGCGATGCGATTATTGCCGGCCTGGAGCAGGTGAGAGAGAAAATCGCCTCTGGTGAATTCAACTGGTCCATCAAGCTGGAAGATGTTCATATGAATATCGAAGCGGCATTGACAGATTTAATTGGTATCACCGGCAAAAAATTACATACTGGTCGCTCCAGAAATGATCAGGTTGCAACCGATATTCGCCTTTATCTACGCGATGAAATTGATCTGATAGTTAATGAACTGCTGCGCCTGCAAAGCGCGTTAATTGACCTGGCAGAACGGGAAGCGGATACCATCATGCCCGGATTTACCCATTTGCAGACCGCTCAACCTGTGACTTTTGGCCATCACATGCTGGCCTGGTTCGAAAATCTGGAACGTGATCGGGGACGCTTTCTTGATTGTCGCAAGCGGGTCAATATTATGCCCCTTGGGGCTGCCGCTCTGGCAGGCACGACCTACCCGATCGATCGCGAATTTACTGCCCGCGAACTGGGCTTTGACGGGGTTTGTGAAAATTCTCTGGATGCCGTCAGTGATCGCGATTTTGCCATTGAACTGACCGCCAACGCGGCCCTCTTAATGACCCATCTGTCGCGTTTTTCTGAAGAACTCATTCTCTGGGTTTCAGCTCAATTCAACTTTGTAGAATTAAGTGACAGTTTCTGTACCGGCTCTTCCATTATGCCTCAGAAGAAAAATCCTGATGTCCCTGAACTGGTTCGTGGCAAAACCGGCCGTGTTAATGGCAATCTGATCAGCCTGCTCACCCTGATGAAAGGTCAGCCTCTGGCTTATAACAAAGATAATCAGGAAGATAAGGAACCGCTGTTTGATACCATTGATACTCTCAAGGGCAGCCTCAAGGTTTATGCTGACATGATGCAGCATGTTTCAGTAAACAAAGAAGCCATGCGCGAAGCGGCCATCATGGGCTTTTCAACCGCTACAGATCTGGCTGATTACCTGGTCCGAGCCGGGGTACCTTTCCGCGATGCCCATGAAGTGGTTGGTAAGGCGGTGCGCCTGGGTGTGGACAGTCAGCGGGATTTAGCGGAACTTTCCCTGGCTGAACTGCAACAATTTTCAGACAAGATTCAGGCTGATGTTTTTGATGTTTTGACTCTGGAAGGTTCGGTGTCGGCCCGAAATCATCTGGGCGGTACGGCACCAGAACAGGTTCGGGCAGCGGTAAAACGCGCCAGAACCCGGATCAGTTGATTCAGCTCAATGTTTCTGTGTCCATATCATTAGCCGCACGACTTAAAAATAGCTGCACGTCATCGCCTTTCTGCCACTGGCTGATACCATAGGAGATAGTAATAGAATCCAGGGAAGCCTTTTTCAGACTACTATTGAGTTTCTTAACCAGTGTTTCAGCAGACTCATAAGTGGTTTCAGGCAATAATAAAACGAAATCAAAGTCTTTTATGTGCCCGACAATATCCGCCCAACGCATTTGATCCTTGAGCAGCTGACTTATCATCAGGCGTATCTGCTCCTGTTTCTCATGAGCAATATGCTCTGAGCCCGGATGATAATCCACGTTCATTAAAATCAGAGACAATGGGTTATTATAACGTCGGCTTCTGGATACTTCTGAGTTAAACGTCTGAATCATACTATGATGATTCAACATCCCTGTCACCGGATCATGAGACATTTTATGACTCAGTGTACTTTCCAGCTGCATCAGCTGTTTTTCAATTTGTATATTCTTGGAGGCGTCAGTATAGAAACAAACGGTTAATGTCTGTTCTTGCTCGTCTTCCGACTTGCTGCCTTTAATTTCCATGACATCCTGTAATTCGATCCATTTATTCAACACCCCGGCAAAAAGTTGAATTCGATCACTGGCTTTCAGCACTTCTTTTAAACAGGGTTCACTGACATCGCTGGCACCGAGGCCAAGCAAGTTATCCCTCTCAAGTCCCAGAAAATCACAAAAAGACTGATTAACCCAGTATATAGACTGCTTTTTATCAATAACGATAATAAAGGATGGACTATTTTCTAATAGTGTTAAACATAATGAAGAATTTATGCCTTGCATCATTTTCCCCTACTTTGACCTCTGTGACCGCAGCCGACGGACAAGCGTTGTCAATCAGCGTTCCAGAAGCCTTTCTTTTTATTTGGAATATTACTGCTATAATTCTAGTTTATCATTTGTGCTTTTGCCAGATATTGTCGGCTGGATAAAAGCAATGAAGAAAACCTTGGAAAATATCCATTAATATCAATTGGTTAATAATATAAAAAGCAATAATACACTTTAGATTTGCACGAAGCCAGCATCTTTTTATGAATCGCAGTACTCAAAGCACTACTCATCATTCCCATGATCGTTTCTTCCTTGAGGATCTGGATCATAAAAAAATTCTTCGTAAATTTTTACGTCTGAATAATTTAAAATTACAACGCACCAAAGACTCCCTGAAAAGCCGTCAGCTCAACTTTTTAGAACTTCTTCCGCTGCTGTTTCATATTAACCACCCACTCTTGCCCGGTTTTGTTTCCAGCCAATGCCCGACGGGGATTCCGAAGTATAATCCTGATAAAGAAACGCTAAGGTGTGCCAGACTACTGGCAAAATCATTCGAATATAAACGCCGTGCCTACCGACAATATGATATTCATGCACTTTATTTTATGGGCAGCACGGGCACCATTGCCTATTCGGACAAAAGTGATTTTGATGTCTGGGTTTGTCATCGTGAGGATCTCTCCAACCTGGAGTTAAAAGAACTACTGTTGAAAACTGAACGCATTACTCAATGGTGTTTAGAGTTCAACCTGGAAGTAAATTTTTTCCTGATAAATACCGAACATTTTCGCCAGGGCAAAATTGACCGCCTCTCTTCTGAGAGCAGTGGCACCACACAACATATGCTTTTGTTGGAAGAATTTTATCGAACGTCTATTTTATTAGCCGGACGATATCCTATCTGGTGGTTAGTCCCGCCACACTTTGAAAAAGATTATGATGATTATGTTGAAAATCTACTTCACAAACGTCTCATTAATCCGCATGATTTTCTAAACTTCGGTTCTATTGCCAATATTCCCGCAGAAGAATTTTATGGTGCCACCTTATGGCACATCTATAAGGGCATAGATTCTCCCTATAAATCCATTTTAAAACTGCTGTTGATGGAATGTTATGCGGTCGAGCATCCCGATATTGACCTGTTGAGCCTGCGTTTTAAACGGGCCATGTATGATTCCCAGGAACAACGGGACAAACCGGACCTTGATGATCTGGATCCCTATATCATGATGATGAATAAAATCACTGACCATCTGCTGAGGGAGGATAGCCTCAATCGTCTTGAACTGGCCAGACAATGTCTATACCTGAAGGTCAATGAGTCATTGACTCAGCTAAAAAAATCGTCTTCTCAGGAGTGGCGTCAACAGATTATGCAAAAGCTGGTTGCCTCATGGAAATGGAAGCGTATAAAACTGATATTACTGGATAGCCGCAAACAATGGAAAATTGATGAGGTAAATGAAGAACATATTAATATCATTGAAGCACTGACCTATAGTTATCGAAAATTATCCGATTTCTTTCGTTACCAGAATAAGGATATCCGTATCAGTAAACGGGATTTACATATTCTGGGCCGTAAACTCTACGCGGCCTTCGAGAAAAAAGCAGGGAAGATTGAAGTCATCAGTCATGATTCTGAAATTGATCTGCATGAAACACATATTTCATTACACCCACTGCCCCATGAACAGGGTGATCAGAAAAAAAGCAAAGAACAGGGCTGGGCTTTATATGTCGGTGCCATCAATACCCTTGATAAGAAATCACCTCCTCCGGTAAAAAAATCCACTCAGCTGCTTAAACTTCTTTGTTGGGGTTATTTTAATCGCGTCATTTCCAGTCGTAGTAATTTCATCCTTGGAAAAGAAATACAAACACTGAATGTTCGTGAACTTAAACAGATTATTGAAGCATTGGAGCAAACATTTCCAAGTGCTTCCCCGGGTTATGCCAGTATGGATGATTTGATTAAGCCGGCGCAATTAGATTTGAATATCCTGTTTTTAAATATTGGTTGCGATCCCTTTCTTAGCCATCATCCCTCAGGCACCCAAATCGCAACCAACCAGACGGATGCGCTTAATTATGGTGGTCTGCATGAAAATTTGTTGTTAAGCATTGATCAGGTATTATTAACCAGTTGGCGAGAAGTCATGACACAACATTTTGCCTCAGAGAATGGACTTATCGAATGTTTGTGTCAGTACTTAAAATGGAACCATGAAAATGAAACCGCCCAGGGCTCACTTATTCCCAAACGTCCGACTTTGGTCAGCTGCTTTTCTTCAGTCCGCGGAGAAGCGATTTCAAGACGCATCAGTCAATTATTCAATGATGTTCTCAATGCCTTTCATGGTAAAGAAAAAGCCTTTAGCACTCGCTATTTATTAACCATTGAGGAATGTTTCTATCTTATCTGGCAAGAAGATACCGGACCAAAATTCCAGAAGATACCCGATCAAAAAGAATTGATCAGGGAATTATCTTATCCACTGCCGAAATTTAACGACTTGATAATTGATCAGGAGTTCAATGCGAATAAAGTTCTAAATCTCATCTATCAAAACAATAAAGAAAACCATATTCAGCTTTATTATCAAAACCATAGAAAAACAGCGGATATTTATATTATTGACGAACGCGGTAGTTTATACCATCACTCGACCAGTATTGAAAAGAATAGTACCCACATCAATCATTTTATTTTATTTCTCGATTCAGTCGTCAGCCGCCTCTGTTTCAGCAATAATTTCAATACCATTTTTGATGATGCTCTGGATTATTCCTTACTGGCTTCGCTGGATGATTTTTCACTACTGCAGGATGACTTTAATGAAACTGAAACTGAAACTGAAAATGAAATCGATATGCAATTGGAAGTGTTCGAAATTCAAAAGCAATCACCCGGGCAATTAGTGCTTGAAGAGCAATTTTCCAAATTACAAAGTATGCCAGCTCATTTTTTCAAAATACAGGTTATTGCTGATATCAAT
>Ga0316204_10010218_pt1 | contig 12173 bp, 15 predicted proteins | sample 6monrhotite_MG_2_FD_205661 | JGI IMG/M metagenome (GOLD analysis project Ga0316204, IMG submission 205661) | Microbial mat bacterial communities from mineral coupon in-situ incubated in ocean water Damariscotta River, Maine, United States -... | ecosystem: Environmental > Aquatic > Marine >...
GCGAAAAACAAAATGACCTTACAAAATTGGGATTAATAATTGAACCATTTGGCAATAAATCTGTTACTATTCGTGAAATCCCTGCAATTCTTGGAGATGTTAATGCTCAGAAACTTGTCCGCGACATCGCCGATGATTTAGTTGAGCATGGCGAAACTTTGTCACTAACAGAAGCAATCGAGCATGTGACCGAAACAATAGCATGTCACGGTAGCGTTCGCTCTGGGCGCATTATGAATATCGCAGAAATGAACGCATTATTGCGCGAAATGGAGGAAACTCCTCACTCAGGACAATGTAATCACGGTCGTCCAACTTATGTTGAGTTAAAGCTCAATGAGATTGAAAAACTTTTCGGTCGTAAATAATGCCCGAACGAATCGAAATCTTTGACAAAGAAATTAAAAAGATACACCGCGACCGCGCCACAAAAAATCTAACAAAGTCAGATTTTCTAATTCGCGAATGTGAATCTCGTTTAGCCGATATCTTCAATGGGGAAATCATAAAAAAATTCCCAACCGCACTTAACATAGGCGCGCGAACCGGAAAATATTCCAATAAAATCATAAAAAATGCAGGAGTAACAAATCTCACCAACAGCGAAATTTCAGAAAAAATGCTAGCACAATGCAAATCTGGAACAAATATAGTTATAGATGAGGAAAAACTCACATTTGATAACGAGTCATTCGACATGATTTTCAGCATATTAAATTTACATTGGACAAATAATTTACCAGCTACATTAATGAAAATCCGCAACTTACTAAAAAAAGAAGGCTTATTTATCGCCACAATATTCGGCGGAGAAACGTTAAAAGAATTACGTCATTCAATTTTAGAAGCAGAAATGGAACATTCGGAAATATCACCTCGCATATCCCCCTTTGTCCATGTTAAAGATGCAGGAATGTTACTACAAAAATCAGGCTTTAATCTGCCTGTCGCCGCATCTGATATTATCACAGTTGAATATAGTAGCGCTTTTGAGTTAATGAATGATTTAAAAAATATGGGCGAAACAAACGCACTAACAAAACGAAGTAAAAAATTTCTTACTCGTTCAAAACTAAACGACATCGCTGCAAAATATTCAGAATTATTTTCAAATGATGAAGGAAATATCACCGCCAGTTTTGAAATAATCACTCTAACTGGTTGGCGCGACTAAACTTAAAACTTTAACAAAATCTTCCCTATATGAGAAAAATCACGCATTTTATCATGCGCCTTCCCTGCGTCTTCTACATCAAAAACTGAATCAATTACAACCCTCAAATCACCAGATTCAAACATCGGCCATAAAATTGACCTAGCCGACTGAATCAACTCATATATCTCTTGTTCATTTTTATGGCGCAATGTTGTGCCAACCATAGTCAGATTTTTCATCAATAATGGCGCAAAATTTACATTTGCCTTTGCCCCATTAATAAAAGCAATTGAAATCAATCGACCCTTAGCTTTCATAACACGCATATTTTTCTCGATATAATCACCACCGACCATATCAAGAACAACATCAACCCCGCCTGCAGCTTTCACCACAGAAACAAAATTTTGGCTCTTGTAATTAATTGCAATATCCGCCCCTAAAGACTTACATAACTCGCATTTCTCTTCTGAACCTGCAGTTACAATAACTTTTGCACCAAATATTTTTGCAATTTGTATAGCAGCTACACCAACTCCACTTGCTCCCCCATGAATCAAAATTGATTCATTCGGCTTCAGCTTCGCAACTTCCATAATATTGAGATAAGCTGTCAAAAATGTTTCAGGAATCGCCGCAGCTTGCTCTAAAGACACGCCCTCAGGCACAGACAAAACTCGCCACTCAGGCACAGAAACATATTCAGAATAACCACCGCCCTGCAATAAAGCGCAAACCTTACTACCTTTCGATGCAGTTTTAACATCTTCACCAAGCTCAATAATTTCGCCAGAAATTTCCAGACCCAGAACATCAGTAACATTCTCAGGAGGTGAGTAATTGCCTTCCGCTTGATAAATATCAGCGCGGTTTACTCCAGAATAAGATGTTTTAATTAAAATATGATTTTTTTCGGGCAAAGGAATAGGACATTCATTACTGACAGCAAGAATATATCCAGAATCTTTTTTCTCAGATTCAATTGACTTCATGAAGAAGTCACCTCGATGAATTGCAAAATAGGCGATTAGCCTTGACGAGCTTTAAGTCTAGGATTTTTCTTATTGATAACAAGAACTTTACCTTTGCGACGAACAATACGACAATCTCTATCACGAGTTTTTGCAGATTTAAGTGATTTTAAAACTTTCATTTCTCAAACTACTTCTTTAAGATTTATAAAACGAGGGGCGAAAATACATAAAAGAACGCCCCCTGTCAACAACACATTCATCAAATTGTAGAATTCTTACTTTAAAATTCTCTCCGCCCTCACGTTCTTATAATTTAAGAACAGTGCTTACTCACCCCATGTTCAGTTTTTTCCCAATAATGTGGCTTAGCAATTAGCTGCCACAGAGCCTTAAAACTCGCAATACTGTGCAATATCCAATAAAATGGGAAGACAAAAGCATATAGACTCAAATTCCACCATTTATCTCGCGCAATCACAATCATAGCAATCATTGCATGAATCAATATTCCCCCAAACAAATTAATCATAGCAATTTGCATAAACCAATCTGGGTAGGAAATTCCGTGATACAAAGAAAAAACTGCTAAAAATAAGATTACAGGAATCGTTAAAAACACTAGTGACGGCGCGCCTACAAAAAACAAAAAGCCCAAAAAGCCACTAATTCCAAAATGCTCTATAATTTTTGGAGTATTGCGAGAATGTACGATATAAGTTTGCATATAGCCCTTAATCCACCTTGAACGTTGCTTTATCCACCCCCCCAAAGACACAGGCGACTCTTCTAGAGTAGTTGAATCTATCATCGAAGTTTTATACCCACTTTGCGCCAACCTAATGCCCAAATCAGCATCTTCGGTAACATTATAAGGATCCCAAGCCCCAAGTTCTTCCAATTTATTCTTATTAAAATGATTACTAGTTCCACCAAGAGGAATTGGCATTTTCATATACTCCAATCCAGGTAGCATAAAATTAAACCAAGAAGAATATTCCAGCGAAAACATTTTTGTCAGCACATTTTCATTCCGATTATAATAATTCAGACGCGACTGTACACAAACCACATTCTCATCGCTAGCCTGAAATCTTGCCAGAACCTTTCTGAGCTGTTGTGGATCGGGCCTATCCTCTGCATCATATATAGCAACATAATCACCCCTTGCAAATTTCAGAGCATAGTTACAAGCCTTAGGCTTAGTGCGAGGCTCTGAATAAGGAACTTTTATAACTTCAAAATAACTTTCTGGCTCAATCTCTTTGATATTAAACAGAGTTTTATTGTCATCCTCTTCAATAATCAATTTAACATCAAGATGTGATTTCGGATAATCAAGCCTTCTTATAGCATCAACCAAGCCACTAATGGTCGTCCGTTTTTCCTTATATAAAGGCACAAGGAGCGTATATACAGGCAATGCGCGCTCATCAAGAATCTCTACATCAGCTTTCTTTTTCTTATTATACTTTTCCGCTAATGCCCCTGTAAAAAAGAATAATATTTTACATAGTAATGTTGAAAGATAAAAAATATTAAAAACTATAAAAATGGTTTTTAATATAATATTCGAAAATAAAGCAGCAATAAATAGCGAAATTGAAGCAAGAATTATATTACGCCCAAGCGATGTACTAAATAAATATTTAGCCGATTTTTCTGGCGACTCTTTCCACAATTTCTCTCTTGCTTCTTCATCATCTTCTTTAGCAAAAAACTCTTGAACAGTTCGAAATATATCAAAACTAGAAGTTATAATATAATCAACATTACCATATTTACTTTCCGCCCAATATTCCATTTCTGGAGTCATATCCGACGTAGCAATTATAATCGTTTTATCGTCTTTTTTCCACGGCACAGCATGAAATCTAAGGTAATTTTCCCTCTCGTCAGTCTCAATCAAAACCTCGTCGCAAGGTTCTTCATTCAAATCAACAAATTCCATACCAAGCTGCTCCGCAAGCGCCCGATAAAACTGGAAAGCGCGGATTTTTCCCTCACCCATAAGAACCTTACCAACCTTTGAGCCATAACTCTTTTGTATATTTAGGGACTCCAAAAGATCCTGTTTAGTGATTAGCTTTTTTTCAACTAAAACGTCACCAATCTTACCTTTTTTATTATTTTTATCGAACATAATTTTTATACTCTAATAAAATCTAAAAATTTAACCAGACTGAAAATAAGATTCCTCCGCCACCGCCAGTATTTTCCGCCCAGACATTTTTAAAAATACCTAGCTGAACCGAAACTTTATCATTTATATCCTCAACAACAGAAAACTGCAACTTTGACATATTAAAATCAGATGAATTAACAATTTCATTTGATAATGTAGCTTTATCACCAAGAGTAATTATGTTAAATGACTGAAACAGGAACATCCCGCCTACTCTTTTCATCCCAACGCCAACATCAAAGCGCAATTCATCAGAAGGAGCTTCCATTCTTTTGCGATATGCGGTTTCAAAATTGACAAACATATCCTCTCCAAAAAGCTCAAAGCTCTTGCCATAAAGAGTCCGAAATTCAATATCTACCTGTTTTTTACCAAGAGCAAGAGCATCATACTCGCTATAAGGGCCAAATAATTTAATCAATGGCTGAATCGAAAAAACAGAATTATCATTAGACCAAATCTTCTTCCGTGCAAATATCTCCGTATCCGCCAAACCCAAATTATTAACACCATTCTGCCTTAAATACTGAAAACTAGGACTCAGACCCAAAGTCACACTGTCTGACAACCCATATTCGAGATATGGATTATAATCTATTTTCGAAAATCTATCCTGCTTCACCCGATTACCAGAAGAATCACTGTATGATTTAGTAGTATAATGAAATAAACTATTGATAAACTGTCCTTCACCCTTATTCTTCACCCATGCCGCAGCTAATAAATCAGATGTCATTAGACACAAAAAAAAGGCGGTAAAAACCGCCCTTCTCATATTTATTCCCAGCCAACTCATATTAGTTAAGCTTGCGACCAATATCGGATATAGCCGTATCAATCACGCTATCCGCGACATCTTTATCAAGATCTTCCATAATAATTTCGCGAGCAGCGCTTATAGTTATATCAACAGCATTCTCTCGAATTTCTTGAACAACACGCGCTTCGGTCTGAGCAATTTTCTGAACAGCTAGAGTAGTTCTTTTCTCAATTTCATCTTCAATAGATGATTTAGCATTTTCAATTATACGTTCCGCTTCAGATTTAGCATGAGCAATAATTTCCTCAGAATTCTCCAAAGTTTTCTTTTGCTTTCTTTGATAAAGAGCCAAAACCGCCTGAGCTTCTTCTTTCAAACGCATGGCATCATCAAGCTCAGATTTAATTTTTGAAGACCGGTTATCCAAAGCTCCGCCGATAGCACGACCAATAGGCTTTGCCACCAAAAAAATAAAGATGAAGAAGGATAATGCTACCCAAAATGTTGCATCAAATGACATTTTATTACTGTGCTCCAGTGATTAGACTTTTAACAACTTTATCAGATTTTTTCTTATCAACTTTCAAACCTGCAATCTTAACCAAAAGCTCTCTTGAAACGTCAGAAGATACATCAGACATTTCATCAAGAGCTTTTTCGCGAGCATCTTTTATTTTTGCCTCAGCTTTTTCAGTTTGCTTAGCAAGTTTTACATCAAGTTCAGCATGTTTTTTAGCTGAAGACTGCCCGACTTTTGCATTAGCTTCCGCTATAATAGCATTTGCTTTGTTTCTAGTCGATAGTAAAGCTTCCTCATATTCTTTTTCAAGCTTCTCAGCATCTTCTTTCAAAGATTCGGCTTTATCAAGATCATTAACGATCCTTTCTTGCCTATTTTGAAGAGTTGACGCAATTTTTGGCACAGCCATTCGTGAGATGATAAAATACATCGCCACAAAAGTTATCGCCAACCAAAAAAGCTGCGACGTCAAAAAAAACGGAATTTGATCTAACTGAGGCATTAATAAAAACCTTCAAAGATTATACGTATAAAAACTTAAAAACCAACTTACGCAAAAAGTATAAGTGCAGTTACTACGAAAGCCAGAAGACCCATAAATTCTGCGAATGCCGCACCGATAAATGCGTAACCTTTCATTTTACTTTCAGCAGATGGATTGCGAGCAATACCATTAAGCATAGCAGCAAATACGATACCCACACCGATACCAGCACCAAGCATACCAAGAGTTGTAAGACCAGCACCTATATATTTAAAAGTTTCAGCGTCCATTTTTTCTTCCTTTCATTAAAATATTAAAACCAATTAAAAAAACCATTAATGCATATGTATTGCATCATTCAGATAGACACAAACAAGTATAGTAAAGATATATGCTTGTAAAAATGCTACCAGAAATTCAAAACCCGTTAATAAAACGATAAACGGAATAGGCAACCAACCAGTTGCAGCACCCATCATAACAACAAACCCACCAAGAACCTTCAAAATAGCATGACCAGCCATCATATTAGCTGCCAAACGAATTGAAAGGCTAATCGGACGAGATAGATACGAAACTACTTCAATAGGAATCAGGAGAGGAATCATAAACCACGGAGTTCCACTTGGAAGGAACATTCCAAAATATCCCAAACCATGTTTTGCAAAACCAATTATAGTAATTGCAACAAATATAAAAATCGCAATACCAAACGTAACCATGATATGACTAGTGACCGTAAAGCTATAAGGAAGCATACCCGTCATATTACACATTAGAATATACATAAATGTCGTAAAGATGAATGGAAAATATTGTCGCCCACCAGAACCAACAGTATCCTTTAGCATACTGGCAATAAATTCATAAGATAATTCAGCCATAGATTGCCACCTACCTGGAACAAGAGCATTTTTCCTCATGCCACCAAGAAGGAAAACCGCAGCAGCAAGGACTGATATCACCATAAACAATGATGAATTAGTAAAGCTGATATCAACACCGCCAAAAGCCTCATATTCAACAAGGCGCTTAAGTTCAAATTGCTCTAAAGGCTTAATTTCCGACATAAATTTTCCGTATCGAATTATTTATCGTTATTTTCGTCAACAGCATTAGATGAATCCTCATCAACACTATTTCGAAACAGCTTATAAATATTTAAAACGCCTCCTGCAACCCCTAAAAAGAAAAAAATGATAAAAAATATCGGTTTTGTATCAAGCCACTTATCCAAAAAATATCCAAAAGCAAGCCCAACAAGCACTCCAGACAATAATTCAACGCTCAATCTTGAGGCTGAATTATGCTGTTTCCTATCCTTATTTTCATGCGCCTTTTTGGCATCAGAAATCCTTCTTCCAACATCATCTATGTCAGGAGAAGAATTTTCATTTTCATCTTTCATTTATTTTTCTTCTGCTTTTTTAAGCAAAGCATCTATAACGGAAGAAAATGTTTCAACAGATCTTTCTTCAAAAAACTTTTTATCATTAACAAAAACTGTAGGGGTAGAATCAACTTTAAGCTCTGTTCTAGCCTTTAACTGAAGCTCAATAATACGCTTTTCCATCGCGTCATCTTTATAACATTTCTCGAATGTTTCGTCGTTAATTCCACCGATTTTACTAACAACTCTAAGATTTTTTTCTAACTCCTCAGGAGACCCGACATAAGCCCACTCATGCTGAGATTTAAATAATGCACCGATAAATTTTTGTTTCTTTTTATTTTTCTCAGCACATTCAACAAGCATTGCCGCTTTAATCGCAGGAAGATTATTCGGAGCATGACGATAAACAAGCCTCACCTTACCTTCATCAATATATTTTTTCTTCAACCCAAGAAAAACTTTCTCATAAAAATTTTTACAGTGATGGCACGACAAAGAAGCATATTCCGTAATCGTGACTGGAGCATCTCTGTCACCATATATAACGTCAAACTCAAGCTCTTTATTCAAAAGTTCCGCGCTAACTATGCCAATTTCCGTAAGACCAGCAATTTCCTCTGCAACTGCATAATTTGGCAGCGATAAAATAAAAATAGAAATTAAAGCAATAATTTTATTTTTCATAATAACTCCATATGATAGAATCACTCTTCCAAAGAGCGATATAATTTGTTTAAAGCGTCTCTTAGTCCCCTATCTTCAACAGAACTTTCGACAAAGTCAGAGATTTTCGCCTCATCTCCATTAAGTATATTTAGATTCCTATTTTTATCAATTCCTTTTTTTATCAAAATCTGATTATCTGCAAGGGGCTTTTGAGTAATTTTAATTTTCTCAATTGATTTAAAGCCAAAAAACATAGCTATTTTTTCAATTATAACCTCTTCCATATAGGAAATTTCAACCGCAAAAGAATCATAAACACATAGATGCAGAGTTGTTTTTGACTTTTCATTTCTTGCAAATGAAACATCCTGAGGAGTTGCCTTTTGCGCTAATTCACGCCCAACTATATCCGTCCAGCTAAGATATATCTGCTTTTCAAGCTTCGAATTTTTACTAAAAGCCTTACCAGTCGCCTTTTCAATAACATCTGAAAGTTTTGAGCAGCGCCTATAATACATCACAAGATTCCAACTCAGATCGCAACATATTCCTAACTGGCGCGAATGATTTTCTATGATAGGTCGTGACACCATATTTATTAATCGCCGCTATATGCTCTTTTGTTCCATAGCCAGAATTATTACCCCAGCCATATTGCGGAAATTCATTATGCAATTTTGCCATAATTCTATCCCTCGTAACTTTAGCCACAATTGAAGCCGCCGCGATAGAAAGAGACTTACTATCACCCTTAACTATTGTTTTATGATTACACTTTATATCAATTGACTGATTACCATCAACAAAAACCATATCAGGATAGGTAGATAGATTCTCCACCGCCTGCTTCATAGCAAGCTTAGTTGCCTGAAGTATATTTATATCATCAATAATTTCACGCCCAATAACAGCAACTCCAACCTGAGCAACTTTCATTATTTCCGCATATAAAAACTCTCTTTTTTTAGCAGAAAGTTTTTTAGAATCATTAATTCCATCAAGGAAATCGTCCCTATCAAGAATAACCGCCGCTGCCGCAACAGGTCCTGCAAGAGGACCTCGCCCAGCCTCATCAACTCCTGCAACAAGCCCTATATATTCACTTTCAAATGAAAAATCCGACACATACCCCCCAAATACCGATAGATTCTCTAAACCAAAGGACAGACTTATCTTTTACCATGTATTTGCTGAAGTCTTTTCTGCCTTTCAAACCATTTTTTAGCCTCTTCTCTATCTTTTGGCACACCTATACCATCATGATAGATTTTCCCAATATACCAGGCCGCATTAGAACTCCCAGCCTCGGCACTTTGCCTATACCAAGCCAATGATTCATTTATATTTTTATCAACACCTATACCATTACTATACATATATCCAAGAGTATTCATCGCGTGCGTACTACCCATATCCGCAGCTCTTTTATACATAAAGACAGCTCTATCAAAATCCTGAGGGATACCTTTACCGTCTTTATATGCACTCGCCACAAATTCCACAGAAGGAAGATGGTCAAACTCAGCAGCAATTTCAAACCATTTAATTCTTGCCGAAGGGTCATTTAACGAAACAGCTATTGAATAATATATTTCTCCAATAGTCGTTTTTATACCCAATTTTATGTCATCATATTTAGTATTATCATAAACATAATTATAATGTTTTATGGCCTTTTTCATATTATAATCAACTAAGTAGCCATAACTACAATATGTTGCCAAGCGGAAATGAGCGTTAAGATCACCAAGTCTTGCAGCCTCTTTATAATGCTCCATAGCCTTCTTAACCTTCACATATCCAGTCAAACCAAACTCATAAATTTCACCAATTTCGTAATGAGCCCTAGCATCATCCGCCCTTGCCGCCTTCCTAAGCATAGTTAAAGCTCTATGGGCATTTGCAGGAAGTTCTTCATTACCAAATTTATAAATAATCCCAAGAGACACCATCGCCCCAACATGACCATTATCCGAAGCTAGCTTATACCAGTTTGAAGCCTCTTTTACAGAAGTCGGAAGCCCAAATCCATTTTGATACATATAACCAATAGTATATTGCATAAATGGATCATTATTTTTGATTGCCTCATCCATTTTTTCTTCAACAACATCAGATGTATAAACTTCGACCCCAGAAACTTCAAAAGGTTCAAGTAGCGAACGATCAATTACATCTTTTTGAGCAAACGAATTTTGCGCCGAAAAAACGAATATAGTTACCACCAACATTTTAAGAAAATTTACCATCACTCCAACCCATAAATCCACTTTCCTTGAAAACAATATATAATTATTTAATCAATATTTCCGCAATATCAACAGCACAATATGTAAGAATAGCTGTTGCCCCTGCTCTTTTAAATGAAATCATGCTTTCCAGCATCACTTTTTGTCCATCTATCCAGCCATTATTTGCCGCCGCCTTAATCATCGCATATTCACCACTTACATGATATGCAAAAATCGGAATATCGAAATTATCTTTCGCCCGCCTAACAATATCAAGATAAGCAATACCCGGCTTAACCATGACCATATCCGCCCCTTCCTCAATATCCAAGAAAATTTCGCGCATAGCCTCATCAGAATTAGCGGGATTCATTTGATAGGTTTCTTTACCTAATGATTTAATATTTTTTGACGAGCCAATCGCATCACGAAAAGGACCATAAAAGCTCGATGCATATTTTGCCGAATAAGCTAAAATTTTAACATTTTCAAGCTCAACCATATCGAGCATTTCTCGAATCACACCGACTCTGCCGTCCATCATATCAGATGGAGCAACTACATCACAGCCCGCTCTTGCACAAACTATAGCCTGCTCAAACAAAACTTTCAAAGTCTCATCATTATCGACATAACCTTTCCTTACAATTCCATCATGACCATGCGTAGTATAAGGATCAAGTGCAATATCACATATAACACCAATATTTTTTGTCGCAGATTTGATAGCCTTAACTGTCCGACAAACTAAATTATTAGGGCTATAAGCTTCTCGCGCCTTTGGAGTTTTAAGGGATTCATCAATAACAGGAAAAATCGCCACGGCAGGAATTCCCAACCTCTCAGCCCTAAGCACTTCTTTAACCAACAAATCGATTGAATATCGATAAACACCAGGCATAGAGTCAATTTCTTGCTTCTCACCTTTTCCCTCAATAACAAAAACAGGCCAGATTAAATCCTTTACAGACAGATGGTTCTCCTGCACCAAATCACGAATCCATGAATCAGTTCGATTGCGCCTCAAACGAGTATTTGGAAATTGCCCTAAATTCATAATAAACAAGTTACCTCATTTCAACTTCTCAAACAACAAAAAAGCCCCCATTTTTCAAATGAAGGCTTTTCATATTTCAACTTTTTAGTGCTTTCGCTTTATTTTGCAGCTAGGCAACCGAGGGAAATAAAAAGTAAGCGTATATAATACGTGCTTTTTATTTATCCGAAGGATAACGACGCTACAGAATAAATGGGAAGTACTAAATTATCGAGAATAAAACTCGACTACTAGATTAGGCTCCATCTGAACTGGATAAGGCACATCTTCAAAAGCAGGAACTCTTGTGAACTTACCCTTGAATGCTTTTGGATCAACATCCATATAGTCAGGAACTTCTCTCTCTGGAGTTTGAGCAGACTCAAGCACCATAGGAATATTTCTAGATTTCTCTCTAACTTCTACAACATCACCAACCTTAACCTTATAACTTGGAATGTTAACTGTTTTTCCATTTACAAGAACATGCTTATGACTAACAAGCTGACGCGCTCCAAAAATTGTCGGAACAAGATTCATACGATAAACAACGGCATCAAGACGTTGCTCAAGCAAACCGATTAAATTTTCACCAGTATCACCTTTTGCATTAGCAGCTTCCTTAAATGTTCTTCTAAATTGCTTCTCAGTCATATTATAATAACCTTTAAGCATCTGCTTAGCGCGCAGCTGAGTACCAAAATCCGAAGGCATTTTGCGGCCAAGAGGACCATGCTGACCTGGGCCATAATTTTTTGTATTGAAAGGATC
>Ga0316204_10010219_pt1 | contig 12173 bp, 11 predicted proteins | sample 6monrhotite_MG_2_FD_205661 | JGI IMG/M metagenome (GOLD analysis project Ga0316204, IMG submission 205661) | Microbial mat bacterial communities from mineral coupon in-situ incubated in ocean water Damariscotta River, Maine, United States -... | ecosystem: Environmental > Aquatic > Marine >...
CCAATTCTAGCCTTACCAATTTAAGGCTGCGCTGATCTAACCAGTTCAAACACGATTGTAATCAATAAAAAACGCTGCAACCTCACAATTGGTCAATCAGCGTTTGCTTTTTCATTTGGTATTCTTGGTTGGTGATGAGTTTACGATCATAGAGGTCTTTTAGCCTTTTTAATCGATCTCCAATCGGGCTTGATGGGTTAGGCAATGCGTTATCTGGGCTCGGTTTTGCTTTTTCAAATTTGGTAAGAATTGACGCAACCCAATCAACGTATATTTCAACGTCTGAAATCTCCCCATGTTTGGGAAACAGCGACGCGCCGTCCACAGACTCAACATGACCTTTTGAAACAACGTGATAAAGAACTTGATTTTTGCTTGATAAATCAATGATCAGCGCCGTCTCTTTTGAATTCAACCAGTCTCGGGGATCATCTGCCCTTTCAATAACAATATCTGCAATCATTCGTTTGTGTATGATCGCTTTCTTCAATCCATGCGCATGGAACAGGTTCAAGTTTTTGGTTAAACTTGGGAACATGAGACTTCGAATCTCTGTGATAGACCGGTTCGAACCCAACGCATCATTGACACTCGTTTGATAATCGACGGCGACGCGTTCCGCCCATTCCGCTGACCTGATCCATTGTTCTGTTTTCTCGTAGGTTGGAATAACCATCACAGCGCTTTTTACCAACGGCTCAGCGAAGGTCGGAAAATGCACAATGAATTTGTTGTAGGCAATTGTGCTGACTACAGGCGGTGGGATGAGTTCAATCGTGTCTGGGTCAAGACCTGCGACCTGCATGATTGCGCGTGTACAACCGGCTACAAAAAAGACAAGAGCCAAACAAACAACGGCTGGATACAACTTCAACTTATTTTCCAATCATTTCTTTGAGTTATTCGGACGCGTAATAGCCACCCTCGCTATCTTGCTTAAGCATTTATTGATTCTGAATTCGCGAGGTTTGCCGCAACAGACGAATACGTCCCATGAGGTATCGGCGAATGTATCGAGGCTAGACACACACAGAAGATTACTCCTTGAAGGTCTATTCGCGGATACACCATTCAAATTTCAGGTGCAACGCTCGTATTTTGCAGGCCAATTTACAACCCCTTCAGCAATTCACGTCTTTTTTCTTCTGCTTCCTCTTCAGTTAGTAACCCGTCATCCAAAAGAGATTTGAGTTTCGCCAATCGCTCTTCAATGGACCCACCGGGCGCGCTATTTAGCTTTTCCTGCAACGCGCTATAAGAAAAGGTCAATTTACCGCCCCTGGCATCAACACCTTCGATGGCTCCTTCACCCGGCGCGTGGGAAATATAGGTGCCACCCGCTGTCTTTCCATCATTGCACGCAAGAGACCAGGTTCCCTGTGGGAGAAGCGCCGTGTCATAAGCGCCTTTCGCCCATAACCATTGGCCTGAACAGATTGTGTTAACGCTGCTATCACTACTTATCGATAGTCTTAATCTGCCTTTGCCTAAGGAACTATCCGAAGTAAAAGTACCGGAAACGTCATCCGACACGCCCTGCCACGTGCCCTGTACGGACCGCGTCTGAGACAAAATACTGCGCGTAGCAGCATCTATTGAGTTGGCACTTTGAGTAACCTTATTTGTTGGTTGGCTGGGTTTACTATAATCGACCGTCTTGTTGAATTTGATATTCGCAATCGTTGAATCCGCAACATCATTTTTGGTGACCGGAGTGCTGGGATTTGTTTTGGCAACAACAGGGTTGGTTACTGGCTTCTGAGTTTCCCGCGAGAGCGACAGCCCGTGGATAACTTCCAAAACCTCTTGTTCCGGTAATGGTGTGTTCGGATTTGCGCAAAAATACCCGTTTATCAATTGCGTTGGTCGGCGGGTGTCGTCTTGAGAAGACCAGCCAAAATACTTTCCGAAAAAAACACATTCACTTTGCTGCGTTTTGTATCGGCGATAGCTCACTATTCCCAGAGAGGTTGTCGTTGTGTTATAGGCACCAAGGATAAATCGTTTATCCCTCATGTTGTTCCAACCTCGTAAATTTTTTTCTTGAAGCTCTTCAGGTTGTCTTGTCCAAACATACCCTGATTTTGCTTTTAAGTAGAGGATCTCAACCGTTTTTTCGCTGGTTTGAGCGAATATGCGCTGTGTTTTCTGTTCGAGAGCCGTTGCCGGTTTTTCGGTAAATCTTTGAATATGCGTAGGAAATTGGGAGGAGTTCAATACCAGTTTTTCTTGAACGACATTCGTTTGACAGGCTGACACCGCAATCAAAATTGCGAGGCAAGGAACGATTGTCCGCAAACTTGAGCTTGTCTTTTCACGAACCGGGCTGGCGTCTAACCGAGCCTCACCCAATCTAACTTGCAATTTATCCGCCCCTCTTAAGCCGTTATTCCATTCACAATATTGCAATCTAAAAATTGATTGTAAATCAATAATACAATTATTGCGTATGTGGCGACCAACATTATTAGACCGTTTACGGGCAAGTTCACGGCTAAGGGAAATGAATACCTTGGCCAGGAATTTCCTTTATTGCACTGCCTGAATGGGAGTTTCTCATTAATCTGGCCCTCTCCCTAAAACGTGATCCACGCTGAAATTGGTGTTTCGTTATTTTGAGCTGCTCCCCTATTTGCGTAAACAGAAAAGCTCGATGTAGGGGGTTCCATCCTCGTCTATCTGTTCACGGATTGTACATCTTCTTGGCCCGATGGACTTGCGTTTCCGGAGTCGAAAAAAATTCTCCTCCACCCCATCACTGGTTTGGGCGTTCGATCATTCAAAGCTGGTTCCAGTTCGTCTGAGAACAGTCAAAAACTCAGAATGAAAACCATTTCATTTACAACTGCAAACATCGGAAATCCATGACAAAGCATTCGACCTATGTTACTTGGCGATATGTTCGGTTCCTATGATACGATCGGTGTCAATTATTCGAATCTCAGAAAACCCGATTCTCGGATCGAGCTGGCGATCAGCAAGGCTTTGGGACCAGCGGAAACAGTTCTGAATGTGGGCGCTGGAACCGGTTCCTATGAACCTGCCGAAAGGCAAATCACCGCCATCGAACCTTCCGCCGAAATGATAAGCCAGCGTAACACCGAAGCGGCTCCGGCCATTCAGGGTTATGCAGAGAAATTACCCTTCGATGACAAGTCCTTTGATGCGTCCATGGCGATCCTGACGGTTCACCATTGGTCCGACCAAGAAAAAGGCCTGAAAGAGATGCGTCGGGTCACGCGTGGTCCGGTAGTTGTTCTGACCTTCGATCCGTTTTATCCGGGACCCTGGCTAACGGATTACATACCGGAACTGGTAGAGTTGGACCAGGTGATAATGCCAAAAATGACCGATTATGAAGCGTGGTTGGGACCAGTCGACATTTCGCCGGTGCCGGTACCCCATGACTGCACCGACGGTTTTCTCTATGCCTACTGGCGACGACCCCGGGCTTATCTCGATCCCACCATTCGCGCCGCAATGTCTTCATTCTGGACCCTAAACACCGTTTCCGAAGGATTGGAAAGGCTGGAACGTGATCTCGAAAGCGGCGCCTGGACTGCGCGTTATTCCGATCTACTTGGCGAAGAGGTGTGCGATGTCGGCTACCGCCTCATCTCAACAAAGTGACCTGTCCATAAACCACATTTCACCCGCGCTCAGCCCTTACAACCCGAGCCAGCGTCAACACATCAACGGCCCCAGCACCGGCCCATAACAAGACACCGGCACAGGCGTTTAGCGTCGAGCCGGTGGTCATCACGTCATCGACCAGCAAAACGCGCTTACCGCTAATTTGTGAGGCGGATTTTTTGGAAACGCTGAAAGCACCGCGAACATTCTTGGCCCGTGCACTGGCTCGCAGTTGCGCCTGAGACGGGGTGCGGCGTTTTCGGCGAATGATTTCAGGGGCATAGGTTTTCCCTGTCTTTAAGGAAAGGTGCCGGGCGAGTTCCGCAGACTGGTTAAATTTTCGTGACCACAGCCGGGTCCAATGCAGCGGAACAGGTGCAATTAAATCTGCACTCTGCCAAATGTCCTCTCCGGCGCGTTGTAGCCACGTCGCCATCATTGGCGCCATATCGACGCGATCTGCGTGTTTGAACGCCAGGATCAAGGGTCGGGAGCCATCGTCGTAAACCATGCTGGATCGTGCTTTCTCAAAAACAGGAGTGCGGCGCAGGCATTCAGCGCATTCGACGGGGCCAAACGGATCAAATTCGAAGGGCCTGCCACATCGTTGGCACTTGGGGTCGGTTATAAAGGTTAGTTTTGGCCAGCAGGTTGCGCATAGCCCCGGCCTCTCGCCAACGATATCACCGCAGGAATAACAACGTTCCGGCAGCAGCGCGCCGAGAGATTTTCGAAACAGATTGGAAAAGGCATGCGCCAAAGGTTTTTCCGCCACTGAGGTATTTATGATCGGTTTCGGTTCTGTCATAAGTTCAGCATGTCCGATGTCATGAATATATTCAACCGCAGCGCTGTTCGCGCCCACCGTGATCGTGCAGCGCCCCGGTTTCGGGACTATGACTTCCTGTTCAGCGAATGCGCGGATCGCTTGGGGGATCGATTGCTGGACATGACGCGCACCTTCCCCGTTGCCCTTGATCTCGGTTGTCATGGCGGGGATGTTGCTCACTTTATCCCGCCCCGCAGCGCCGTTGAGACCTTGATCAATTGCGATTTATCCCCCGCCATGGCGCATGTCGCCCGATCCAGCAACCGCCGGCCGACGGTTTGCGGGGATGAAGAGTTCCTGCCTTTTAAAGAACAATCGCTTGATCTCGTCACCTCGAACCTGAGTTTGCACTGGGTCAATGACCTGCCGGGGGCCATGGCGCAAATTCGCCGGGCTTTAAAACCGGACGGGCTTTTTCTGGCGAGCCTGCTGGGCGGTGAGACCCTAAAGGAATTGCGCGATGCCCTGTCTGCGGCGGAAATGGAAGTGGAGTCAGGATTTAGCCCGCGCACTTCGCCCTTTGCCGATGTGAAAGATGCAGGAAATCTTTTAAGCCGCGCCGGCTTCGCGCTTCCGGTTGCCGATACGGAAGTCATAACCGTCTCATACGGAGACCCGCTTAAACTGATGACGGATTTGCGCGGGATGGGTGAAGCGAATGCGACGGCGTTGCGCCGGACAACGTTCAGTCGTCGTGCAACACTGATGCGGGCTGCCGAAATCTATATGGAAAAATACGCAGGCGACGACGGACGTGTGCCCGCCACTTTCGAAATTATTTTCCTGACGGCCTGGGTGCCGCACGAAAGTCAACAAAAACCCTTACAACCCGGCAGCGGCAAGGTATCCTTGAGCAATGTTTTCATGGAAGACGATAATGTGTTCATGGAAGACGATAATGTGTTCATGGAAGACGATGAGGAAGCGAACTAAGTGCAAAGAAATCATATAATTACAAAACTATCCCCCTTGGGGCCGACCGAAGTCAGAGGCCTGGATTTGGCGGAACCCTTCAGCGATGAGCTGTTGGCGGAAATAAAAACGCTTTGGCATAACTCAGGCGGCTTGCTCATCTTCAAAGACCAGCAGCTAGACCAGCACCAACACATCAACTTCAGTCGTCAGTTCGGAACGCCTTTCGGCAGCCCGGAAGGTGTTCCGCTACAAGATACCGTCAGTCGTTATCTGCATCCCGACCATCCGGAAATTTACCGGGTCTCCAATCAGGTCGACGACGATGGTCAGCCCCGGGGCCGAGCGCGGGCGGGAACTTATTGGCATTCTGACGTCAGCTTTCGCGAGCAACCGGCATCTGGCTCCATTCTTTACGCAAAACAAATCCCGGATTTTGGCGGCGATACGCTCTTTGCCAATACAGAGGTCGCTTATGAGGCTCTGTCCGAGGCCATGAAAGCGCTTTTGGCACCATTGGTCGCGGTGCATGATTTCGCCGTAGCCGCTGCGACGCAATATGCGCAGCCGCTCGTCGTCAATCAGGATTTCGATGGTAACAATCAGGCAAAACACCCCGTTGTTCGAACCCATCCGGATACGGGGCGCAAATCCTTGTTTGTGAACCCCGGGTTCACATCGCATTTGTTGGGTTTTGAAAAACCGGAAAGCGACGTACTGCTCGGATATCTATACAGCCACATGACCCAGCCCGAATTTATCTTTCGCCAGATTTGGCAGGAAAACGATTTGGTCATGTGGGATAACCGCTTGCTGATGCACTACGCCATTTCAGACTATGCCGATCAGCCACGCTATCTGGAACGCACAACTCTTATTGGCGACCGCCCAGCGTAATTCTCTTTCGGGCCTTGAAGCGGGTCAGGACAGGGATTATCTTTGACCCATGAAATTTCCAGATCCCCTGATCAAGGGTAAATTGATCAAACGCTACAAACGCTTCATGGCAGACGTAGAACTTGAAAATGGTGACGTGGTCACGGCCCACTGTGCGAACTCTGGTTCCATGAAAAGTGTGCAGGAGCCAGGTTCCGAAGTCTGGATCAGCCCGGCCCGCAATCCGGACCGTAAACTTAGATTCACCTGGGAACTCATCCGTGTCGGGAATGCTTGGGTGGGGATCAACACCGCGCACCCAAACAAGATCGTTTTCGATGCCATCGAAGACGGAACCATCACTGAGTTGCAGGGCTACGAGACCCAGCGGCGCGAGGTAAAGTACGGCAAGAACTCACGCATCGATATTTTGTTGGAAAATGCCGATGGCAGCAAATGCTACGTGGAAATCAAAAACGTGACGATGAAACGGAACTTAGAGCGCTCAGAACCGGCTGAGTTTCCGGATGGGGTGACAGCACGGGGCGCAAAACACTTGGTCGAGCTTTCTGACATGGTTGCGGACGGGCACCGTGCGGTAATGCTTTATCTGGTTCAGCGCGATGATTGTGATGCGTTTAATCTGGCCCGTGACATTGATCCGGAATATGGTGCTGCCTACGACAAAGCAACGGCGGCGGGCGTTGAAGTGCTCGGGTATACCTGCAAATTAGACGAAAAAGAGATCATCGTGACCCACCGGGTCGAGGCTCTGGGTTGATACGCCCCTTGAAGCCTTTTATAAGCGGCACGTTAGAACCTATCGAAACTCAACAAGTACTGGCATAATACACCCATGCAAGAACAAGCGACCCGCGCCGTATCACAAGATGGCCGTTACATTAAACTTCACGATGAAGAGGCTTTTGCGGGCATGCGCGTGGCTGGCCAATTGGCAGCCGAGACGCTTGATTTTATCGCGCCTTATGTTGTGCCAAGAGTCACGACCGGCGAGTTGGACAAATTATGCCACGATTTCATCACCGAACGGGGCGGAATTTGCGCACCGCTGGGATACCGGGGTTTTCCGAAATCCATCTGCACGTCGATCAATCACGTGGTTTGCCATGGCATCCCGGGCGATAAAGTTCTGAACGAAGGCGATGTCGTTAACATCGATGTCACGCCAACCGTCGACGGCTGGCACGGTGATACAAGCCGCATGTTTCCGGTTGGCAAAATCAACCGCAAAGCGGAACGCTTGATTGAAGTCACCTTTGAAGCCATGTGGGAAGGCATTCGCCAAGTGAAACCCGGTGCGACGCTGGGTGATGTGGGCCATGCCATACAAACGTTCGCCGAAAAACAGCGTTATTCTGTGGTCCGTGATTTTTGTGGCCATGGATTGGGGCAAATCTTTCACGAGGCACCCAACGTCATGCACTATGGCACCCCGGGTGAAGGTGAAGTTCTCCAGGAAGGCATGATGTTTACGATCGAGCCAATGATTAACATCGGCCGCTATGACGTCAAAATTCTCGACGACGGTTGGACCGCTGTCACCCGTGATAAATCACTTTCCGCACAATTTGAGCACTCCCTGCGTGTTACATCAGATGGCTTCGAGATATTTACGCTGTCCCCAGCAGGCCTTCACCAACCCCCCTACACCGGTTAACCAGGACGACCCATGGCGAAGCGAGACAAGAACGACCATCAGCTTCTTGTCGAGGCAAACCTGGTTCTGGATGAAGTTGTTGTCGAAGACGGTCCTTCATACTACCAGATCAGCGGCGATACACACCCGTTCAGAAATATACTTCGTGAAGCGGGTGGCCGCTGGAATCCTGAAGAAAAGGTTTGGGTTTTTAAGGACGCCAGCCCAGCGATTCCCATTGCCAAACAACTGCGTTCTGAACCCAAACTGATCGAGAAGGCAAAACAGGAGAAGACGAAAAAACCTCATTATCACGGACACCGGGGCCGCCTACGCACCCGGTTTCTGGAAGCCGGTGCCAGCAATTTACCGGATTACGAACTGCTTGAGCTTATTCTGTTTCAATGTATCCCCCGCATCGATGTCAAACCTCTGGCCAAACAGCTACTTGATGTATTTGGCAGCCTGGGTGCCGTCATTGCAGCTGATCCCGGTCGACTGGGTGAATTTGACACACTCAATCATGCCGCCCTCGTCCATTTGAAATCGTTGCATGAACTGACCCAGCGCGTTGCCCATGAAGAAATTGCGGATCAACCCCTACTGGGCTCCTGGGACAAACTGATTACCTATCTGAAAACGGCGCTCGCGCACGAGACGAAGGAACAGTTCCATGTGTTGTTTCTCAATACCAAGAACGTCCTGATCGCCGATGAGGTTCAGCAGACGGGAACCGTAAATCATACACCTGTTTATCCACGCGAAGTGATCAAGCGTGCACTTGAGCTGGGTGCAACAGCGCTGATTGTTGTCCATAACCATCCAAGCGGCGATCCGTCACCGTCCCGCGCCGATATTGATATGACCCGCGAAATCGCTGAGGCAGGCGTTAAGCTCGATATCGTTTTACACGACCACATCATCATCTCTAAGGGCGGTCATACGTCGTTTAAGGATTTGGGTCACCTGTAATCCCATTGCGCCTCCGATCAAGACGACCCCAAAACAAGGTTTTCAATAAGCGCAGTTGCGTTATGATTGTCAGAACGCCGTTTCTGCGGCATTCCAATCGCCCGCCAAGGAAGATTTGACATGACAACGGCCCGTATCTTTTTGCCCTTCGCACTGGGCTATTTTTTGTCTTATCTGGTTCGGGTTGTTAATGCCGTTATCGGGCCTGAACTGGTTGCTGAACTTGATTTCGATGCGTCCGAGCTAGGGCTTTTAACCAGCGCGTACTTTTTGGCTTTTGCTCTGTTTCAACTTCCCTTGGGTATCTTGCTGGACCGGTACGGCCCACGCCGAACCGAAGCGAGCCTGCTGATTATCGCGGGGTGTGGTGCCGCCGTTTTCGCGTCAGCAACATCGTTGAGCGGGTTGCTGGTTGGGAGGGCCTTGATTGGATTGGGTGTATCAGCCTGCTTGATGGCGGCGCTAAAAGCCTACGGAATGTGGTTCGAAAAAGAGCGTCTGCCGTTGATTAATGGCTGGCATATGGCGGCGGGTGGTATGGGTGCCCTCATGGGGACCATCCCCATAGAACACGCCCTTCAGATAACCGATTGGCGCGGTGTGATGTACGGCATTGGTGCGGTCGCTCTTGTCGCCTCCGTCGTCATTTTTACAGTGGTGCCGAACCGGGGCGCGGCCGAAACCAGCAGCGAAACGCTCAGCAAACAAATTTCCGACATGTCTCAAATTTACAAGAGCCCGGCCTTTTGGCAAATTGTTCCCTTGTGTGTCGCTACCCAAAGCGCCTTTCTCGCCATCCAGAGTCTGTGGGCGGGTCCCTGGTTAGCTGACGTCGCTGGCTTGGATCGGGACGCCGTTGCCGATCATTTATTCTGGACGGCAAGCGCCATGGTTGTCGGGTTCATAGGTCTTGGTTATATCGGTGCCCGTATCAGTAAATTTGGCATTTCGACTTTATCTTTTGCGATTATCGGCATGTCGATATTCATCTTTGTGCAAATTGGCCTTGTTCTGCAATGGACAGACCACGCCCTGCTGTTTTGGCTGTTGTTTGGTTTCTTTGGCACAACCGGCATCATTCCGTTTGCGGTTCTGCCTCATTTGTTCCCCACATCGTTGGCAGGGCGCGTAATCACCAGTGTCAATCTTTTGATTTTTCTCGCCGCCTTTGGCGCGCAGTGGGGTATAGGCGCCGTCATCAATTTGTGGCCCAAGACGGCGGCAGGAAGCTACGCGATTGAAGGCTATGAAGCAGCCTTTGCTGTGATGTTTGGCCTGCAGGTCTTGGCCCTGATCTGGTGCGGTATATCCCGGCGTGCCACCAGCTGACACCTTGACCCGGGAGTTTACATAGGTGCGGCTGGCGCTTATACAAACGGCTGGTTTTTGCCGCTCACAATGAAAGATCCTGATAATGATTCCTCGCTATTCCCGCCCCGTTATGACCGATATTTGGGAAGCTGCTAACAAGTTTAGAATCTGGTATGAAATTGAGGCACACGCCTGTGATGCACTGGCCAATATCAACGTCATCCCGAAAGACGCAGCCAAGGCCGTCTGGGAAAACGGCAACAAACCTTACACAGAAGAGCGGATTGCGCGGATCGATGATATTGAGCGGGAAACCAAGCACGATGTCATCGCCTTTTTGACGGAACTGGCCGAACACATTGGTGAAAATTCGCGTTTTGTCCATCAGGGTATGACGTCGTCAGATGTCTTGGATACCTGCCTCGCGGTGCAGATGAAACAAGCCGCAGATATATTGCTGGATGATCTGGATCGTGTTTTGGCCGCCTTAAAAACACGCGCATTCGAGACCAAAAACATGCCCTGCATCGGCCGTTCGCATGGAATTCACGCCGAGCCGACAACAATGGGCCTTAAATTTGCGCGCTTTTACGCCGAATTCAAACGAAACCGCGACCGCCTTGTGTTTGCGCAAAAAGACATCGCGACCTGCGCCATTTCCGGCGCGGTGGGAACTTTCGCCAATGTCGATCCAAGTGTCGAAGAACATGTCGCCGCACAATTGGGCCTGACACCAGAACCCGTTTCCACCCAGGTCATACCCCGTGATCGTCATGCCGCCTATTTCGCCACATTGGGTGTGATTGCCGGGTCCGTTGAAAATCTGGCGACGGAAATCCGCCACATGCAACGCACCGAAGTGCGTGAAGCTCAGGAATATTTTGCACCCGGGCAAAAAGGCAGTTCGGCCATGCCCCACAAACGCAATCCGATCTTAACGGAAAACCTGACTGGATTGGCCCGCATTGTTCGAAGCGCTGTTGTCCCTGCGCTGGAAAACATAACACTATGGCATGAAAGAGATATTTCGCATTCGTCTGTCGAACGGATGATCGGACCGGACGCAACGATCACCCTTGATTTTGCCCTCAACCGGCTGGCCGGTGTGGTTGAAAAATTGGTGGTCTACCCTGAAAACATGATGAAGCAGCTTAACGAATTTGGTGGAATTCACGACGCGCAGCGGGTTTTGTTGTTTTTGACGCAAAACGATGTCAGCCGCGAAGATGCCTATAAGATTGTGCAACGCAACGCCATGCGGGTCTGGAAAAGCTTCGGGATTGATCCGGATAATCCGGACGGCGCACCTGAATTGGATGCGGTCGAAAAGCTAGCCAGCGAATATGACAACCGCTTGTTCTTCTTCCTTTCCAAGGATGAAGACCTAGCCCGGATCCTTGATGTCGAGCGCCTAGAAGGTCTGTTGAATGAAGACTCCGTGGCCTATCACTCGAAAAACGTAGATACAATTTTTAACCGTGTATTTGGGGAGCAACAAAAATGACAGATCTCATCAACCCCTTGAAACAAAAACTGGCCGCTGGAAAACCCATTATCGGAACCGCCGTAACGGCACCCAGCCCCCAACTCATGAGCATTTTAGTCGAGTGCGGCTTTGACTGGTTGATGGTTGATCTGGAGCATGGCCCGATTAGTGCAGAATCAACCCACGCCATGGTCAACGCCACGTTGGCATCGGATTGTGTACCTGTTGCAAGATTACCGTCAGGCGACAAGTGGATGGCTAAGATGGCTCTGGATGCAGGCGTTTTGGGCCTGTTTTTTCCACTGGTCATGGATGGTCCTGAAGCGGACCGGGCCATAAAATCGGCAAACTACCCGCCCGAAGGCAACCGCGGATTTGGTCCGTTTTATGCGCGCTACAGGTGGAAGCAAACGCTCACCGAATATGCGCTCAACGCCAATGATGCCATCTTGAAAATCATCATGGTCGAACATGAAGACGCCGTGAACCGCATCGAT
>Ga0316204_10010221_pt1 | contig 12172 bp, 10 predicted proteins | sample 6monrhotite_MG_2_FD_205661 | JGI IMG/M metagenome (GOLD analysis project Ga0316204, IMG submission 205661) | Microbial mat bacterial communities from mineral coupon in-situ incubated in ocean water Damariscotta River, Maine, United States -... | ecosystem: Environmental > Aquatic > Marine >...
TTCAAATGGATAAGAGAAAGCAAAGATGCGCGAGCCCATGTACCGTGTAATTTTAAAATTAATCCCAGGCTAATTTTAAAATCAGCCCAATCACAATAATTGTATCCATGCTCGTGAAGGGCCGATTTATAGCTGGCAATTAAAGTGTGCGGCGGCCGCCAAATGTCATTGATGAACTGACATGTTCGATCTTTGTTGTGCACGTAAACAAGTGAAGAACTGTTTTTGTTGTGCATGCTTTTCACGTTGCTTAGATTCAAATCTGTTCGCATGTCTTCATGACGAAAACCCACCTCGTAAACGACGAGGTCAAAATCGCCTAAAGTACTATTAGTTATAGCAAAGCGGACTGCTCCGAATTCACGTAATAATCTTGCATAGATAACGAAGGGTGCGATGGCACAACTCAGGAGTCGATTTAAGAAATCGAATCCTTTTAAAATATTTAACCGAGTAGTTGTAGAAACAGATTTAGTATTTGTGGCGCTATAAAAAAGAACATCATGGTCATCGAATTCTACATGAATTGCTTCCGTTGCAATTCTTTCCAGAAATGCGCGCTCCAACGAAACACGTCGTCCATAACGGCATGCAGCATTTTCGTTTAGTCCGAGACTGCTACGGAGCCAAAGGACGAAACCATGTTGACGAAAGTCTTCATCATGCAGCGAAGAGACCACCTCGGCACTGAAGGGCGATTGATGAAATTGGTTCACAGCTCTTGTTTCAACCACGTGTCCGCAGAGTCTCTTAGAGAGATACACGAAACACGCATCTAGAACCGTGTGATGCCGCTGATCACTGTGTTTGTACAAGATGATTTTCTCGGCACGTCGTAAAGAAACCATATTTCGAATGAGCGCGAAGATCGAAGGATAGGTAAAGACTGCAATGGTTGCGCTTATATCGGTGCTCATAAATCTATATTTTACCTAGAACGCGATCAATTGTTGAGATCTGGTTCTTGTGCGCATTCAAGAACGGTACTTTATCCGCCTGTTGTCCCCATGCGTCGCGGTGCGTGTCGGCCGTTTTACGCAACCAGGACGCGGGTGATGCAATCGCATCTGCTTCCAGTTTGATTGCTTCATTGAGGTTTAAGATCGCCGTATTGGCTGCAGCCAAACTACGCTCGCTTGGCTTTTTCTGATTTACATCCCAGAACAAAAACGGTTCGACAATCATGTATAGCGGATCGTATTGCGCGGGCAGCTTACGATTAAAATGTTCCCAATCGATAATTCGAATAACGTCATCAGCATTATTGAACACATGATTGCTGAGAGAATAATCGCCGTGTGACGGGGTCTCGTCGCCATTCCATATTTTTGAAATATAATGCGAAACGGCATTGTTTAATTTGCCGATCAATGTGTCGGGGTCGGCGGGCATATGAACCACATTGCCATTCACATAGGGTGTTTCCAGCCGCGCGTATCCTGGTGTTGAGCGAAATACCAAAACCATCTCAGAGGCGTTTTTGTTCAGGCGCGATGCATACCATGAAAGCCCATCGTGTTCGGCCTGAAGCCCTGCGACTCCATCAGCTGTAAATGTGGTTTTGATGGTGCGCGCAGATTGGGCGCCTTGCCCAAGATCAATCAAGGTCTGATGCGTCGAGTGGTGCGCACAATTTCGGATCAGATCAGTCATACAAAATCATCTAAGCCCGGATCAAAACGATCACGCCATAAGCAAACATGAACAAGGTCAGTATACCGTGAAACATAGGATTGCTGGCGCGAAGGAAAATGGCTTTTCCGAAAGTGAAATAAACAAAGGCAGCAACCGCAACCCCTGGCAGATGTTGGATAATTTGTTCGCCCATACCCAAAATCGCGGCCAGCATGAATAGCTGAATGGCACCGAAACAGAAGTAATAAAACGCAATGATGTAACGGATGTCTTCTTTTAGTACGAAAGATGAACTGGCAAAAACTGTCAGGAATGCCCCACCGAGATTTGTCAGGCCATGAGCGACCCCCATCACGAGATGATAGATTGCGATATGCTTATCGATGATGGTTTTTAGTATAGACCGCGCATGTGAAAATTGACGGACGACAGCGGAAAGAATCAGGGCCAGGCCGATCAAAATATCCAGATATGATCCAACGGCAGCTGATTTTGCGAAATAAAGCCCGACTGCAATACCAGGTAAGCACAGCACGAATAGGCTTTTTGATATCTCCGGTTTCTCGGTTTTCGTATCAATAATCTGCAGAATTGAAATGGTAACAGAAGCCGGAATCAAATAGGTCAATGTGTCGAGAAAACCGAATCCCAGCAACAAAAAGGTGGGCGTGCCAAAGACCAACAATCCCAATCCAAATACGGACTGCACGATGGCAAAGAAAAAGATTGGGATATAGACAATGAAATCTTCCATGGAATGTGATTCAGTAAAGGCGGAGTTTTATCGCCTGGACTTATACATCCCATTTCAATGTGTCGACCAAATCGCCAACATGATGGGTTTGTATCATGTTCATCCGTGTTCCCGATTTTGGATAACCGACAGCCGTGATTAGCACCAGGTCGTCATCAGTCACGCGCCCACGTTCTCTGAGGATACGCAGACACTCCATTACATGATCTGTGGAATCTTTGGGGAAAGTAATATTTACAAATTCACCTGTCGTTCCTGGCAGCAGGTTAAAGCTACGTGCGGCGGCAGAGTCATTGCTGACGGCGATAATCGGTTGCCGTGGTTGGTGGGATGCGATCATGCGTGCGGCAAATCCTGAAATCGTAATCGCGACAATCTTGGTGATAGGTAACTGTCGGCAAATCATCGCAATGGCAGCTTCCATCGCTTCAGGGACTTTGGTTGTGGATTTTTCAGTTTTCGAATCATCTAAGGTGCTTTGAAGATAATCTTCGGCAGTGGCGATCACTTGCTGCATAACTTGAACGGCTTCAATCGGAAATTTACCCATTGCCGTTTCACCGGACAACATGGTCGCGGAACCGCCATCAAGGACGGCATTGGTAATATCGCTGACTTCGGCCTTGGTTGGAAAAGGGTTTTCGATCATCGAATGAAGGACTTCGGTGGCGACAATCACGGGTTTCCCCGATGCGCGTGCTTCGGCCAAGATTCGCTTTTGATTAATCGATACGCTTTGAAGGTCCGTTTCGACGGACAAATCGCCGCGATCAATCATGATGGCGTCAGTAGCACCAATGACGGCCCCCATGTTTTCAAGCCCACCTTGGTTTTCGATTTTTGATACGATGCGAGGAGTCGAGCCATCACATAACTTGCGGATTGCATCAACGTGCTCTGCGGACTCAACAAAACTGATCCCGACAAAATCGACGCCGTGGTCCTTTGCGAACTTAATCATTTGTCGGTCACGATCTGTGACAAGGGGCGTATCCAATTTAACCTGTGGAACGTTGATACCCTTGCGACTTTTGAGTTGGCCTGCCGTTTCCGCACGACAATGAATATCTTGGCCATCCACATGATCAACAGTGAACCGCAAAGTGCCATCATCAGCCAGAATGATATCGCCATCGCTTAATTGTTTGTGCAATGAGTCGTAATTTACGGGCACCTTATCATGGCCATCATGATCCTTGGACGTAGTTAGGATAATAATATCACCACGCTCAAATGATGGTTCGTGAGCAAGCTGAATGGTGCGAATTTTACGACCCGGGATATCGAGTAAGATAGGGACTTCGGGTACAGTATCGCGCAGCAACTTAATTGTTGCTGTATGCCAATCAAGGTCTGCATGTGAGCCATTCAGGCGTGCCATCGACATGCCCGCATCGCGTAATGCATTGATCGACTCTGCTGTGTTTGAAACGGGACCAATCGTGGCAACGATACCTGTTCTATTCATTCTTCATCCTCCTGGATGAACAGTTGTACCCCGGCAATTGATGCAACAATTTCAGGGCGCATGATGTGGGGTTGGGGTTGTTCTCCACCGCTCAATAGGGCCCGCATATCGGTCCCGCTGATCTCATGAATAGCGCTGGGTTCGTCAAGGTAGTGCCGGCAGGTCTGCTCGGTCGCGATGGTGTCGCATTTGCCGCACCAAAATGGTCCGTGAAGGCGAAGAACTTTAATCCCCAATTCATCTTCGAACTGTCGGACCAATGCGTGCGCTTCATATTTACCGTAGTAATTGCCGACGCCTGCATGGTCGCGGCCAACGATGAAATGGGTGCATCCATAATTACGTCGGACAATTGCATGAAAGACGGCTTCGCGCGGCCCAGCATAGCGCATATGCGTCGATAATATCCCTAGAACGGCTTGTTTGGCTGGAAAGAAGCCTTCGATCATTGCCTTGTAGCTGCTCATCACTGCGTCGGGTGTGAAGTCACCTTTGCGCTTGCGCCCGACCAACGGCTGCACAAAAAGCCCATCGACGTGTTCTAGCGCGACTCGTTGCAAGTATTCATGGGCGCGATGCGGCACGTTTCGGGTTTGGAACCCGCAGATCGTTTTCCACCCTCGGTCTTTAAAGATTTGTTTGGCTTCAGTGGGTGAGATTTCCATGTCGGAAACATTTGTCTTCACCTGGTTGGTCCATTCGATGGGACCGCCGACAAAAATCTCGCGTAGACGCATTAGCGCAGCAACGCCTGGGTGCGCAATTTCGGCTGTACCAAAAACTTTTTGCGCGACGGCACTTCGCTCGCAGGTAAAGAAACTGGTTGGGGTTATCGTGCCGACAGTTACGCCTTCGTAAACAAGAGTGACAGTGTCAGCATCTTGCATGTTCGCAGCATCTTCAGCGGTGACATCCAAGACGACGGGAAGCGGAAAAACCTGACGGTCAGGTAGGCGCATTGTATCAACAACCGAATGAAATGTCGCCTCGTCCATGAAACCTTGCAAGGGAGCGAACGCACCCATGCCGATCTTTTCCAGTTCAAGATACTGGTGCTTGTCTATCCTCAGTTCCATGTGGCTCAGGCTTTCAATTCGATATTTGCGAAGGCGGGTATTTTTGTGATGATTTGTTTTGCGATGTCGTCTGGCGCAATACCGTTATCAGCGAAAATAGTCATATCTGGGGAGGTGGGGGCGTTCCATGGGATATCAATACCAACGATTTGTGGCGAGGGACCCGCGTTTGCATAAAGCCCCTTTGGGTCGCGTGTGCGAACAAGTTCGATGGACGCATCAATGTATGCTTCGAAGTAATTTTTGAAATTCTCACGGTTCCATGCCAGCAAATCATCGCGGGCATAAAGGGCAGCGACTAATACGATTTGGCCTTGATCTGATAGAAATTTGGCCAACGTTTGAATGCGTTGGATTTGCTGAACACGGTCCGGTTCGGCGTAACCTAATTTGTTTGCGAACAGTTGCCGGACAATATCACCATCGATACTGACAAGCTCTGGCAAGGATGGTTTCAGCATGTTCCACATCGCATCGCAAATTGTGGTTTTACCTGAACCGGAAAGCCCCGTCAGCCAAATCACCATATTTTAGAGACCCCAGATTTAAATTTCATTGCGTGGTTGCCTGTTGAATTCACTCAACACGAAATGCACCGTGTTTTAGAAAAAAGATCATTTTGAATCGAGAAAATATATACATGACGGGCAATAAGACAGGCCTTAAAAGCCGCTCTAGTGTTTTTTCTTTGTGACCTATTGAGTCGGTGAAATTTAGTGTCGGCCATTCATCGCTAAATAGCGGTAAACTTAGCTGAATAGTTGACCAAAAACTTATAGGCCCGCTCGATTGATGCGGCGTGTAACCCATGACCTTCATCTCGTCATGCAATAGGGCTTCTATCAGCGCGAGTTCTGATGGGGTTACGCGTTTCTTCCAACGTTCGGTAACCTCTCGGTTGGGCTTGGGTAAAAGCTTTTTATCCTCATCGGTTAACTCGCGGGAATCATGGAGTGTAAAGTTCGCGCTGTATGCACTGATACCCAGCCAAAGTCGCCCGTTTGATGTGGGATAATAGTCTTCATCAGCCCAATAATCGTGAAATGGCACGCCCAACCATTCGCTAAGCCCTTGCATGGTTTCGACGAAGTGAATGTTGATGTCTTCGTTACGAACACGTTTAAAAGTGTCAGACGTGCGTGTCTTCTCCCATGCGCGTAATGCCTGTGCACCGCCAAGAGCGCTGACCATCGCATAAAGCCATACGCCACCGTATCCGAATGTCATATTCCGTGAGAACGGTCGTGTTATCGGATACATGCTGCCGTGTTGAGATACATATTGATGGCGAACAGACGCAAAGCACGCCCTTGGGTCTCGAACCAGATGAATGATCCGACTATCGGCATAGGCGCCATCAAAATAGGCCCGTAACGTGCTTGGAGCATCGGATAATGAGTCTGCCATCACCACGCATTGCTTCTCGTCCAGCACCTGGCCCGTTCCGATTGAGTAAGCCAAGTTATAAGCTGCTACTAAATCGCGGATCGTGATATCTGTTTTATCAGCCAACACTGTATGGATCACGTGCCTGACCTGTTCACGGTCAATGGGGCCGTCTATGTCATCTCCCATCCGTTGAAATTTTCGCCGAGCACTGTCGTCGATATCGCGATAAATCTCGCCAAAATCGGAGCCATTTAAAATTTCAAGCGCGGTATCAAAGCTGCAACTCTCCCGTCCATTGAAAATTTTAAGTGCGGACGAAAAGAAGTAATTTACGAATGGCACACAATGCATGTGCGGATGTTGATCGAATACACGCATAAAGAATACATTTCCGGCTCGAGAATGATCCATGATCAAAACCACAGGCAACGTGTGAAGTTTCTCAAATGCCGATTTGATTTGGCTCTTATTCATGAGGAGCTGGCTGCTTAATCCTTGCTGATTTTGGCATCTTGGGCATGATCGAGAAACTGCTGCTCTACGTACATGCGATATTCCGGGCAATCTGACATCAGCGAGTCGTGAGAGCCTTGGCCAATAAGTCGGCCATTTTGAATCATTAGAATGTTATCGGCCTCTCTGACGGTTGAAAGTCGATGGGCGATGGCAACAATGGTGACTTTTTGTGCCAGCGATGAAATAGCTTCTTGGACAACACGCTCTGATTCGCTATCGAGAGCGCTGGTCGCTTCGTCAAGAATGACCAACTGTGGTTTGCGAACCAATGCCCGCGCGAGTGCGATCCGCTGGCGCTGTCCGCCAGAAACGCGCACCGCGCGGTCACCAACGACAGTTTCATATTTTTGTGACATCGCGTCGATGAAAATGGATGCATTGGCGAGTGTTGCGGCTTCGCGGATATCTTCATCACTCGCATCCAACCTGCCGCATCGAATATTGTTCGCGATGGTATCGTTAAACAAATGACTGTCCTGATCGACAACTGAAACAATTCCGCGCCAACTATTGATACTAAGGTCTTGCAGATCATTTCCGTCGACGCTGATCTTTCCGCTGTTCGGGCGGTGATGACGCAGAATTAAATCGATCAAAGTTGATTTTCCGCCGCCAGATTCACCGACAAGCGCGACAAATCCTTTGGCCGGAATATCAAAGCTGATATCTGAGATGGTGGGCGCATCACTGGCATCATGCGCGAATGTCACGTTCTGCAGTCGAATACCTTTATCTAACCGTGAAATTTGTTTTGTGCCGTCATTCGGTTCGCTAAGAACCGCATTATCTGTCAGTTCTTTGATGTGCGTGAAATGGGCTGTTCGGTTAACAAACTCCAACCACGCGGTTGATGCCAATCGCAGTTGCGGGACTGTCCGGTATAAAATGATAAAGAATGATCCTAGGACCGCGAGTGGCATATCCAAGACGGTGAAAGCATAGATTGATAGGCCAATTGCAAGATATGACACCAAGGGCTCTAACAAGATATTAGAGATGATGCGGTTTATCTGGGTCCTAATTGCGATGGTTCGGAATTTTTCTGAGATTCCATTGAATTGGCCTGCAAAATGATTATTCAATGTAAAAGATTTAACAGATTTGATACCGCTTATTTTATCGATCAGGAATGTTGTTAAATTATCGGTTTGTTCTTTATGTTCACGCCCAATCCTCAGGCTGTATCGAAACCGAGGTAACAACAAAATAGTAATGACGGCGATCAAACCGAGTGCGACCGATGTCAATTCTGCAGATATTGTGAAATTCAAAATCAAATAGACGATGCAAAAAATGCAACCGATCATGATATCGAAGATATTCTGAATAGCAGCACCAGCTTCTTGTGATGATGTGAAGATGCTGGCAACCGTGTCACCGGTTTTGCGTTTTTGCGCATAACTCAAGGATGACGACATGATCCCATTAAAACTGGCAAGCCGCATCTCGTGTGAGACCGTGGCAGTCAGGCGACGTGTCGCGTACATCTGTAATGCTTGCAGCGCAAATTTAAAAGTTAGCGCCACGAGTAAAATGGTAACCAAGTTCTGAGCAGAGTATTCAATTCCAAAGGTAGTGATCGCGGACTCAATATTCTCAGAGAAGACATTGGATGACTCCTCGTCCGTCAGTGTTGCCAGGACGGGAATGATCATGCCCATGCTGACACCTTCGGCAACGGCGGTTAGCAGCAACAAGCAAAAGGTGATGCCTGAAAGCAATGGATGCCGGCGCATGTATGAAATCGCGGACCGGAGGCCATCAATGGCCCGACCAGTTGATTTAACGGGGAGGAGTTTCATAAATCCTATCGATTATGAAGCATCGCCAATTGCGCGCTTCAAACTATGCAGTGCACCCAATGCGGCTTTGCTTTGCGATTCCGTGGATGCACCGGCGATGTGTGGTGTAAGAACGATCCGCCCGCTGTTATGCAAGGTAATAAGCTCCGATGATAAATGTGTGCCGGTGACTTCACCCGCAAGTACATCTAAGGCAACCTCTACGTCAGGGCGGTTTTTGATAAATTTGATCAAATCGTCTTCAACGATAACCTCGCCTCGTGATGTATTTATCAGACATGCGTTGGGTTTCATCTGATCTAATAATGCGGTGCCAATCATGTTGGTGGTTTCGGGTGTCAGATAACAACACACGCAAACCATATCGACACTGCTGAACAACGCATCCAGTGTACCCAATTTGCCATCTATATTATCGACGTATGGATCATAGTATGTGACGTGAGCATCGAACGTTTCGCACCATCGTTTCAATCGACGCCCAATGCGTCCCATGCCGACAAGACCGATCTGCTTGCCATGCATTTCGCGACCACGCATCAACTCTTCGTTGTCGCGCCAGCGGCCCTCGGTGACTTCGTTCATGCACACATCAAGCCGTCGCAGCGTGTTGAGCATCAACAGGAATGTGAACTCCGGGCTCGCTGAAATCGATTCCAAAGTCTCGCGATGATCCAACAAGCAATACACATCGATACCACGACGCGCACAGGCGTCTTCGTCGATATGGTTCTTGCCTGTTGATGCGGTCGAGATGATTTTCAACGCAGGCATCTGATCCAAGATGCCATCATCAATCACAAAGTTTTGGCCTGGATTGGGTGCCCAGACAGTGACGGCACTAACATCTCCCAGTTCATCGGCCTTCCAGATTTCACGAAACGCTGTCGGCATCTGCGCACGATAGGCGGCCAACGTTTCCGAGGGGAGGAAATCAAATGGCGCGCTGAACAGGCACTGTTGGCTCACGATTTTGCGGTCACTTCGTCAACGGTCTCAACCAATTGCGCCAACATCCGCCCATGACGAACAAGGATTTCAAATTCATCCGGTGTCGCGCTCAACGTATGGTCGCGAATTTCTTGTGCTGATTTATCCAGCGTGAAGTGCTTTTCAACAAACTGCGCACCACGGGAAATTGCCAACAAGCAGGCTTCTATTCCTAACAAGTGATCGCTGTAACCAAAGTGGCCGTCAGGTGTATAATGATCGGGCATGTTATTCAAATGCCACGGCATGGCGGGATATTGGGACACACAGTGAATGTAATGCAAGACTTTGCCATCGGGGGCACCGAACGGCCAGTCGTCGCCTTCCCAGAAACCCAGTGATACATATGTGGGGTTGCCCTCGGCCAATACAGCTTCGACTAACTTGGGGTTATCGACGACAGTGCGCGATGCGATCTTGTTACGCTTTTGACCGACGTGTTTGGCCAACTCATGACCTTCTTCGGTGATGATGGAGCCCATCATCTCGATCCCGATGTAGTCTGCATATTTTTTCAAATCCATTGCGATGTCGGGTGTGATGCAGTTGATTTCGTCGGGTTTCGAGCGCCACCCAAACTGGAACTTGGCGATATCGGCTCCAGCTATCTTAGCCTGGCGAATCAATTCCTTGGCCAGATCAAAGTTGCCATTATGGTTCATTCCAATTTCTGCACAAAAGATCATCGAAAACCTACTTTCATTGTCGTCATGAATTTAGAGCGATTAGGGTTTGCGTTGCGGTCGGCGGTCGGCGGCGATTTTTTCCGCCAGCCAGTATTCGAACTCAGAGTTAATTTTGACACTTTCCTCGGGCAGCATGGTGACGTGGCCAACGGCTTCGCCCATCAGACGACCTGCGTCAATCTCTGCGCGTTTGGTTAAAAAGATTGCACCATTCTCGCGGAACATAGCATCTCGCTCCAGGCGCATGCCGGGTGTTGTGCTCAGTGGTTCCAGACCATGACGGCCATGATGATGAAACGGCGCCAGTTCTTCTTGTACTGAAATCACCGAGTCTGTGCCAAAAATTTGCATGGTATCGACGGCCCAGTCGATGTGGTGGGCTTCGCGGAACGGAGTACTGATATACAAGATGCACACGGCGTCGACAGGTTTTTCAATTCTTCCATCGAGAAACTCAAGTGCATGCTTGGCAATCTTCTGTGTGCCGTTAGGACCATCCCCAATACCATCTGGACGTTCGATACCGATGACACGGTCTTTGTTGGAAATGTATTCAAGAACATCTTTGCGGCGCGTACTGACCACGATGTTGTCGAGTGACGTCGCGGCCAATGCTTGATCAATTGTATGATCGAGCAGCGGTCGCCCACCCAGACTTTGAAATGGATCGTTGTGTGGATATGGGCTTTTCATGCCGACAGGGATCAAGCCCAATACACTCGGCTGCACACCTTGGAATTCACGCGCCACAAAATCACGCTTGATGGTGCGACGGGTGCTCAGGATACGATCCTGTTTTGCCGTCAGGCTGGTGCCGTGTTGACGATAATAGAACAGCGGAATGTTGACGTTGTAGGGATCAAACTTTTGGATGAACCGGATCCAAAGCTCATAGCCATCTTGGCAGCTGTAATCTTCGATATAGCCGCCCATTTGCATCAGCACATCGCGCCGGAACATGGTGCAGGCACCGTGTGCAGGCAGGTCTAGTAACTCGACTTCTTCACCCAGTTTTTTGCGCCGGACCAGTTCGATAATTTCGCCTTCTTCATCGACTTCAAAATAATCGGGATACACCAGCCCCACATCAGCATCGCGATCTAGAATGCCCGACAACACGACCAATGCATTTTCATCCAGCCAGTCGTCGGTATCCAAACGCATCACGTATTCACCGCGCGCCAGGCGAAGAGCGATATTGTTGGTGACGTTCAGGCCTTTGTTCTCTTGTTCGATGATGCGAATTTTAGGATGACTCGTATATTTCTTTAAAATCTCGCGTGAATTATCGGTGGACCCATCATCAATAACGATCAGTTCCCAATCTTCGAACGTTTGTGCAATCACGCTTTCGACAGCCTGTTCGACAAAAGCTCCGTAATTAAAGCACGGTGCGTAAACAGTGATTTTAGGAGATTGGATGCTCATAAGATTGAATTCACAAAATTTCTAATGGTGTCGGCAGCTCGTGCTGTTGATCCGGAAAATGGGTTTGGGGCAGGTGTGGTCGATCTTGAAACGGCTTCTCGAATATTCTCGGATAAATCTTTTAGGTTCGTGGTCAGCACGCCAGTATCCAGCGGAACAGGACGGTCGGATATGTCTGCTAGCTCTGGAAGTGCCAGACGAACACAAGGTGCGCCTGAGAATGATGCTTCAATCAGTGCCATGGTATCGAATCCGACAAACACATCATAGTGCGCTCGCGCCTGGTTCCAATCGGCGATGTCATCGATTTGAATCCCAATAGGTAATGCATTGCCCACGTGTTCTTTGGGATGTCTTCGTAGGTAAACTTCAACGCCGCCATTCTTGATATCGCTGCTTAATGCATATGCGATGCTGTCGATCAGGCG
>Ga0316204_10010224_pt1 | contig 12168 bp, 6 predicted proteins | sample 6monrhotite_MG_2_FD_205661 | JGI IMG/M metagenome (GOLD analysis project Ga0316204, IMG submission 205661) | Microbial mat bacterial communities from mineral coupon in-situ incubated in ocean water Damariscotta River, Maine, United States -... | ecosystem: Environmental > Aquatic > Marine >...
CGGCGTTAATCCAAGTGCCGCGCGGCAGATCAATGGGTTTGATGAAATCGGTCAACTGATAGCGCTGCAGTTCCAGATTGGCGCCGCTGCCGCTAGATAGTGACGGGCCCCAAACCAAAGCGACTGCGCCGCTGGCCGACACCGCGACAGCCGATCGCGTGCTGCTGGCGGCACTAATGGATTCTGTGCGGGTGCCGATGATCTGCATCGTGGCATCGACCAGAGCCAGGTTAACCGTGCTGTTGTTGGTCACCCAGCTCACCAGCACTTCGCCACCGCTAGCGCAGGCCAAATCGACCGGCCCGTCTGAGGCACCCATGCTCAGTAGGGTGAATTCCGCGCCCACATAGCGGGCGAGCACCGCTTGCCCACTGCTGTTGGTCCAGCTCAACCAGGCATTCTCACGACCCTGCGCGGTGCATAAATCGATATTGCTGGAGAAGCCAGCCCGCGAAACGGCCGGCTGAGCGACCGTACCCGGTGGGTTTGGGTCATCCGGATCGGCGTCAGCGTCGACGATCACCAAAGTCGGTACCGCATCCGGCGCCGACAGATAGGCGGCCATTCGCCGCCCGTCGTTCAAGCGCGCACTGGCCCCACCGGGAATAACCGCGATTGGTCCGGCAACTTTGCTGCGATCGAAGTCGCCGGGCGACACTTTGTAGGGCCGACTGATATCAACGATCTGGGCACCCTCGTCATCGATCAGCACTTCCACTTCGATGACGAAGTTTCCTCGATCGCCACAGTGCACGAACACGTCAAAGAAGCGGATCCGAACCGTAATTTCGGCAGTAACGCCGAACTTGCCGCTCACCATCAGTTTCCGCTGCTCAGAGTCGCTATAGCGATGCCGAGAAATCTCGCAATCGTCGGGCATCGGGATCGTCGCCAGTTGGTCTCGGCTGAGCCGATAGCGGCGACGCATCTTCGCCGGGGTTTCGCTGTCTTCAACAATGGGTATCTGAACGATGCTGGTACTGGCGGCCAGCGTGACGCCTAACTGCCCGAGTTCGCTCAGCGTGATCCCGGCAGCGCCACTGTTACCAGGCAATCCGCTGAGATCCAGATTCGAGATCTCTCCGAGCTCATCGATCACCGCCGCGCGCGTCTGGCTATCGACGTAGCCGACGCCGATTTGATGATCGCGGCCGATGGCCACCGCGCCGTCATAGCGTGGCTGGGTGGAGCCAGTGGCCAGTACTACCCGATCGCCGGTAGGGACTAGGTCGGTGGCTGATGCGAGTGAAGCTAGCATAGTCATACTCAAGATCAGCGCTGCTGCGAATACTTTCATCTCTATTCCTTGCTCAGTGCCAGGGTGGCCGCGGCCGCATGGGTGGGTGCCAGTTAGCTAGACAACCGGCGCTCATCTCACAATGCGTCACAAAGGAGCAAAAGCTGCCATTGGATTCGCGCTTGGCCAATAACTGCCCTCGACGAACACCTGCCCGCGTGGCTTCGCTACCATGTGCAGATCCCCAGTGAGCGATGCCCATAGCCATGAACGAATCAACGCTAGGTAAGGAAATGCGTGCGGAAATGGCGGCGTTGGTGGGTCAGATGCAGACGGCATTGGCCAATGTGATCGCCAGTACTGATGACCGCGAGGCGTTGCCACCGGGTTCAGCTGACGCATTGGCAGACTTTCATCGGCCCTTGTCAGATATCGGCAGCGGTGCTGCTGACACCATCGATCGGCTGCTTGAACTCAACCGTTTAGCTAGTGGCAACACCGCAGGGCCGAAGTGTTTCCACTTCGTGATTGGCGGCAGCACGCCGGCGGCGCTGGTCGCTGATCTGCTGGCAACGGCCTATGAAACGGTCACCTATACCTGGGTGCTGTCGCCGGTGGGCGTGCAGATGGAGCTGCAGGCGCTGAACTGGCTGAAGGAGCTGTTCGGCATGCCCAAGGACTGGTCGGGGGTGATGGTGACCGGCGCTTCGATGGCCAACTTCGTATGCATAGCGGCGGCGCGCCAGTGGTGGGGCGAGCAGCACGGCGCGGATCCGTCGGAAACCGGTATGGCCGGACTGCCGCAGATGCCGGTGATCAGCTCCGGCTTTATCCACGCCAGTACGCTGAAGTGTCTGGCGCTGCAGGGGATTGGCCGGGCCAGCGTGCAGCGCTGCGTGCGGGACGATTTCGGCCGGCTTGATCTGGCCGCGATGGAACAGGCTTTGATCAAGCTAGATGGCCAGCCGGCGCTGGTAGTGGTGAATGCCGGCGAGGTTAACGCCGGCGAATTTGATCCGGTAAACGAGATGATCGAGCTGGCTAGGGCGCACAACTGTTGGGTGCACGTAGACGGCGCGTTTGGCTTATTTGCCGCCATTTCGCCGCGGACCGAACACATGGTGAAGGGCTTTGAGCGAGCCGATTCGGCAACGGTGGACGGTCACAAATGGCTCAACGTGCCGTATGACTCCGGCTACGCCTTCGTCCGCGATTACGGTTTGATGGCGCGCGCCTTTCGCTACTCCGCCGACTACCTGCCGGTGGAAGATCGCGACCGACCGACGCCGGGCGCGATCGGCCCGGAAAGCTCCAGGCGCGGTCGCAGTTTCGCCGTTTGGGCGACGCTGCAGGCCTACGGTAGAGATGGCCATCGACGCATCGTTGAGCATTGTTTGGACATCGCATTGCACTTCGCCCAGCAGGTGCGCCAGCAGCCGCAGTTGGAGCTACTCAACGATGTGCAGCTGAACATCGTTTCCTTCCGCTACAACCCGGGTGGACTCAGCGAGGAGCAGCTTAACGTAATCAATCAGCGCCTAGGCGAGGCAGTGCTCAATGACGGCCGTTTCCTTTGCGGCACTTCAAAGATGGGCTCGCGAACCATCTTCAGGCCGGCTTTTTCCAATTGGCGAACGCGGTTTAGCGACGTCGAGGAGTTTGCCGAAGTGATCGTGGAATTGGCCGGGCGCGAAGCGCTATAGGGCGTTCCCGTCGGTCTAGCGAGCGCGACGAGCAAGGAGTTTCGTGCAATTGAACAACGACTCGTCGCAGTTAGCACTCGTTCTGTCTCAATTCTGAACGCTTTGGCGTAAATCCTGCGATCTAAGAACTTCCGGCACGCGTCACGCGACTGTTTCGGCGCTGTAATGCTCTTCACATAAGAGCGTTAGCGGGAAAGCGTCATGTCCATCACTGAAAATTCCGTCCGTAACCCAGCCGCCGTAGCGGTGGCAGTGGGCGTGATCCTCTTGCTGGGTTTGGTGAGCCTATATCGGCTGCCAATCCAGTTATTTCCCGATATCGACCGTCCCCAGCTGTCGATCAATACCGCTTGGCGCGCTTCATCTCCGCACGAGGTCGAGAGCGAGATCCTCAAGCCCCAGGAGGAAGTGCTGCAGGGCCTGGCCGGATTGGAGTCGCTAAACGGCAACGCTAACCCGGGCTTTTCTAACATTAACCTGCAGTTCGCTCTCGGCACCGACATGCAGCAGACCTTAATCGAGGTCATCAGCCGGCTGCAGCGGGTGCCGCCGTTGCCTGCGGACGCGACGCCGCCGGTAGTCAGCTTGGGTGGCGGCTTCGGCGGTGGCTCGGCGAATCAATCGCTCACCTGGTTCTTCGTGCAGAAACTACCCGGTACACCGGGCGTGATCGAGGACTACGTACAAACCGTCGAGGAACTGGTGAAGCCCGCCTTTGAGGCGATTCCTGGCGTGTCCAGCGTGACGGTTAACGCGGGCGGCAACCAGGGCAACTTGGATGAGCTGCAGATACTGATTGATCCGGACAAGGCGGCGGCAATGGGCGTACCGGTGACCGATTTGGTCAATCGCGTTGGCCGCGCCAACGACGTTTCCGGCGGTTCCCTGGAGTTTGGTCGACGCCAGTACGCGCTGCGTTTCGTCGGCCGTTATTCACCCGAGGAGATGGGCGAAACGGTCATTCACTGGCGTGATGGCAGCCCAGTAAGGCTGCGCGACGTGGCCAGCGTTAGCATCCAGCGCGCCGACCGCAACAGCTTCGCCTACCAGAACAACAACCCGGCGATGAGCATACGCATCGATCGCCAGAACGGCGCCAACGTGTTGGCTACGCTGACTGAAGTGAAGAAGGTGGCGGCCGAGATCGCCGAGGGCCCGCTGGCGCGAATGGGCCTGGACATGGCGCAGTCCTTCGACGCTTCGGTATTCATCATGCGCGCGGTGAATCTGCTCACGTCCAACCTGGGGCTGGGCGTGTTGCTGGCGATCGGCGCTCTGTGGTGGTTCTTACGCGATGGGCGAGCCACCGCGGTGATCGCGCTGGCCATTCCCATCTCCTTGGCAGCGACGTTGCTGGTGCTGGCGTTGACCGGTCGTTCCTTGAACGCGATCTCCCTGGCCGGACTGGCGTTCGCCGTGGGCATGGTGCTGGATGCGGCTATCGTTGTTGCCGAAGCCATCGTGGCCAGGCGCGAGGCTGGGTTGGGAATCACTGAAGCTGCGATTGCGGCGGCGGCAAGGGTCAAGGGCGCGTTGCTCGCCTCCACCGCGACGACCGTGGCGATCTTCATCCCGGTGCTGTTTTTGGAAGGCGTGGAAGGTCAGCTGTTTTCTGATCTGGCCCTGACCATCGCTATTGCGGTAGCAATTTCCATGCTGGTGGCGCTGACGGTGCTGCCCACGGCTGCCGGCTTGTTGATGAGCAGTCGCAAGCAGACCGCAGAAAAGCGTGAGCCGTCAAAAGTGGTCGACGTGGTGATGAAGGTGACCGACACCTCGCCGCGCCGCTGGGCCTGGGTGGGCGGTTTGATCGGCGGTGGTGTGCTGCTGAGCTGGCTGCTGTTGCCCAGTCTGGACTACCTGCCGCCGGTAAAGCGCGATGCGGTCGATGTATTCGTCAATCCGCCTCCGGGAATGCCCTCAGAGGTATCCGAACGCGAGATCTTCCTGCCGATGCTGGAGCGTCTGCGACCGTACATGGATGGCGAGAAAGAGCCAGCTTTGCGCAATTACTACGTCCTCGGGTTCGGCAACGGCGGCGGCACTCTGGGCATTCGCGCGCTGGACCAGTCGCGGGTGAAGGAACTGGAGAAAATCGTTCGCGAGGAAATTACCGCGGGCTTCCCGGACGTGCGCGCCTTTGCCGCGCAGGGAAATTTGTTCGGCGGGATTGCAGCCAATCGGTCGATCGAGATTCATTTGCAGTCGCGCGATATTCAAAGTCTGGGCGAAGTGGCACGCAAGGGCCAGGAACTGCTGACCGCCGCTTTCCCGGATGCGGTCGTGAATGCATTCCCGCCACCCGACTTCGCCTCGCCTGAAATCCACGTGCGGCCCAATGACCGCCGACTGAGCGAAGTGGGCTGGAATCGACAAGAGGCCGCGCAGGTGATTCGCACCTTCGGTGATGGCCTGTGGCTGGGCGAACACTTCGATGGCGAGAACCGTTTGGACGTCTTAATGAAGACTGCGGACTGGGCAGGGCCGGAGGAACTCGCCCGCGCTCCAGTCGCCACGCCTTCCGGCGCAGTGGTGCCGCTGGGTGAATTGATGGCCTTCGAACAAACCGTGGGTCCGGCCAGCCTCCGCCGCGTCGACGGTCGGCGCACCGTCACCTTGAATGTGGCACCGCCGGAAGACATGTCGCTGGAAGATGCGATGACGGTGGTGCGCAACGAGATCGAACCGCAGCTGCGTCCACTACTGCCGCCCGATGGCAGCATTCGTTACGGCGGTAGCGCCGACAGCCTGGCTAAGGCGATGAGCGCGATGGGCGGCAATTTTGCCATCGCTCTGGTCCTGTTGCTGATGCTGATGGCCGCGCTGTTCCGCTCACTCAAGGACAGTGCACTGGTCATGCTCACCGTGCCGTTGGCCACGGTCGGCGGCGTAATCGGGCTGCGCGTGGCCAATCTGATCGTGTTCCAGCCGCTGGATTTGCTGACCATGATCGGTTTCGTAATTCTGCTCGGCCTGACGGTCAACAACGCCATCTTGCTGGTTGACCGTACCCGAGCCAATCAGCGCGAGGGGGCCAATCGCGATGCTGCCGTCCGCGCCGCCGTCACCGAGCGTCTGCGCCCCATATTGATGAGTACTACCACCACCTTGGTGGGCATGTTGCCGCTAGTGCTGATTCCCGGCCCTGGCTCGGTGATCTACCGCGGACTGGCGGTCGTGATTGTCGGCGGCATGTCCCTGTCACTGCTGTTTACCCTGATCCTGCTGCCGGCGCTGTTGCGCATGGAGTCTGTGCCCAAGCCCGAATGGCTGGATCGCTTACTGAGTACGAAACGATGGACCAACGCCGAGAATCAAGCATGAACGCCCGAATTTGGATGTGCGCAGCCCTGCTCGCCAGCAACGTCGCAGTTGCACAGTCCGAGCCCCCACCCACGCCAGTTAGCGTGCGCAGCGTGGTCAAAACTGAGCTAGCCCCAACCAGCTGGGTGCCCGGCAGCGTCCTGGCCGCGGCCGATGCGCGGGTCAGCGCAGAGGTCAGCGGGCGCATGCTGTGGGTGGCTGAAGTAGGAACGCGCCTAGCCAAAGGCGATTCGCTTGCTCGCGGCGATGATGCCGCGCTCAAGATTGAGAAACAGACCCAGGCGGCGGTGATCGATCGGCTGCAGGCGCAGCTGACTTATCGCGAGCAGCAAGTCAGTCGCTACACTCAGTTGGAAGCCAAGAACGTCGCCGCTGGCGATCAACTCGACAGTGCCGCCTCCGAGTTGGCCATGACCCGTGCCGATTTGGCTCAGGCTCGCGCCCGGCTTGCAGAAATTCAGCACCGCTTGTCCCGATCAAATATTCGCGCGCCGTTCGACGGTGTGGTAGTTGAACGTCTGTCCCAGATCGGTGAGTACGTCAATCCGGGCACGCCGGTGGTGCGTCTAGTCGACGTGGTCCATCGGGAAATCAGCGCTCGGGTCCCGCTGGCCGTGTTCAACTTGCTGAGCGAGGGCGACACTCTGAGCGTTCGTCACGACGGTCAGACGCTGCGCCTACCCGTGCGCCGCCGTATCGACGTTGGTGATCCGACTTCGCGCAGCGCCGAAGTGCGCATGAGCGTCGGTCAGGAGCCCTGGGTGGTGGGTAGCGCGGTAGATGTGGGCGTGCCCCAAGCCGCCAGCAAGCAGGTCCTGGCCGTCCACCGTGACGCCATCCTGCTGCGCTCCGGGCAGCGCTTCGTTTACCGCGTCGGTGCCAACGGCACCGCCGAACGCGTCGAGATCCGCGAAGGCCTGTCGGTCGGCGATCAGGTCGAAGCCATCGGCGATCTGCAAGAGGGCGACTTAGTCGTCGTCCGCGGTGGTGAGCGGCTAGGCGAGGGCTCGGTGGTGCAGATTTTGGATGGTGCGGCCGTGCGGGCGGGAGGCTAGATCGGCGTCACAAAGGCTGCGCTATTCGGTCCGAAAGATCCTAGGCTGAACTGACATTGCAGACCTCCACCCGCTGCGTTGGCACGGGTGGAGGTTCTGAATCATCGGCTCGCGCTGCCCACGCTCAGCCGTTCCACTCGATACACCCCAGACTCGTCTTGCCGCGAGTAAACCGCGCTGCGGCCATCCGGCTGCCATACGGCCTTCATCGCGTTAGTCTGAGAATGGGTCAACTGCAGCGTCGCAGGGTGCCCCCAGACTCCCAGGTGGATGTTGTAACTGCCTGAGCGGTTGCTGGTGAACAGGAAGAACTTGCCATCCGGCGAAACCGATGCGGCCATGTCGGAGCCCGGACTGTCGGTCAGCTGAAGTTTCTTACCCGTAGCGACTTCGATAGCCCAGAGGTTCCGATCATCATCGGTTTCAGTATCGAAAACGATCCACCGACCGTCCGCTGACCAACTGGGGTGACCTTCATGCCCACTTGAGTCGGTTAAGCGTCGCGGCTGCGAGCCGTCGCTATTCATTAGGTAGAGCTCGGCATTGCCGTCGCGGCGCGAGAGAAAGGCGATCTGTTTGCCGTCCGGTGACCACGCCGGCTGGTTGTCCATCTCTGGCGAATCAGTCAGCGTCTGAATCTCGCCGCTGGTCAGATCGATCACTCGAATCTCCCAGTTTCCTTCGGCGTCGGAGCCGTAGGCCAACCGCTGGCCGTCAGGCGACCAAGAGGCGCCGACATCATAGGCCGGCGAGTTCGTGAGCCGGCGCGCGTGCGTGCCATCGGCGGCGCTGACGAATAGGTCCCAGCTGGCGTCGTCTCCGTTGCGGTGGAAGGCCACCAATTCACCGTTTGGCGAGGGCTTGGGCGAGAAATCGCCGCTGTTGGCGTAGACACTAGAGCAGGTAGCGGCAAAGAGCAGGGTGGTCAGGGAGGTTCTGAGCATCGGATTGGTGTCGCTGAGATAGGGGTTCCAGATTGAGGCTAGGGCGCGTGCGTTGCGACCCACATAGCGCATCGATCAGTGCCAACTCATGACTTGGGACGCCTGCACACGGCGCTTTGCTCACTCAGGTGCCAGGCGAGCCGTTCGCGTGCACAATAACGGTCCGTCCGACCGCGAAACCAGACCGCATGGCGAGCGACCTCAATCCGATACTTGACTGGGTTTCCGTGCCGGCCCTTTTGGCGGTGGGCGCGGTGGCCTATTTGTTCTTATCGTTGATGTTGCGGCCGGGTGCCTCGCCGAGGATCGCTCGGTTAATAGCGATATTGCTGGCGCTGGTCGGCGTTGGCGTATTTCACGACTGGATGCTGCACAGCCGGCTGGCGCTGCAAGTGCCCCATATCCTGGGCCTGGGGCCAATGCACTACTACCTGATCGGGCCGCTAGTGCTGGCGCTGGTATGGGCTGTGCGGCATCCGCAACAGCCGTGGCGGGCACACTACTGGCTCCATCTGCTCCCTGCGTTGGCGTTCCAGGTCCCCCGGCTACCGATCTATCTGCGCGACGGGCAGGTCAAAGCCGAGCGCCTGCAGCGTTACTACCAGGCCGGATTTGAGTCTGCAGGCGCACCTGCAGCCAATTGGCTATCGTCGTTTTACTCGCTGCCCAGCTGGCACGCCGTGATCTACCTATTGATCGCGATCTGGATGCTGCGCGACCAACCCGTCGATGAAGGTCAGGCCAGTCGACGTCGGCGGCGGCCATTGCGCCTGGTGCTTGCACTAGTGGCCGCCTGGTTGATGTTGCGCGGGCCGGTATTGGCACTATTGCTACCGCAGTTACCGGCCGAACAAATCGTGCCGATGCGTTCGGTGACCTTGGCCTTACTGGTTATTTGGATGGTTGCGGTTGCTTTGAGACCAAAACTCACGCTGCCCAAGCTCGCCTTGCCGGACGCAGCGCAAGCACGGACGCTGAATGCGGCGACCAAGGAGCTCGTTGGCGAACAGCGATATCGCCAAGCCGACCTTAGTTTGGCCGCGCTTGCTGAATATGTGGGCTGCAGTGCGCACGAGCTTTCTGCATCGATCAACGCCCATACTGGCGGCAACTTCAATCAGTGGGTGAACGATCTTCGGACTGATGAAGCGCTTAGACTACTTTCCAGCGGCGATTATCGCCGCCGCACCCTCGAAAAGGTCGGCTATGACGTCGGTTTCAATTCCAAGTCGTCCTTCTACCGTGCATTCAAGGCGCGCTGCGGCGTCTCACCCAGTGAGTGGCTAAAACAGAATCAGCAAAGCTGAAGCGTTACTCGGACGGCATCGAATTCCACACGTCGTGCGCCATCCGCCACTGACCGTCGGCATCGCGTTGCCAGACCACTAGGTACTTGCCGTTGAAGGCTTTGGGTTCGGCTGGCGAGCCGGTGGTGCCTTCGTAGTAGCCCCAGTCGTAGGCGTGATCGCCGTCGACCACGATTTCTACTGGGCGCAGCCGGTGCCGCAGCACCTGAGTATCGGCGCCGCGCGTCCAAAGTATGCGCAAGGCTGGTCGGCCGCGCACAAAATCACTGCCGCCCGGCCCGGCGACGCCATCCTCGGCGTAGATCTGCACCAGGGCCTCGGTATCGCCGGCAACATAGGCGGCGGAAAAGCGCGCGGCCTGGGCGCGAATAGCGCCTTCGGCGGCATCGTTGAGCTGGGCTTGGGCCACAGCATCTGCCACGTCGGCGTCGCCCGCAATGAGCACACTGGGCACTATCAACAGCCATACACACGGAATCAGCAGCAAAGTTCTATTCAAGATTCGTGTCCGTCGCATGCCGAGGTGGCGCGACTACGATGCCAGTGCGCGCTCAGTTGGGGGTTAAGCGTGAATGAGGGCTTGAATGGAGATTGGCCTGGGGCCGATTCGCGCCGGTGGTTTTGCTGTTCAGCGGCAGCGGGTCACCGGGTTCCTTCCGAGTTCAGATCTGCCGGTGCCGTTGCTAAGCGCAATAGTTCGTCGGCCAATGCCGCCTCGCCGATCAGCCGATAGGCTACGCTGGCCTTGCGCGCGACCTCACGAACGGCTGGAAAATGGCGACCGGTCAGCTGCACGCCGCGCTCATAGGCTTCGTGCAGGATGGGAGCGCCGTTGGTTGGATCACCGGTCTCGCTGAGTGCATCACCCAGTCTGGCGTTCACGCCCCAGGCCAATACTCCGGCACGGTCGCCGCGCACTTCTGCGGGCGGAGCCCGAGCCAGTATTTGCTCGAATACGGAGCGATCGACGCGACCGGCAATCACTGCGCGGGCTCGCGCAATCTCGGCTTCGAGCAGCAGCAAGCGCCCGGTATTGGGCGCTGCCCCCTGATTGACCAGTTCCAGCGTCTCCAACAATATAGCTAGCCCGGCTTCGCAGTCGCGGTGATCGCACAGCGCGCCGCCTACGTTCAACCCGGCGATCTGTCGGCGTTCGCTAGTTGGGCCAAATGCCCGCTTGACGATCGCTAACGCGCGCAGCCCGCTTTCTACCGCCTTACCCGTTTCGCCGTTAATGCGGGCCAGCAGTGAGCGCTGATGCTCCACTCTATACAACGCCGGGCTGTCTGGTCCGGCTAGGCGCTGAACCTCCTGCTCCAGTTGATCGAGCGTCGCTACTGCCGCCGCGTCAGGCCTAGCCATCACCAGAGTCTGGGCTCTCATTACCGCTGCATTAAGCCGCTGCTTGTCTGTTTCAGGGTCGTCGTCAAGTGCGTCAAGCACTTGCTGTTCGTCATCAAAGGCGCGTAACGCTTGGGCCAGCATGGTCCTTGAGTACAGGATGACACCCTCAAAGTGGAGCGTCTGAGCCAGACCCAGAGAGGGGCGGCCATAGGCGCGCTCGGCTGCAGCAACGGCTCTGTCGGCATTCTCCAAAGCCAAGTTCAGATCGCCGCTGGCGGCATAGATATCCGCCAATCGGCGCAATGCAACCACGCTGTCAGGGTGATCATCACCAAACGCCGCATGGCGGAGTTCATAGGCCTGCGCAAAAACGGCGACCGACTCGGTATAGCGCTGCTGATAGGCGATGGCATCGGCGCGTACGTCGACGATCGGGCCATCGTCGATGCGAGCTGGCGCACCCAGATTGAGCAGCGCCGTTGTGGTGTAGCCTTCGGCTTCCTTGTACAGGCCTTGGGCGAGCATGGCGGCGCCGATCGTCGCGACTAGGTTGCGATAAACGGCTGGCTGCGCCGAGGCAAGTTGGTGACTGTCGGTGGCAGCCGTCACCAACATGTCGGCGACCTTAAGCTGTGCGCCGCCGGCCATGGGATCGGCGGCGGTGAAGGCCTTGGCCACAAACTCCAGTACCGCGTTGGCCCGGTCCGATTGCGCGACCGCTTCCAGTCGCGCCTGGTCGGCGGCCAGCAGCGCAACTTCCGCCCGATGACGCAGACTAGACTCGCGCACACCACCAGCTATCAACAGCACAACCGCCGCAGCCGCGGCGATGGCCCACTGCCGATTGCGCCGTACGGCCCTGCCCATGACGTATAGCAGCGTCTGCGGTCGCGCACTGATCGGGCGGTGGGCGAGTAGCGCCTGGATGTCCGCGCTGAACTCGGCAACGCTGCGGTAACGCTGATCGGCGGCCTTACGCAGGGCTTTGCCGAGCACGACCTGCAGATCGGCCAACATGCTGGCACCAGATTCCGCTCGCCAGCGCGGCAATAGGACCTTTAGCAGCGGATTGATCTCGCTGTCGCAAACCAGCGTTTCCCATTCACTGGGCCGGGTCGTGGTGCTGACGTCTTGAGCAAGCTCACCGGTCAACAGTTCGTACAAAACCAAACCGAGCGCGTACACATCGGTGGCGGTCGTCACCGGCTGGCCCTGGACCTGCTCCGGGGTCGCATAAGCTGGAGTCAGCATCCT
>Ga0316204_10010226_pt1 | contig 12166 bp, 12 predicted proteins | sample 6monrhotite_MG_2_FD_205661 | JGI IMG/M metagenome (GOLD analysis project Ga0316204, IMG submission 205661) | Microbial mat bacterial communities from mineral coupon in-situ incubated in ocean water Damariscotta River, Maine, United States -... | ecosystem: Environmental > Aquatic > Marine >...
GGCTATAAACCATCATATTCTTTGTTATGAAATTTTGAGTTAGAATGACTAACCCTAAAATTCCATGCCTTGAATCTAATGGTTTATAGCCTTGCTGAATCCTGCACCTTGAGGTGGGATGGGTATACAACCTCTCATTTATAGTAAATAGTTACCATTATCATTCTTTTGTGGACCTTATCTATTGGATTAAGTCGGTTACTCAGCTATATTTATACTCGTTCTACTTGAATCATGCATCTTCAAGTAGAACGGGTATATAAAACGGTACAAAGGAAAACTCACTCCATGTCTAGGAAGCTCAGAACCTTATTAAAACAGAATAGGCGACTGGAAGAAAAAATCTTCTATGAACCTAGAAAAACCGATTGGCGAAAGGATCTCATTAGTCCTCAAGAGCTATCGGAAGCTTTGAGCTATTTGTCCGACAAAATCATTTCAAATCAGACAACTGATATATCAATCCTAAAAATGTTTAATCAGGTCGATTTTCTTACAGGAAGACCCTTAGCGTCATTCGAAAAAAATGCTATCCAAGTAGTCGAAATACTGTTCAATTATTTACGATTTAACGCCGGTTATAAACAACGCTATTTTCCTATTTTAAATAATTTACAGATCATTTTTACTCGGTTGGCACTAAGTGATTTAAGTTTTATTGACAACCCCAAGCACCCAGCAATTCTTTTCATGGAAAAGCTTATTAATGTTGGATATCTGTTTGACGAAACTTCTGGCAAACTCACCCGTTACCTTATGCACGCAATCGAGCTATTGCTTGAAAAATTGGTTGCAAAAGAAGATATTTCGGCGAAAAGCTTCACCATCGTTCATCCTAAATTATTGGAGTATTTATCAGGTTTTGAAGAAAAAGTAGAAGTTAATAACAATAAATTACTGGCAAAAATTGATAAAAAATCTCGAAATGCTCAAGCTGACTACTACACAGACCAACTAATAAAAACCAAAACTGACGGGGAAGAAATACCTATATTTCTACTCGATTTTTTTGAAAATCAATTGTCAAAAGTTCTTCATAACCTAATCATGGAATACGGGATTCAAAGCAAACAATGCCAACAATTATTAACCGATATGGATACTATTTCTTGGAGCATTAGTTGCCCATTAGCCGACCCGACCTTTCATACTCGATTTGAAGCGGATGTAACTCCAACATTAAAGCGTCTTTACGAGCATTTTCAGAATATGGCATTAGCCAATGAATATGTTGATTCATTTTTTTATGAAATAGAAACACTACATAAAGATAAATTAGACGGAAAGCGGATCGATCTCGATGTAATGATTTCCGCAGATATTTTTACTGACAATACCTACGAAACCGACCCAATTGATTCTTGGAATTCTAAGCCTTCTCAAGATTTTGAAATTAGCCAACTAAAAGAAGGTAGTTGTTACTATCTAAAAACTGAACAACAACAAATCAAATGTCGATTATTGATGATCAATGAACTTACGGAAGAGCTCTATTTCGTCAATCTTTCTGGTGAGCTTGTTCAAACTATCCAATTTAACGACAAGGATTTTTTAACGGAAAACCTTGAAATGTTTATTTTAGACGATGTCATTCATTTTAGTCATGCTATCAAATCCTTGGAGCTAGAGTTACAATCAAAACTTGATGTTTTAGAGATTGAGTTCCAACAATTTCAGCAACAAGCTATCGCCGACGAACAAAAAAAGGAAATACTCGAAGAGAAAGCTAGAAAAGCCGTATTAAAAAGACTGGAAGAAGAAAAGCGCCAAATCGATTTGCGCCGTTCAGAACTGCTTGCAAAGAAAAAGCAACAACAAGACGCAATTATTGAAAAAGAAAAACGAGAAGCCGCGAGACGCTTTAAAGCAAAAGGAATGTTGAGGAAATTAGGTCCGGGTTCAGAAGTCGCCATAATGCTAACAAAGGATCGATGGACAGAAGCATCGCTGATGATTATTTCTAAAACAACTGATCGTTATATCTTTTCAAACTCTCATGGTAAAAAGATTTTTGAACCCAATAAAGAAGAACTAATCGAGTTCATTAACAATGGACAGATAAAAGTTATTCAATCAAAAATATCTAATCATGATCCACTACAATCGTTAGTTGCCGAACGTCGTCAAAAACTATCAGAAAGAAACTAATTCTTTAGTCTTATAATTCATCTAAAAACTAAAGACAGCTACCATCCCGGCCGATACCTCATATATCGTGAACATTTGTTAATGTGATGGGGCTATGTTTAATAATTTACTTAATAATTTTCTAACCACTTGTAAAGTCTATAGTTTATTAGCTATTAGTTTAGGTGGATTATCCTTTATTTCAACCAATCTCAGCGCAAATGATACTCAATTGGATATTCCAACATCCAGTCTTGAATATAAATCAGCATCTAAATATAGTCACCTAAAATGGTACTCTCTATTAGACATTCCGATAAAAGTTAGTGTTCTTCCCATTCAAAACTATTCGGGAGTTCCTATTAAGACCAAGCAAAAAGACGCTAACAATTTCGACCATAGCGAAATACCCGCATCGGTAGCTCTATTATTCTCTGACTTAGCCAATTCAAGCCGATACTTAGAAGTTGACAACAAAAACAATGACTTTCATTTTCAACTATCTATCGAGGAATATAAACTACCTTATGACTTTAAACCGGAAGGTGGCTGGGTAGATGAACTCAATGGGAAAATCGACCGTTGGTTTGTTTCCCCCAAAAGCAGCCAAGTAAAGTTATCGCTAAAAATCACCGGAAAAACTCCGATGAAACCTTGGGTTCATTCTGTTTCAGCAGTCTTAGATACTTGTGATCTGAATAGTCTTCCACAGCCACTAACATCAATCAGTAATAACAATAAAATATTGGTTGATTACGTTAAAACCTCACCTGGACAAGCATTTATTGCCGCTAGTAATTACCTGATTTTACAAGGAATTAAACATATTAAACAAAAACATACTTTAGCTCAGATCACCGGTAAATATGACAATGAACTGTTCCTAACAGCAAAAAACAACCTTTTTACCAGCGGTGAAAAGCTCAATATTTATTACCAAAATGCCTACCCAAACCGGTTTGATATGCCTGCAGGCGAAGTCCAAGTGATTAAAGCTTATTCAAATCAAGCGGTCGCCTACCCAACAACCTTAAGATCCGATCAAATCAAAAAAGGCGATTGGGTCGAGCTGCGCAATCACACCCCGGTTCAACTACCTCGTTCGAAATTTATCCCAAAGAATCAATGTGCTGAAGTTGAAGTGGCTATTTTATAGCGTGAACTTTGCTATTTCTTCGCATACTTCCATTTATCTAATTGCTAGGCTTATTATCAATCCCCGCATTGTTCCCCTCAAGCGCCTGTTCTGCGCGATAGCTTGATCGAACGAAAGGTCCAGCAACTACTTCTTTAAAACCTAAATCGAGCCCCCATCGCCGATACTCATCAAATTCAGCAGGTTTCACATATCGCTCAATCGGTAGATGATTAGCAGTAGGTCTTAGGTATTGTCCAAGGGTAACAATATCCAAGCCAATGGTTTTTAGATCCTGCATGGTTTGCATAATTTCTTCATCAGTTTCACCTAACCCCAACATCAGACTGGTTTTAGTTAATATATCTGGGCGATATTTTTTTGCGTGCTCTAATAGTTTAAGTGTCGTCTCATAACTCGCCCGTGGATCTCTAACTGGATGCGTGAGCCTTTTCACGGTTTCGATATTCTGTGCAAAAACAACAATTCCAGAATCTAATACTTTTTCAAGTGCAGTTAAGTTACCTTTAAAATCTGGGGTTAATACTTCAACATTGGTTTCTGGATTTAATTCGCGAACAGCCTTCACACATTCAGCATAATGGTGCGCGCCACCATCGTCTAGGTCATCTCTATCGACAGAAGTAAAAACAATATATTTTAATCCCATTAACTTAACAGACTCAGCCGAGTTTTTAGGCTCATCTAAATCTAACCAACCTTTTGGGTTACCGGTGTCCACAGAACAGAATCGACACGCCCTGGTGCAGACTGACCCCATTAACATTATGGTCGCAGTCCCGGCACTCCAACACTCTCCTATGTTCGGACATTTTGATTCTTCACAAACGGTGCTTAACTGGTTACCACGAACATTGGATTTTACTTCTTGATAACCTTTACCATTTGGCAGCTGAACTTTTAACCATTCTGGCTTGCCGCCAATAACTTTCTTATCCGTGCCTGCTTTTCCTTTAATACCGTCTTTGATAGCAGAAAAACCTTGTTCAGTTTCAAATTTATTTCCGCTACCGATGGCATTTTTTTCGTTACCGACAATTTTTATTGGAATGTTTTTTTGATCTTTCATAAGCTTTTTTTGTAGTCTAAAAAATTGGGGATGATTTGCCGAAAATCCTTTTCTATATCCAGCAAAGTTTTGTCAGAAACAAAATCTGAAATTTGTGTCACTTCCATCCCTTCGTATCCACAAGGATTGATTCTTTGAAATGGTGATTTATCCATATCAACATTTAATGCTAACCCATGAAAAGAACAACCTCGTTTTATTTTTAAACCGAGTGAACAAATCTTTTTTTCTGCTACATAAACTCCGGGGGCATCTGTTCGAGCATTCGATTCAATATTGTATTTTGCTAATAGCTGGATAACCATTTTTTCAATGGCTGAAACAAGTTGTCTCACACCCATTTTTTTTCGTCTAATATCAACTAAGAAATATACAATTTTCTGACCAGGACCATGATAGGTAACTTGTCCACCTCGATCAACTTGAACCACTGGAATACTTCCCGGGGATAAAAGGTGTTCTATTTTTCCCGCTTGCCCCTGAGTAAAAACCGGAGGGTGCTCTACAAACCAAATTTCATCAAGTGTTTCAGCATTTCTTTGCAGAGTAAAATCCTGCATGGACTTCCAAACGGTCTGATAGTCCTGAAGACCTAACGACCTAACAACGCATTGGCTTTCAGCAAGCAAATTACAAACAAACCTTAACGCAATCTAGCGAATTCACGGCAAGATATATCTCGTCCAACATTTCTTTAGATGTCGCTTGAAAGGTGACTGTAACCGCAACATAATTTCCATTTTTGCTAGGGTTAAGTTTGGGGACATAATCTCCAGGAACATGACGGTTGATCACCGAAACAATATGATCTTCAGCTTGTTGATTTGCGTGAGCCATGGCTTTAAACATAAAGTCACACGGAAAAACCCATAGATCATCATTACTCATATCAAAACCTACAAACTAAAAATTAATGACCAAAAACTATCACTAAAAAAGAGACTCAAACCAACGACTAACAGAGTCGGACATTCTGCCAAACACACCCGCTTCTTTTATCTCTTCTAAAGCCACCAATGGATACTCAGCTATATCTTCTTCACCTAAAGAGAAGAAAACTTTACCAACTAACTGTCCCTTATTAATGGGGGCTTCAATATTTTTTTCAACAACGTAGCGAGCTTTTAAGCTTTTAGCTTTTCCCCTTGGAATAGTCAAAAAAATATTCTGAGAAATTCCTAAATCAACAATCTCTTTATCGCCCATCCAAATTTTTTGTTGATGTAATAATTTTCCAGCTTGCAAAGGTTGAACGGTTTCAAAAAAACGAAATCCGTAAGATAGGAGCTTTTTACTTTCTACTTTACGAGTATTTTTACTATTTGTTCCCATCACAACAGATATCAACCGCATTTCATCTTTGGTCGCCGATGAAACTAAACAAAAACCCGCCGCGTCAGTATGACCGGTTTTTACACCATCTACATTTAATGATTCATCCCACAAAAGCGAGTTACGATTTGGCTGTTTGATACCGTTATAAGTAAACCACTTTTCTTTATAAAGAACATATTCTTCGGGATGCTCTCTAATCATTGCGGCAGTCAAAATAGCCAAATCTTTAGCTGTAGATAGCTGCCCCTCGGCTGGTAAGCCACTTGAGTTCTCAAAATGAGTATTTAACATACCTAACTTTCTAGCATGTTGATTCATCAATTCAGCAAAAACGTCCTCACTTCCGGCAATATGTTCTGCCAAAGCTACCGAAGCATCATTTCCTGATTGAATAATGACTCCTTTTAGTAAATCATCAACGCTCACCTGAGTATTTACCTCAACCCAAGTTAAAGAGCTTCCCTTAAACTTCGGATTTTGAGCCCATGCATTTTTACTGATTTGAACTTGATCGGTTAATTTAAGATTACCTGCCGAAATTTCTTCAGAGACCACATAACCTGTCATCATTTTAGTTAGACTTGCCGGAGGTACAGGCATATCAGGATTATGTTCAACAATAATTTTTCCGCTGTCATAATCCATCAATACAAAGGATTTAGCGGAAAGGCTTGGAGCCGCAGGAGTGATGGCTTGAGCGGTGAAACTGATACTGGATACCACTATCCAGAATAATACTTGTTTGAAAAAGTTTGTCATTAAATTACCTTGTGACGATTCAAGTTACCAAATAGAACCCAAAATTGAGTATTTATGGACTGAGTTATAACAGCTGTATACCCGTGCTACCTCAAAATACGTGTTTCGAGGTAGCACGGGTATATGAGGGCGATTATACCACTAATTCTGGTAGACAATACTAGGTTTGCCGAGTTCATTAATATTTAATGTTTCAGCTAAATTTTGAGCTAATTCTAGAGTGTGAATGGGGCCAATCCTTACTCGGAATAGGTTTTTACCGTTCTTTTTGACCGATGAGATTTTAACCGGCAATTTAATTTCTCGATCAAGCACCTTGGCAAGTTTTTGAGCACTTTCCTGGTTGGAATAGGCTCCTACTTGGACAAAACGATGTTTCCCTTTACTCGGTTTAATAATTGAGGGGGACGTTTGAGGTCTTTGATTTGAAACAATTTCATGATTGTCGTCAAAATCAATCGTTTCTATAACAACGTTTGCGGTACCTTTATTAGTCATACCTAACTTATGTGCCGCCGCATAAGATAAATCAATGATTCGTGATTTTGCAAATGGCCCTCTGTCATTCACTTTAACAATTAATTCTTTACCATTATCTTTATTGGTCACTTTTACATAACAAGGAATTGGCAGGGTTTTATGTGCTGCAGTTAATTGCAGCATATCGTAAGTTTCGCCACTGGAGGTTCGTCGACCATGAAACTTAGTACCATACCAGCTGGCAACGCCATGCTGTTTAAAGTTTCTAGACGATTCTAGAACTCGATAAGTTTTTCCAAAAACCTCGTAGGTTTCGGGATTCCCATAACGGCTTTTAACTTCTTTTTTGGGTACAACCGGTTTAACTTGAGCCCAGTTAATCGGCTTGGTTGGCGCAGAATCTTGTTCAACACTTCTCATCATTGAACAAGCAGAAAGCAAAAAGCTCATTCCAATCAAAACAAAAATACGATTAACTAGCGATAGATTCATGCTTAATAACTTACCTCTATTTTTACAATAAATACCGAATGAAAACCTTATACTTTAGCCCGGCAATAACTTTTTGTGGGTTTGAATGCTCATCAGTATACCAAAAGATGCCATTAAGGTGACCATAGACGTTCCACCATAACTTACTAAGGGTAAGGGTAACCCAACCACAGGTAAAATACCGGTTACCATTCCAATATTAACAAATACATACACAAAAAAAGTTAAGGTGATTGCGCCAGCTAATAATCGAGTATAGGTTTCTTGCGCCTTTATAGCGATAAAAAAGCCGCGCCCAATGATCCAGAGGTACAAACTAATCAACAGCAAAACACCATAAAATCCAAATTCTTCTCCCAATACAGCAAAAATAAAATCCGTATTACGCTCAGGTAAAAATTCAAGCTGAGATTGAGTGCCTTGTAGCCAACCTTTACCATCCATCCCACCCGAGCCAATCGCTATCTGTGATTGAATAATATGATAACCGCTACCTAAGCGATCTTGCTCAGGATTAAAAAATGTGAGTACTCTTTGCTTTTGATAGGCTTGCATTACAAAAAGCCAATGAATCGGCGCATAAACAATCGCAACAGAAACAAATGATAATAATATCCGCCAGCGAATCCCCGCTAAAAAAATTGCAAATGCGCCCGAACTAGCGATTAATATTGATGTTCCTAAATCAGGCTCAATTAAAATAAGGTAAGTGGGAACCGCAATGATAACGCCAGCTATCAATAACTCTCTATAGTTAGGCGGTAACTTTCTTTCGCTAAAATACCAAGCGATCATCATTGGTACACCTAATTTCATAATTTCAGAGGGCTGAAATCGAAAAAAACCAAGATCAAGCCAACGGCGTGCTCCTTTACCTTCATCACCCACAAGAATGACGGCTGTAAGAAGAACAATACCAATGGCATAAACAAGAGGTGTCCACTTTTTGTAAATTCTAGGCGGGATCCATGCAATAAAAAACATTGCCATAAAAGCGATTGCCAGACGAACAATTTGACGATTTAGCTGAAAATCACTCTGCCCGGACGCACTGTATAAAATTAACAAACCAAATCCCATCAACACTAGAAGACCTGCCAACAAAGGCAAATCAACATGCAGCTTTTGGGCGAGACTTTTACCACCTCTATCAGAAATATCTCTGTCAACAAATGCCATTAATTTTTTCCATTAAAATAAGCATCCAGCACCAAACGGGCAACAGGAGCGGCACTTTCGCCACCGTGCCCGCCATTTTCAGTAACAACCGCAATGGCAATCTCAGGATTAACCATTGGCGCATACCCAACATAAACAGCATTATCATGGAATTTTTTAGCTATGATCTTCTTTTCCATTTCACCTTCTTCATCTTCTTCTGCCGATTTAGTCAATTGAACCGTACCGGTTTTTCCTGCAGACTCGTAAGATGCACCTTCAAAAGCCGTTTTTGCAGTTCCATTCCATCGACGTTTGGTTACTCTATGCATTGCTTTTTGAACAATTTTCAAATTTTCTCCATCACCGAAATTAACTTGTCTCTCTGCTAATTGAGCTTCTTTTATTTGCCATTCTCCATTTTCTTCAACAGCGGTAACCAAGCGTAAATTAAATCGGTCACCATTATTAGCAATCCCTGAAACCGAATTAACAAGCTGTAACGGTGTTGCATTCCAATAGCCTTGTCCAATTCCTGTTAAAACAGTTTCACCGGGAAACCAATTCGAATGTCGATTACTTCGTTTCCAATCTCTTGAGGGCATAATACCCGTTAGCTCTTCTCCTATATCAATGCCTGTGGATTGACCAAAACCAAAGTTAAACATGTTTTCAGAGAGCAAATCTATCCCCATGTTATAAGCTAAATCATAAAAAAATGGATTACACGATTCAGTGATCGCGGTATAAACATTCACCTTGTGACCATGGCCTTCTTTCTTCCAGTCACGGTAAATTCGTTCTTCTTTATTTGGAATTGTCCAATAGCCGGGATCATCAACTGTTGATTTTTCGGTAATAAGTTTATTTTCTAGTCCCACCCAAGCAAGCATGGGTTTAATAGCCGAGCCGGGCGAATATAATCCACGTAAAGCGCGATTAAATAAAGGTTGATCATCTGATCCAGTCAGTTTGGCATAATTTTCTGTCGAAATTCCGGTAACAAATTCATTGGGGTCATATCCGGGATTGCTAACAAGAGCCAGTACATCACCATTTCTTGGGTCAATCGCAATTACCGAACCACGAAAGCCATCCATCGCTTTTGATGCCGCTAACTGGAGTTTAATATCAATTGATAACTTTAAGTTTTTTCCCGGAACTGGAGGTGTTTCTGTTAATGGCTCGCCAATAACTCGACCTTGTACGTCTGTTTCAACCGTTCTGCTTCCTATTGTTCCATGTAGAATATCTTCATAATGTTTTTCCAAACCGACTTTTCCAATATGCCTTGTTGCTCGGTAATTGACTTGATCAATTCTCTGCAGATCTCGGTCGTTTATTCGTCTCACAGAACCTAATGCGTGTACAATTTGACCCGCATAGGGATAATAACGAACCAGTCGCGCTTCAACTCTCGCACCTTTTAAACTGTGCCCATTGGCAGAAAAAATGGCAACATCTTTCTCAGTTAAACGAGACCGTAAAAGAATACTTTTAAAACGACGAACACCAAGAAGCCGTTTCTTGAAGCGCTCAATATGTTTATCTTCTACCAAGCCCAAGGATTTAATCTGCAATAAAATATCATCAAGATTTTTAACTTGTTCTGGAATAATTTCAAGAGTATAAACTGAACGATTTTCTGCGAGTAACACGCCGTTACGATCGAAAATTAATCCTCGATTAGGAGCAACCTGTTGTACACTTATTCGATTATTATTTGAACGTGTCTGATAATCTTCATGCTTAATAACTTGCAAATACCAACTTCGAGCCAGTAGAGACAACATTAAAATAGAAACAAAGACAAAAGCAATAATACTTCGTGAGACTAGAATTTGTCGTTCTTGACGATGATCTTTAAAAGCGTGGCCACTCTTTATTTGGTTGGTCGTTTTTAACATTTATAAATGACGTCCAAAGATCAAAAAAATCACTCTCTATGGTAAGGATGATTAACGGTAACAGACCAAGCGCGGTAAATGGCTTCAGCTAACACCACTCTGACCATCGGATGAGGCAAAGTCAGAGCCGACAAAGACCAACGCTGATTGGCGCGATTTAAACAAGCTTGCGACAAGCCATCCGGACCACCGACTAACAATACAACGTTAGTCCCCATTGATTGCCATTTGGTCACTTGCTCTGCCAATTGAGCAGTCGTCCAACTCTTGCCTTCTACATCAAGCGCAACAACCCAATCAGAAGCATCAATTGACTTTAAAATTGATTCACCTTCCTTTTCCATCCACTTAGTCGCTAACTGATTACGTGTTCTTTTGGCAGCAGGAATTTCAATAAGTTCCAACGAACAATCCCTAGGAAGGCGTTGTGCGTAGGTTTTAAAAGCTGTCTCGACCCACACAGGCATCTTACTTCCGACAGCTATTAATTTTATTCTCATTTCAACAAAACCGGATGAATCATTCGCTTTTTTGGTCTAAATCTTTTTCCCATAACTTTTCCAATTGGTAATAATCTCTGGTTGTTGGCTGCATTACATGAACAATCACATCCCCACAATCAACCAGAACCCATTCAGAAACATCTTCTCCTTCAACGCCAATCGGTGGCATATCTTTTTCTTTAAGTGCTTTGATCAACAGAATAGCAATCGACTTCACATGACGAGAAGAAGTACCATTACAAATTACCATATAGTCAGCAATACTACTGTCGTCTGGCAACTCAATCACTTTAATATCTTGTGCTTTAATTTCTTCTAACTGTTCAACAACTGAATCTTTTAAAGTTTCATTTTTCATTTAGGTCACAACTCTTGCTTGTATATCAAATTATTATTAATGTAATTAATTACATCATTGGAAATGAACTTATCATTCGAAAGTCCATTGGTAAAATTTTTTCTTACATCAGTTGAAGAGATATCCACCTCTTCTATATTTAGGCAACTATAACATCCATTGTCGCTTACCATTAACTCGTCAGCAGCTTTCACAGCAGAAAAACCTAAGCTCTTGGCGAGTTCTTTTAAATTATCTACCTTATAATTAGGTCTATTAACAACTAATAAATGGCATAAGCTTGATAGTTCTTTCCATCGATGCCACTGATTCATTGAGTTTAATGTATCGGCTCCTACAACTAACACAAATCGCCGTTGTGGGAATTCTTTTGATAAACTCTCTAAAGTGTCAACCGTATAAGACTTTCCCTCTCTTAGATTTTCTCGCTGATCTATAATAATTTCAGCATCAAATCTAATCTGACCAAAAGGTTTTAGAGATAAATTAATCATCTCAACTCTTTGTTCAAAACTTGCACTGGTTTGACCCTTTAGCGCAGGAATAGAGCAAGGAATTATTCTGATCGGCAGATCTGGAAATCTTTTAGTTAGATTTTTAATGACATTGAAATGACCTAAGTGGATCGGATCAAAACTTCCGCCAAAAACTAACTCCATAGATTTCAATTTCGTTGGTTTCATTAATTTTATTACATTCAAACCACACAACCTTGCCAACCATCAGACGTGTTAAAACTAACCACGCTTTACACCCCAGATCTTCTTACCGCTCAATAACCATAGACAAGACTCTAATTCTTGCCAAATATTACCTTTTTCT
>Ga0316204_10010227_pt1 | contig 12166 bp, 11 predicted proteins | sample 6monrhotite_MG_2_FD_205661 | JGI IMG/M metagenome (GOLD analysis project Ga0316204, IMG submission 205661) | Microbial mat bacterial communities from mineral coupon in-situ incubated in ocean water Damariscotta River, Maine, United States -... | ecosystem: Environmental > Aquatic > Marine >...
GGACATGGCCGACTACATTTTCCTCTGGATGAGGCACTGCAGGGGCCGATCTTGTTGCGCTTGGAGCCTGCACCTACCCGGCCCAGCCGGATCACATTCGGGGTGTTAGCAAGAGACGACTTTGTGGTTGAGAACGATCGCTGGCTGGCCCTGGCCAGCGCCTGCTTTGCGATAATGGTGGCGATGGCGGTTGTCGCGCTGTTCTTTGCCTCGATTCTGCGCGACGTCACTTTTCTTTACTACGCAGGCTACGTGGTCTGTTTCTGCATGATCCTGCTGCTGCAGTCCGGTTATGTGGTGAGCCCGCTTGGCTGGCAGCAGGCTTGGGCTCATTTCCCCTGGCTGGGCCGAACGGTAACTGGGCTGTCTGTGTTTCTGGCCACGCTTTTCCTCGATCGGTTCGCTACGCTGCGTCGTTATTCACCGCGCGGACGCTGGGCGGTGCTAGCGGTCGGTTATGCGGTGTTGATCTTGATGCTGAGCGGCAGCCTGCCATTTGATGTGCTCCAGAAGTTGCCGAGACTGCTGATCAATCCGCTGCTGGTGCTGGCCGTTCCGATCTTGCTAGCGGTATCCATTCGCGCGTACTGGCGCGGCTCTACCTATGCCGGCATCTTCTTGCTTGGTTGGACGCCGTTGTTGCTGTTTACCATGGTTGACAGCGCCGGCTTTGCTGCTTTGAGTCATGTCACTTGGTTGCGCGAGGGCATGTTGGTCGCCGGTGCTCTTGAGGCTCTGGTGCTGTCTCTGGGGTTGGCTGGTCGAGCATTGGCGCTGCGTCATGAGCGTGATTTAGCCAGAATGTTGGCGGACACGGATCCATTAACGGCGCTGCTCAATAGGCGCGCGTGGGCACGGCGATTGGAAACCATGTTGACCCGAGCGCGAGCGCTCAAGCGTCCCTTGTCGCTGCTCTTTCTGGATCTGGACCGGTTTAAGTCACTCAATGACACGCATGGCCATGAGGCTGGAGATCGGGCGCTCAGGGCACTGGCGCAGCTCATTCATACTCAGGTCTTACCGCGCGGATTAGCGGGACGTTACGGCGGCGAGGAGTTCGTTGTGGCGCTCCCGGGCCAGAGCAAAGAGCGAGCGCAGGAGCACGCCCAGCGCATCCGTCAGGCATTACTCAAGCTTGCCATTCCGGTGGATCACGATCAGCGCATTTTGGACGTCAGCATCGGCGTCAGCGAACTGGAGCGCGGAGACGATGCAGCATCATTGATCGGACGAGCCGATCAGGCCATGTATGAGTGCAAGCAAGGTCGCCAATTGCCACCGGTATCATCGCAGGCAGCCAGCAACAAGGGTCATAGCAAGCGGCCGCAATCGGATTACTGATGCGTTCGTACTGATCGATTACGTGCAGGTTGTTTGCAATTGCCTCGCCTGGTGTACTCTTGTGACTCCTGGGGAGTTTCCAAAAGAGGTGATCCCAACATGTCCACAGCGTTTATTCCGCAGGGGCTGTTAGTTCGATACCTGGAGAGTCTTCCGGAGAAAAAACAAGAACTCAACGCTCTGTTCGGCGCATACCTGAACCGACCTGACGAGGACAGCGCGAGCGACTTGCGCAGCGCTTTGCACAGACTCGCAGGTTCGACCGCCATGTATGGCTTCGACGGGCTGTCTGAGTCGATTCGATCGGCCCTGCGGGTGATTGATGGTGCGTTGGAAAACGGCAGCCTGCCCAGCTCAGAGTTGCTCGCGCAGTCGCAAACAAGTATCGACCAAAGCTGGGGAAAAGCGGCTCAGGAAGCGCGCCTAGCCTTAACCGAATAGGTTTCAGCGCGAATTTCGATGCTCTATGCGAGTCGTTACAGGTCTTGGTGATAGCGCACGTAGGGAACCCGAGAGAAACTCTCGGTGGTTTCCTCAACTGCCGGATCCAGTAAGCGGGGCGGCTTGCCGTGCGTCACTAGGTTTTGAGCGCCGACTGAAATGACGCCCTGCCACGGCAGTCGCCAGCTAATGCCTAGATCGAGGCCGGCCCAGGGCAAGTAGCCCTTGACGTCCGGTAGGTTGATCACCCGAGTGCCGAGATGGGCGCTCAAATTGCCCTGCTGTAACGAGAACGAAAACGTCCCCTGATCCATCAGTAAAGGCGTGCTTTGAGTACCAACGTCAACCTGGGCGCGGGCCAGCGCCATGCCTAGGCCTATTTGGCTTTCGCTGTCGAGTTCCAGTACCGCCTGCAAATTCACGCTATCGCTAGAGAACGGCGCCAGTACCGGCGACAACCCCAGGCCACGCGTCGCCTCGACGCCCAGCGTGATTGGCACCGGCTGCGACGTGGCTAAGGGTGTGCTGATGTTGGGCAGAGCGAAAGACAAATCCTGACCTTCGGCATGCTGTACCGATACACCGATCCAACCTTGATTGAGCTCCAGCTGAGCACCCAAGCCGGCTACGGTGGTGGTCTGTGCTGTGCGTCCGCTAGGCCCGTAGGATCCACACAAATCTGGTCGTAGGGGCGCTAATTCCGGTTGATCCATTAGCCCTACGCAAGGCTTGAACTCACTGGCGGCGAGCATGCCGCGTAGCTGCAAACGGTCGAGCACCGGCACCTGTCCGGCTACTTGGACGCGTCTGCTGTTACCGGCTACCAGCGGTGCTTCCACTTCGTTAATGTTGAGGAAGCCCAGCAGTACGCCGTCGGTCGGCAGTGGATTTGAGGCGCCCAGCGGGTAAGGTCGTAGCTGTTCGGTGGGCAGCAACACCACAGGCACCCAGTTAGACACGCCCGCAACGCTCTGCTCGAGCACTTCCGGCTGGTAGGGTGACTGTGACCAAGCCGGTAAGCCCCCGGCAGTCAACGCCATCGCTAACACTAGTTTGCGAGCCAACGCCTTCACGACTGACTATCCTCCGTTTGAATCTCGCGTCCCTGCATATCCATATTGCAGACCGGGTTTAAGACCTAAGGTTCCCCAACCGCCATTGTTTGAACTGCACACAAGCACCTATCTAGCCAGATTCATGTGCAAGTCCGCGGGGATGCGTACCTTAGTGCTCCTCGCTCCTGCTTATTGTAAACGTTAGCACCGTCTGCAGGGAGGTTTTATCGCATTAGCGTGATCGGCATCCGATTCACGAGATCTGCCCCGAGGGTTTTGGCCCTCGGGCCTTTTTTACAGCGGCATGGCACCCTTTAGTATTGCCAATGCCCAAGTGCAGCCATGACCCCTTGTTTCTTACGCTACCTGTTGCTGATTCTGGCCGTGCCGGGTGTGATCTACGCACAAACGGCGGCGGTCGTTGTGGCGCCTTATGCCGTCACCGGAGAGGTCGCGCAAACGCGCGTCGATGTGGTCATCGGCCAGACCAACCTGCGCTCGCTGAGCTACGGCCAGTCCACAGATGTGGCGGTGGCTGCCGGCCCGACGGTGCTGGCCCGCGCATCGGTCAGCGGCAGCGTGGAGGTTCTGGTAGAGAGCGAACTGGCTATCGAGCCGGGCGAGCGCTACCTGCTGTTGCTTTCCGGCGACGGTGAACGTCACCCCTATCGCCTGCAGTTGGTCGAGGACGATTCCGGGGTCATCGACGGGCAGGCTCGTGGATTGCTGGTAAATGTCGGATTCTTGCCCTTCGGGCCGGGTGACAGGGGCGTACGTTGGCTGCTGGATTCGGTTCCTGAATTGCCCCTGGTTGATCTGGAATATGGCGAGTTCGCACCGCTGGTGAGCCTGCCGCTGCTGGGACCTGTGGCCAATCAGACGGATCTGGTCGTTCGTCGCCTAGACAACGGTCAAACGCTGGTCGATACGCGTTCCCACCTAGTCGACGACGAGCGCATCATCTTGCTGTTCTCCGGCGATTCCGCAGGTGCCGGGGTAGTGATGGACATGATCGGCGCTGAGGCTAGCGGTCGAAGCTCATTGGACCCATTGGAACTGGGGCCAGTCGAGGTGCAGTTGGTACACGGCGCATCGTTTGTGGGCGGCGATTCCGAGCCTGGGGATGCGTTCTTGTCCGCTGATCTGAGTAGCGTGGCGCGAGTGGCCTATGCTGCTGTTAGCCCTCCCGTCATTCTGCCCGAACAGGGTAGTCACCGTTTCGGTGCGACTAGTGTCGATGATCTTGATCGAGCGGTGTTTCAGACGCTAGAGCTGGAAGGTAATCGTAGCTACCTGGTGGTCGCAAAGTCCTTCAGCAGTGAGGCCGACAGCGCGCTGTTTAGTGATCCCGAACCTTTTGTGGCGATCGAAATTGATCGTTTCGCTTCGTCCACCTTGTCGGTGCTTTCGCTGCACTACGTGCCGTCCTTGCTGCCGATGGACCCGCTGCTGAAGGTGGCTGTGCGCAGTGATGCAGGCGAGGTCCAAGCCGAGTTAAGCGCCCAACCTGGGTTGCGCGACTTTCGGCTGCAGAGTGGCTCGGCAATTCGTGCTGACTTAAAGATCAGCAGCCTCGACGGCAAACGCAATTTCCTTGATATCGCGCCGGTGGCCGTACCTAGTGGAACATTCGTCAGTGCAGTCATTGTCGGTAACGGGTCGAATTTTCCATTTAGGCTGGTCTCCAGCTTCGCTGGGCTGACTTCAGAACCCTTGGTGGACAGAGCGGTAAGCGGATTGTGGACCACCGTGGGTCGGCCCAATCAGGGCTTTAGCTTTTCGCCCCTGCCCGAAGAAGACCGGCTGGTAGGCAGCTGGTTTAGCTACGCGGAGCAGGGCGGCGGGCAACGCTGGTTCATTGTCGATAGCTGCAACTCCCCAGCCGGCATGTCTGGCTGCAGCACAGCGGCGGCGTTCAACAACTCTCAGGCACTGCTGACGGTCTACACCGCGAGCGGCGGCAGTTTCGCTGGTGCACCGCCGCAGCTGAGCGTGGCCGGCAGCATGGCCATCGAGTTCGGCGGCTGCGAGTTGGCTGAGGTGAGCTACGACCTGGCCGAGTTCGGCAGCGGCAGTTTCCAGATCGCCAATCTCACTCCTAGTGAGGACTGCGCACCGACTGAGCGCTAAGCCGGGAACTTCGGCGGCCCGAAGGAATCTGCTATCCGGACTTCGTAGGGCACATCTTCGGCGTGCACCCTTGGCTACATCAACACCGGACGGTCGCGGGCAATCGCTGGCGCCAGTGGCTGCGCAGGCAGCCCGAAGGCTCAGTGCACCTTGCTGCGTTGGTCGTGGTTGCCGTGGTGCTGTGGCGGCCCATTGGCTTAGCCGCTGACCGATTGGGTGATCAGGTCGGGGCCTACGCCGCCCTATACCCATGGCTGGTTGGCCTGGTCTTCGTCGCGCTGACGGGGCTGGCGTCCAGTGGGCGCCTGCGGCGTGTTTGGATGAGTATTTATTGCGGGCTTTGGTGTCCGCAGCCGCAGGCGGCAAGGCATCGCTTTCGCGCATGGTGGTCGATTTTGTTGGTAACTAGTAGCTGTTCAGCGCTGATCTGCGCCGTCGTTGGATTGGCGATCTACGGAACCTACTCCCTGCACGCGGTCTGGCTGGGTGCGCTCGGCGGCGGCGTGGGGCCGATATTGGCTGGCAGTCTGGTTGGCTCGTGGTCAGGCCTGGCTGCAGTCCAGCACCATCGACCGGCCATGCCGCGATGGCCAGATCGAGCGAGCTTTAGTGACGGTTTGGGCCGCTGGCAGCGGCTACGAGTGTCCAGTCGCTGGCGCTCCAGTGCGCTTAGCAGCGGCGGGCTGTTGGCCGTGGGGCTGCTGATCCCTGCCGGATCCGGTGTGCGCGCGATGGTTGCCGGAGTTCTGGCTCTGATTTTGTGCGTGCGCCTGATCGTGCTGATGACCTCGGCGGCAGACTTGGTGTTTGGCGCCAGCCAGTTGCTCGCAGCGCAGCCGCTTAGCAGCGGACATTGGTACCGAGCGCATGCCAAAGCGTGCATGCCTGAGGGCTTGGTGCTGACGCTGCTGATTGCCTGCTGCGTGCATTTTTTGAGCGCGCCAGCGGCGTTCGTGCTGGGCACTTGCCTGCTGCTGATCTGGGTCCTGTTGATTGATTTGGAATGGGTTCGACGCTATCGGCTGCGGCCGCGGCGGCGCACCATAGCCTGGGGCGTTATTGCCGCCAGCGCGGTGGCGCTTGGAGCCCAGGCGGCTCCACTAATGCCGCTGCTAATGCTGGCCGGTTTGATTGCATTGAGGCTATCGCGAGGCAAGCATGGTTAAGACCACCCCACTGATGGATATCCAAGGTCTGAGTTTGCAGCGCAGCGGTTCGCCGGTGCTGACTGAGCTGAATCTGTGCATCCAACGTGGCGAATTCGTTGGCTTGATTGGACCCAATGGCGCAGGCAAGACCAGCCTGCTGCGCTGTATCTCTACCCATCTGCAGGCCGATTCCGGTCGCTGTTTGGTCGACGGGCTGGACGCGTCCGCGGCTCTGGCCTATAGACGCAGCTTCGGCTCGGCGATGGCTCCCGAGGACTTGCCGGCCGACCTGAGTCCGCGGCAGCTGCTGTCGATCGTAGCGGCGGCGCGTGAGTTGGAGCAAATACCCGAGCAAACCCTGGCCTTGGCTGAGAGCTTCGGGCTCAGCCGCTGGCTGGATCGCAGTATTGGCAACTGCTCCCTGGGCGCCAGGCAGAAGACCGGCCTGCTGACTGGAATGCTGGGGCAGCCGCCGCTGCTGATATTTGACGAACCCTTCAATGGCCTCGATCCGCTTGCCGCATTCGAGTTCAAACGCACCCTAGGCGAGTGGACCGCCAGCGGTTCCTGCGGTGTGCTCTTGGCGACCCATGGCATCGAGGTTGCAGAGCGCTTACTGGACAAGGCGGTCTTGCTGTTGAACGGTCGAATCGAGGCACAATGGACGCGCGCCCAGTTGACCGAGCTGCGTGCCGAGGGAATGGATTTGGAATCTGCCATGGTGCAGCGGTTGCGCGATCATGCTGCACCCGCGTAGCTGCTCTGTGAATCGGTCGCTGTATTTGCCTGAGCGCCGGCTTCGGGCATGATCTGTAGTCGGCTAGCAAACGCTTGCAGGTGATTCATGCCATCGATCTGCGTTCTGGGTGCCGGCAGCATTGGCTGCTATGTGGGCGGCCGGCTGGCCGCCGCTGGCGCTGATGTCACCTTTGTTGGTCGCGACCGAGTGCGCCAGCAGCTGATCGAGCACGGATTGCAGCTCAGCGATCTCAATGGCTCCGAGCTGAGCGTGCCTTACGCCAAGATTCGGTTTGTGACCGAGCTCGATCCGGCGACGGACTTTGAACTCGTACTGGTAACCGTCAAGTCGGCAGCAACAACCGATGCGGGGAGGGACTTGGCGGCAGCGCTGCCCGCCGGCGGCCTAGTGCTGAGTTTGCAAAACGGTATCGGCAATGCCGATTTGCTGGCACGGCAGCTGCCAGAACAAACGGTGCTGCCGGGAATGGTGCCCTTTAACGTGGTTCAACGTGGCGAAGGGCGCTTTCATCAGGGCTCAGAGGGCACCTTGGAAGTCGAAGAGCATCCGGCACTGTCGGTTTGGAGCGCTCTGTTTGAACGCGCCGGAATACCCTTGCAGACGCACAAGCAGATGCTTGCGGTGCAGTGGGCGAAGCTGCTGCTCAATCTGAACAATCCGGTCAATGCGCTGTCCGATCTGCCGCTGAAATGCCAGTTATCCCAGCGCGATTATCGGCGCTGCGTGGCGCTGGCTCAGCGCGAAGCCCTGGGCTTGCTGGAATTGGCGGGAATCCAGCCCGCCAAGATCACACCGCTGCCGCCACGCTGGCTACCAATGCTGCTCAGTAGTCCGGACTGGGTGTTTAGTCGCCTTGCCAACCGGATGCTGATGATTGATCCGCTGGCGCGCTCGTCGATGTGGGAAGACCTGGTTGCCGGTCGAGTTACGGAAGTGGACTGGATCAACGGCGAGATCGTTCGCTTGGCTGACCGTCTGGGTCGGCAGGCGCCGGTTAACGCCAAACTGATGGCGCTTATCCGCGAGGCCGAGTCGGGCGGCGATCGCGATTGGAGCGGCGAGGCATTGCTCATCGCATTACGTGAGGCCGCCGCTTGACCGTCGGTATTGCCTTTTGCTTCAGCCGCTAGCTAGTGTGGTGGCGTTGGTCGGTCATCCGACCAGGGGGCTGGAACTAGCGCAAACGCGTACCTGATTGCTAATCAGACTTAGCTCGCTAGAAACAACGAGCGCAAGCCGGAGTAGGCGAATCAGAGGGCATTTTAAGGGAGGGGAAAATGAAGCGAGGCGAGTACGCGAGCCGCGGGCCAAATCCGCATGAAGTTATTTCTGCCAAGGAGTTTGAACTGCCGCCACTCGGTGAAGGTCAGGTCCTGATAGAGGTGCTTGCAGCACCGATCAATCCGTCTGATGTGCTAACGCTCACCGGTGAATACGGCATGCTCCCACCGCTGCCTGCGGTGGGTGGCAACGAAGGTGTCGGCAGAATCGCCAAACTGGGTCCGCAGGCCGATGCCTGGGCAATCGGAGAACTGGTGTTGTTGCCTATCGGCAGCGGGACCTGGACCACTCACATGGTTGCGGACTCGCAACGGTTGATGGCTTTGCCGCCTCAGGGCGATCCGCTGCAGCTGTCCATGCTCAGCGTCAATCCGCCAACCGCGCTGCTGATGTTGCGTGAGTTCGTAGATTTGGAGTCCGGCGACTGGGTGATTCAAAATGCCGCTAACTCGGCAGTCGGTGCCTACTTGGTTCAGATTGCTGCCAATCGCGGATTGAAAACCGTGAATGTCGTGCGCCGTGAGTCGGCGGTCGCCGCGGTCAAGGCTTCCGGTGCCGAACACGTGCTGGTCGACGGCGATGATCTGGATAAGCGCGTCTCTGAGCTAACTGGCGGAGCTAAAATTCGCCTAGGCATTGACGCAGTTGGCGGCATGGCCAGCGAGCGCTTGGCCCGCTGCCTGGCACCGGCCGGCACCATGGTTAGCTACGGTGCGATGAGCGGTGAGCCGTGCATGCTCAATCCGGGCACCTTTATCTTTAGAGACCTGCGTCTGCGCGGATTCTGGCTGGCCCAGTGGTTCCGTACAGCGACACCGGAGAAGCAGTTTGCGGTTTTTCGTGAACTAGCGCAGCAGGTTGCGCAAGGTGAACTCAAGGCCAGAATTCAAACCACATACGGCATCGACCAAATCTCCGAAGCAGTGGCTGCGGCTGCGGCAGGTGAGCGCGACGGCAAGATTGTGCTGGAACCGAACAAGGCCTGATGGAAGAGCGGTCAGTCAGTGACGGCGATGAGGCCGGTCGCACCCAGCAATCGATAGATGAAGCCTGGATGGGCGCGGCGCTGGCTCTGACAGCGCGCGCCGAAGCTGAGGGCGAAGTGCCAGTGGCCGCCGTTTTGGTGCGTGGTGAGGAGATTGTGGGGCGCGGCTGGAACCGAAATATCGCCCACTGTGATCCCAGTGCGCACGCCGAAATTGAGGCGCTGCGCGAGGCCGGGCGGCTACTGGGCAATCACCGCTTAATCAACACGACGCTCTATTGCACGCTGGAACCGTGCCTGATGTGCGCCGGAGCACTGGTGCATGCACGCGTGCAGCGGGTTGTATACGCGGCGACTGACCCCAAAACAGGGGCAGACCGAAGCGTCTTTGATCTGCTGCAAAGCCCGCTTCATAACCATCGAATCGAGGTCACTGCTGGTGTATTGGCTGACCAAAGTTCGACCAAGCTCAGCAATTTCTTTCGTCAGCGCAGGGCGCAGGCGGCAGCTGCGACCAAGAATACTCAATCCCAATGACTGACTTAGCCACCGCTACGCAGCCGCTCGTTAGTGCGGCAAATCTAATCTGGATAGACCTGGAGATGACCGGTTTGGACCCGCAGTCCGACGCGATCATCGAAATTGCCACCGTGGTCACCGACGCCGACCTGAACGAGTTGGCAGTGGGACCGGAATTGGCGATCAGCGCGACGCTGGATCAGCTTCAGGCGATGGACGACTGGAACACCAATCAACACAGCCGGTCTGGACTGTGGCAGCGCACCTTGGAATCCACGACCGACACCGCTGAGGCCGAGCGAGCGACGGTGGAATTCCTGGCCCAGTGGGTAACCGCGGGCGCATCGCCCATGTGCGGTAACAGCATTTGCCAGGACCGCCGCTTTATGGCCAGACTAATGCCCGAACTCGAGCGCTTCTTTCACTATCGCAATCTCGACGTCAGTACCTTGAAAGAGTTGGCACGGCGCTGGGCCCCGGCGGTTGCCAAGGGCTTCGTCAAAGAGTCTTCGCACCTGGCGCTGTCCGATGTTCGCGACTCCATTGCGGAATTACGCTGGTATCGCCAGCACATGGGCGCCCTGGGTGGCTCTAAGAACGGCTGAGGTCTAGTCGCTACTGTCGGCCGGCTGATTGATTCGCGTCGGCACCCAGATATTGCATAGCGACACGTGCCCAGTGGGCTGCAGGAACCAGGACTCGGTGCGGGTGCGCCTGGAGGCGATGAATGCGGCGAAGGCTTCAGTGTCGGTGCGCATTACCTGCAGCGGCAAACGCTGATCCGGTGCGAGATCGGCGGCAACCTGGACCTGGCTAATTGGCGTGCGCTGCTCGGGCTTGGCATAAAAGCCCAATGCTTGTGTGCCGCGCGGCAGTGTGGAGAGCAGTTCCATGCCCGTCAGTACCCGGCCAACCAGGGTCACGTTGCGGTCTAAGTGGCGCGGCGAGTGGCCGATTACGACATACAGTTCGGCGCCGTTACCGCTATCGCTAGCTTCAGCGCGGCCGGCGCCGAGCATTCCATAACAGTGGGTAAGCCAAGCCTGACCCTGGTCCGTATCGCGGGCAACCGGCATGCCCTGAGAGAAACCCACTTCGCCGGCGTACACGTCACCGTCCGCCAGCGGTTCGAAACCGTCCAAATTTGCTGCCGCGCGTGCGTACTCACCAGCGAGCTGCGCCTGGGCCTTGCCCAGATCCCGAGTTCCATCCGGATCTCCCCACTGCACCACATAGTTGTCCTGCGATCTCACCACCGGCAGCGCATTGAAATAGCCCTGCCGCACCAATTGCCGAATATTGTCGACGTGGGCAGGAGCGAATTCGGGCGCCAGTTCAATCACCACTCGGCCACCGTTAATGTCCAGATACAGCGTTTGTTCGGGGTCTGGGTTGCGCCAGTCCGATTCGGCGCTCGCAGCGATAACTTCAGCGGTGGTCGCAGGCCATTGCTTGGCATCGACGCTCCCCGCGCACAAGCTTAGGGCTGCCAATGCGGTCAGTAATTTGTGGGTCATGCAATTCTCTCTATGTTTTGATCAGCGCCGTTGGGCTCTGGTGGTTGAGGCAGGGTAGGGACGCATGATGATTGATCTGTACGAACAGTTTTTGTACGGCAGCGACGCGTTGCTCTGAATCATTTGAGTCGAGAATATTTACAATTGTCGTCAGTGGGTCGCTCTGATCGGGTGCACGACCTGAACTGACCCAATCGGTCGGTTCATGCCAGCCTTCCCAGGTCGGCGATTTGTCTGTCAGCGCCTGCGCCACCGCCTGCCAGCGCGACCTTTGAGCCTGCGCCGATTGGCGTGGCCGATATCGAGTGCCATCGGCGGACAAGAACTCGGTGACGGCAAACGGAGCGGTGGCCTCTAGCTGGTTCAAAAATGCCTCGATGGCTGGAACGGTACAGTCGTCCACCAGGGCCGCATGGGTCCATCGCGTGTGCGTATCGGTGGCTATCAGCAGCATCGACTGAAAGCTAGAAACTCCCACAGCAGATGGCGGTAAGACGCTGATGACCATGCGCCCTTGCCTGTTCGTGGACCGGCTTAGCTGCGGTTTGAGAGCGGCCAATCGATTGCGGCCTCGACGGCGCAGCGTACGATCCAGTGCTGAGCGGCTCATTTGCGGTTGAATGAATTGCCGGATCAGGATGAGCAACTCATCCAACGGCAAACGCAGCGCCTGGCGCAGGCACATGGCCAAGTTCTCTTGAGACCCGTTCAGGCTGGTTTGCAGCCGATGCGGGCGGTGACTGCGGTCGTGCATGGAATCCCGCTGGCGCCATTTGCGAATTGTTTGCGCGCTAACCCCAAAACGCTTGGCCAGCTCCTCGGCGCTGCCCTCGGCCTGTCGAATCTGCTCACGGATGGCTACCGTGGTGCGCGCCTGTGAATGCGTGTCGTAATACATAAGTTGTTGACTAGCAATGCAAAAATTGAGATTTCCGTGGATTCGCTGCGCAATCAGTATCAATCCGACCACCATACGATGCAATCATCCG